>Ga0208685_1000150_pt1 | contig 27651 bp, 26 predicted proteins | sample EasRivMeERMLT890_FD_187533 | JGI IMG/M metagenome (GOLD analysis project Ga0208685, IMG submission 187533) | Soil microbial communities from meander-bound floodplain in the East River, Colorado, USA - East River MetaG ERMLT890 (SPAdes) (version 2) | ecosystem: Environmental > Terrestrial > Soil...
TTTCGAGACCAACCCGGAGTGGCGCCTGCGCTACCTCGGCGCGCCGTGGGATCACGCCAAGGTGCGCGGCTCCAACTTCAACTACGGCGACGGACTGAAGATGGCGCTCGACATCGGCGCGATGCCGTGGGGGCACTGGAGCGGCTGCCATGCGACGCCCATCGTTGCCACCGCAGCGGATTACGGCGTGCAGAACCTGACCGACAAGACCAATCGCCTGTCCTATTTCCTCGGTGTCATGATCAACGTGGATGGCAAACGCTGGGTGGACGAGGGCGCCGACATCAATTCATTTACCTACGCGAAGTACGGCGGCATGATCCTCAAGCAGCCGCAGAGCCTCGTCTACCAGATCTTCGACAGCAAGGTGCTGAAGCTGCTCGAGCCGCGCTACTCGACGAGCGAGCCGTTCCGGTCGGACACGCTGGAAGGGCTGGTAAAGCAGCTGAAGGTGGATCAGAAGCAGGCGCAAAAGACGCTCGAGGAGTACAACCGCGCTGCGGGCAATGGCGGCCCGTTCAACCCCGCGGTGCTCGACGGGCTTCATACCGAGGGGATCGACCCCCCGAAGACCAACTGGGCGCTCAAGCTCGATACGCCCCCTTATGTCTCCTGGCCCGTCACCGGCGGGATCACGTTCACTTTCGGTGGACTCAAGGTCAACAAGGATGCGCAGGTGATCGCGACCGACTGGAAGCCGATGCCCGGCCTCTACACCTGTGGGGAGATGGTGGGCGGGCTCTTCCACTACAACTACCCTCTCGGCACCGGGCTCATGTCCGGCGCGGTGTTCGGCCGCATCGCCGGCCGGAGCGCAGCGCGCGCTTGAACCTCAGCGCCGCGTGGACAGCAGGTGCCGCAGTGTCGAATGGGCGTACTGATAGGCGTCGGGCCACTTGCTCGCGCGCGGTCCGGCGATGTTCAGGACCGCGAGCCGGTGGCGCTCGATGAACGCCGCGAGCTTTGCCGCGGCGTCACGCGGACCGGCGCGGCTGGCATCGACCAGCTCGACGGGCTTGCCGTGCTCGACGCAGTGGACCATGGTCTGGCGCGTGCCGCCCTCGAGCGTCCCGATATAGAGGATGGCCGTGCCGTCGCTGTCGAGCACGTTCTTCAGCGTGCGCTCTTCGTAATCGGCGCCTGCGAGCACCTGCATTGGGTAGCGTTCGTGTATGGGGCCGTCCTCGGCGGTGCGGCCCTCGGGCGCCCAGCCGCCGCACGGAAATCCCGCCTCCAGCGCCGCGTCGAGCGCGCCGCGGTCAACGCCGGTCTGTCCGCCGGACACGATCTTGGATAGAACCATCGAGGAAGTGAATCAAGAATCGGAATTCGAAGGAGTGCCGGGCAGCGCGTCGTGAATTACAATATCGCGAGTTTACCCGACACTCACTACTCACCACGCCTGGTGGGCCAGTAATCACGGAGCTGATCTATGAAGCAGTTGAAGATTCCCGCGGTCTTCATGCGCGGCGGCACCAGCAACGCCGTCGTGTTCAACGCCAAGGACCTGCCGCGCGACCGCTCGCAATGGGACGCGATCTTTCTCGCCGCGATCGGCAGCCCCGATCCCTACGGCCGCCAGCTCGACGGGATGGGCGGAGGCGTCTCGTCGCTTTCCAAAGTCTGTGTGGTCGGGCCGCCAACGCGTCCTGACGCGGACATTGACTACACCTTCGCCCAGGTGCAGGTGAAGGAAGCGCGGGTGGATTACGGCGCGAACTGCGGGAACATGTCCTCCGCCATGGGCCCATTTGCGGTGGACGAGGGGCTGGTGAAGGTATCAGGGCCCGATGCGCTGGTGCGCGTCCACAACACCAACACAAAGAAGATCATCTGGTCGAAGTTTCCGCTCGATGACGGCCAGGCCGCGGTGGACGGCGATCTCGCCATCCCCGGGGTGGCCGGGACCGGCGCGCCGGTGAAGCTCGAGTTTCGCGAGCCCGGCGGCGCGACCACGGGAAAGCTCCTGCCTACCGGGAACGTCGCGGACACCCTGGACGTGCCGGGTTACGGCAAGTTCCGTGTCTCGATGGTGGACGCGGCCAACGCGTGCGTATTCGCGCGCGCCGCCGACCTCGGCATCAAGGGCACCGAGCTGCCCGACGAAATCGACGCCAATCCCGAGCTCCTGAAGAAGCTCGCCGCGATCCGCGTTGCCGCTTCGGTTGCTATGGGCGTCACGAAGAACGCGGGAGATGCGGCAACGCGCGCCTCGGTGCCCTTTGTGGGATTCGTCTCGCAGCCACAGGATTCGAAGACGCTGACGGGGGAAACGATCAAGGGGGCGCAGGTGGATCTCACCGGCCGCATGATGTCGAACGGCCAGCCGCACCGCGCGCTTCCGCTCACGGCCTCTCTCTGCATGGCGGTGGCGGCGCGGCTCCCGGGCAGCGTAGTGCATGAGGCGACACGCCTGACGGACAATCCGAATGCGGAAATCCGCATCGCGATGCCATCTGGTGTGCTGACCGTCGCCGCGAGCGTGCGCAAGCTGGAAGGGCAGTGGCACGCGGAGCAGGGAGCGTTCTACCGCACCCAGCGGCGCATGTTCGAGGGCCAAGTACTGCTCCGCGCCTCGCGCGTGGCTTGATCCCCTCTCCTGGGGGAGAGGGTCAGGGTGAGGGTTACGCTGCACTTTTCTTCGCCGCCTTGTCTTTCCTCGCCCAGTACTGGGGCGAGGCCTTGGACTTGGCCAGGGCGTCCGCGGACTCGAAGCCGGGCGCCATGGAGGCCGAGGTTCCGGCCATCACCTCGTGGTGCTCGATGTTGAGCAGGCGCAGCCAGCTCTGCTGGCCCATGGTGAGCGCAATGAAGCAACCCAGCTCGACCAGCTCGGGCTCGCTGAAGTGCTGGTGCATGCGCTTCCAGAACCCGTCGTCGGTATCGAGCCGCCAGGTAATCGCCTCGGCGTAGGCGAGCGCGGCTTTCTCCCGATCAGTGTACTTCGGGGACTTTTCGAAGTTGATGAGATCGTCCACCTTGGCCTCGTTGACCTTTCCCGCGGTGGCTGCCTGGATCGAGCGCTGGTTGCCGCAGAATTCGCAGGTCACGGCGCGCGAGACGTAGAGGCGGGCGAGCTCCTTGACGGCGTGATCGCATACGCCGGTGTGGAAGATATCCCGCCAGGAATTCGCGAACGCCCAGAACGCTCCGGGCACGTGTGCGCGCACTGCTGAGCTTTCGGGACGCGGAGTGCCCATGCGCGCACAGCGCTCCATCTCGGCGCGCATCTCCGGGGTCATCTTATCGAGCGGGACGTAGCTGATTCTCTGCTTGCTTGCCATTGCTTACTCCTCCATCGAGGCACGCCAGAGCATTATAGGGCGGCGGGGTGTCAGGCGCTGCGCAGATGCGACGCGCCCGCCGGTTTCAGAAGCGCCGCCAGCGGAACCGTGAGAAAGATCGCGACGCCGATGATGCCGATCGAGGTCTCGATCCCGTAGAGGTCGCCGATGAGGCCGTAGCCGAGCGGGGCGGCAATGCCGCACAGGGAGCCCAGGGTGTAGAAGAAGCCGAACGCGCGGGGCAGCCGGTCCGGCTCGACAAACTCCCCGACCGTGGCGTAGAGCACGGAGGATGTGCCTTGCAGCACCACGCCGATCAGCGGCAGCAGCAGGAACGAGGTGGCGCCGGGCAAGGCCAGCGTGCCGAGGATGCCGCAGCCGGTCGCCACCTCCGTGATGATGATCATGCGGACGACGCCAAAGCGCTCGGCGAGGAAGCCGCAGGCGAGCTTGCCCGCCATGCCGCCGACCAGGATCAGCGGCACGGAAAGCACTGCCCAGCCTTCCGGCAGCCCCTTGCCAATCAGCACGAACGCAATGAAGGTGAGAAAGCCGGTGCGCGTGCTGGAGTCGAGGATCTCGATCAGGCACAGCGCCGTGAACCCCTGAGGATTGCGGATGCCCCACCCGCGCGTCTTCGGCGCCGGCACGGCTCCGGCCGCCGCCGGTTTCGCGGCGTGCGTATTGGCGACGGTCAGGAAGATCGCAACCGCGGTCGCGATGCCCAGCAGGCCGAATCCGATGACCGGCGCCTGCCAGGAAATGCCGGCGAGGAGCAGCAGGCTGACGATACCGCCGAAGATGAACTTGCCGACGTCGCCGAAGAAGTTGTAGGTGCCGAGCGCGCCTCGCCGGCCGTCGCCCGGGTAGGCGTGGGAAATGATGGTAGAGGCGAGCGGATGCTGGACCGCCCCGCCGACGCCGGCGAAGAAGAGGGCCACCAGGATGGCCCAGAAGCCCGGAGCGTAGCCGAGCGCCAGAAACGCCAGGCCGGCGATAAGCGTTCCGAGGGCGAACAGGTTGCGTTCGCCGAAGCGCTCGGCGATCAGCCCGGCCGGTATCTGGAAGGACGCCATCGCCACGCGGTGTGCGGAGCGAATCAATCCGACTTGGGCGAGCGACAGGCCGAAGGTCTGCGCGAGCAGCGGCAGCAGCACGTAGGTGACGTCGGACAGCCCGTCGTGCAGCGTGTGGGCGGCGCAGCAGGTTGCGAGCGTGCGCTTGCGTTTCACCATGAGCCGGCCGATCTTGATGACATCTTCATGATACTTCTGTGACAATCATAGCATCATGATCTACTTCACCTACACCCTCGCCGGCGTATTCATCGCGCTGGCCTTCACGATGCTGTACGTCTTCTACCGGAGCTCGCATTTCGGAATGTTCGTCATGGGGCTGACCTACGGATGCTCCGGCCTGCTCGCGATCCTGCTCGGCCACTGGTGGCCGCTCGCTTCCGGCTTCCTGTTGGTCTGGCTGCTCAAGTGGCTGGGCCTCGACCCGGGCCACGAAGAGGAAAAGCGTGACGACGTGACGAAGTAGAAAATTGGGACGCACACATTTTTTTACGTTTTCTCTCGCAAATGTGTGCGTCCCAATTGTCCAAAGTGGCTGAACCGCTAAAACGGAGGCGCATGGCCATGCGCGTAGCGATTCTCGATGACATCCATCGCGCTTATGAGGGTACGGATGGGGTCCGGCGCCTTCGCGAGCGCGCCGAGGTGCGAATCTTCACCGCGCCCCTCGGCAATCTCGGAGCGCTGCGCGAGTTCGACGCGTTGGTCGCCAATCGTGAGCGCACGCGGTTCACGCGTTCGCTGCTGGAGCAGCTTCCCGGCCTGCGCATCATCGCGCAGACCGGCAATCACGCGTACCATATCGACCTTGCCGCAGCCGCTGAGCGGGACGTGGTCGTCGCGAAGGCGGCCGGAGGCTTTTCGATAGGGGCGGCCGAATTGGCAATCGGCCTCGCGATCGCGCTGATGCGCCGGATACCCGCTGCAGATGCAGCGGTCAAGCGCGGCGAATGGCGAACGCCACTGACCCGGGTGCTGCATGCAAAGACCCTTGGGGTCATCGGGCTGGGGCATGTCGGGCGCCACGTTGCAAGCATCGCCCGCGCATTCGAAATGCGGGTGCTCGCGTGGAGCCCGCGGCTGACTGACGAGGCTGCGCGCTCCGCCGCGGCCGAGAGACGCGGGTTGGATGACTTGTTGCGCGAGTCAGACGTTGTCTCAGTCCACCTCACGCTTTCACCGGAATCGCGCGGGCTGCTCAACGCGGCGCGCATCGGGCTGATGAAGCCCACTGCCTATCTGATCAATACCGCCCGCGGCCCGATCGTTGAGGAGGCCGCGCTGATCGCTGCGTTGACGGAAGGACGGATCGCCGGTGCGGGGTTGGATGTCTTCGACAACGAGCCGCTTGCTGCCGATCACCCTCTGACAAAGCTGCCCAACGTCATCCTGACGCCGCACCTGGGCTGGCCTACCGACGAAGCCTACGCTCGCTTTGCAGATGCCGCCGCGGACGTCCTGCTGGCCTACATGGATGGCCGCGAGGTGCCGCGGTTCGTGGAAGGCCACTGACGGCGCCTTGGAATAGAAAATTGGGACGCACACATTTTTTTGTATTTTCTCTCGAAAATATTGTGTGCGTCCCAATTTTCTTCCAATTTTCTTCAAGGCGTTTTTCGGTCAAGCGGCGCCGTAGCCGCCGCCGCCCGGCGTCTCGATGATGAACTCGTCGCCGGCGCCCATCTCGACGCGATCGCATCCCTTCAGTTCGACCGCCGAACCACTCGAATGACGCACCCGGTTGTGTCCGGTGTGGCCGGGCTTGCCGCCCGCCATGCCGTAAGGTGGCACGCGGCGGTGGCCGGATAGTATCGCCGCCGTCATCGGCTCGAGAAAGCGGATGCGACGAATGGCGCCGGCGCCGCCGCGCCAGCGCCCGGCGCCGCCGCTGCCGCGGCGCACCGCGAATTCCTCCACTCGCACCGGGTAGCGCCACTCCAGCACCTCCGGGTCGGTAAGGCGGGTGTTAGTCATGTGGGTGTGAACGCAGTCAGTACCGTTGAACCCTTCGCCCGCGCCCGACCCGCCGCAGATCGTCTCGTAGTACTGGTAGCGGTCATTGCCGAAGGTGAAGTTGTTCATCGTTCCCTGCGAGGCGCCCATTACGCCCAGCGCGCCGTAGAGCGCGTCGGTCACGCACTGCGAGGTCTCGACATTGCCGGCCGCCACCGCAGCGGGGTAACGGGGGTTGAGCATGCAGCCTTCGGGGATGATGACGCGCAGCGGCTTCATGCAGCCTGCGTTGAGCGGAATGTCGTCGTTCACCAGCGTGCGGAACACATAGATCACGGCGGACATCGTGACCGCGGCGGGCGCATTGAAATTGCTCTCGAGCTGGCCGGACGTGTGCGTGAAGTCGATTACCGCGCTGCGGCTGGCACGATCGATCGCAATGCTCACGCGGATCACCGCGCCGTTGTCCATTTCGTAGGCAAACTTGCCATCCTTCAGGACGTCGATCACGCGGCGCACCGATTCCTCCGCGTTGTCCTGCACGTGGCGCATGTAGGCCTGGACCGTCTCGAGGCCAAAGTGCGCGACCGCGCGCCCGAGCTCGGCGACGCCCTTCTGGTTGGCGGCGACCATGGCGCGCAAATCCGCGAGATTCTGCTCGGGATTGCGCGCCGGGAAGCGCGCGCCGGTGAGGAGCGCATGCGCTTCCCGCTCGCGCAACTTGCCCTGCGAGACCAGCAGGAAGTTGTCGATGAGCACGCCTTCCTCGTCGAGGTGCGTGCTGTCGGGCGGCATCGAGCCGGGCGTGATGCCGCCGATGTCGGCGTGGTGCCCTCGGCAAGCGACGTAGAACAGCACTTCTTTCCCAGCCTCGTCGAACACCGGCGTGACCACCGTAATGTCGGGCAGGTGGGTGCCGCCGTGGTAAGGGTCGTTCAGCATGAAGGCGTCGCCCGGGCGCATCCGGCCGGCGTTCTCGGTGGCAATGACGCGCACGCTTTCGCCCATCGCGCCGAGGTGCACTGGCAGGTGCGGCGCGTTGGCGATGAGTCCGCCCGCGGCGTCGAACAGCGCGCAGGAGAAGTCGAGCCGCTCCTTGATGTTGACCGAATGCGCCGTGTTGGCGAGCGTGACCCCCATCTGCTCGGCGATCGCCATGAAGAGGTTGTTGAAGATCTCCAGCATCACGGGCTCCACGCGCGTGCCAACTGCCTCGCGTTTCGGCCGCGGCGCGCTGCGCATCAACACCAGGTGATTGAGGGGCGTCACCTGCGCCTGCCATTGCGGCTCGATCACGGTGGTGGCGTTGGCTTCCGCGATGATGGCGGGCCCCGCGATGGTGTCACCGGGGCGCAGCGCCTCGCGGCGGTACACGGGCGCGCTGTGCGCAACCCCGCCGCCGAACATTTGTGCCTCCCGGTCGGGACGCGCAAGCCCCGCGCGCGCCGGCGCTTCGCCAAATGCCTCGCGCACACGTTCGCCGGTGCCCGCAGCCTCGACCGACACCGCCTCGACCACGAGCGCGCGTCCGGGCATGAGAAAGCTGAACCGGCCGCGGTAGATGGACTCGAACTGCGCGAGCATCTTCTGCGGTGAACCGAAGTTCACGATGACCGCGGTATCGGTTCCTTCGTAGCGCAGATGGACACGCCGCGCGAGATTGATGCCGTCCGGCGGCACGCCCTGGCCGGCCACTTCCCCACGCGCGGCGTCCCCAAGCTGCACAAGGGCTTCTTCGAGCTGCGGCACCAGGCCGGGATCGAGGCGCGCCTCAATCGCCCGCTCGCGCAGCGCGCTGATGTCCGCGAGGCCCATGCCGTAGGCGGACAGCACGCCGGCATAAGGGTGAATGAAGACGCGCGGGATCGCGAGCGCATCCGCCACCAAGCAGGCGTGCTGCCCGGCGGCGCCGCCGAAGCAGCACAGCGTGTGGGCGGTGACGTCGTGCCCGCGCTCGATCGAGATCTTCTTGATCGCGTTGGCCATGTTGTCCACCGCCACGCGCACGAAGCCTTCGGCGATGTCTTCAGGAGTACGGTCCTCGCCGGTCGCGGCGCGAAGGTCGGCGGCGAGCTGGATAAACTTATGCCGCACGATGGTGGCATCCAGGGGCTCGTCTCCGCGCGACCCGAACACGCGCGGGAAGAAATCGGGCTGGATCCTGCCGAGCATCACGTTGGCGTCGGTCACGGTGAGCGGTCCGCCTTTGCGATAGCAGGCCGGCCCCGGCTGCGCCCCGGCGGATTCGGGGCCCACGCGGAAGCGCGCGGCGTCGAAGCGCAGGATCGAGCCCCCGCCGGCGGCGACCGTGTGAATGCTCATCATCGGCGCCCGCAGCCGCACGCCCGCGACCTGGGTATCGAAGTCGCGCTCGAAGTAGCCGCTGAATTGCGAAACATCCGTGGAGGTGCCGCCCATGTCGAAGCCGATGATGCGGTCGAACCCGGCGGCGAGCGCCGTGCGCACCACTCCCACCACGCCGCCCGCGGGTCCCGACAGGACGCTGTCCTTGCCCTGGAACAGCTGTGCCGAGGTGAGCCCCCCGTTCGACTGCATGAACATGAGCCTCGCGCCCGGAAGTTCGCGCGCGACCCGCTCGACGTAGCGGCGCAGCAGCGGCGAGAGATAGGCGTCCGCCACGGTGGTGTCGCCGCGCGACACCAGCTTCATCAAGGGGCTCGCCTGGTGCGAGAGCGAAACCTGGCTGAATCCGGCCGCGTGCGCGAGCTCGGCGAGCCGCAGCTCGTGGGCGGGGTAGCGGTAGCCGTGCATCAGCACGATTGCAGCCGCGCCGAAGCCGCGCCGTCGCGCGTCGGCGAGATCGCGCTGCGCACGCTCCTCGTCGAGCGGCTCGAGCACCTCACCGCGCGCGCTCACACGCTCGTTCACTTCGAAGGCCGCGCCGTAGAGCGGTTCGGGCAGCACGATATGGCGGTCGAACAGGCGCGGGCGATTCTGGTAGCCGATCCTGAGCTGGTCGCGGAAGCCGCGCGTGATGAAGAGCGCCGTCGGCTCGCCCTTGCGCTCGAGCAGCGCGTTGGTGGCGAGCGTCGTGCCCATCCGCACTTCGCCGATGCGTTCCGCGGGAATCGCGCGCCCGCGCTGCACGCCAAGGAGATCGCGGATGCCGGCGAGCGCGGCGTCCGCGTAATGGCCGGGGTCCTCCGAGAGCAGCTTGTGGGTGAGGAGGCTGCCGTCCGGGCGCCGCGCGACGATGTCGGTGAAGGTGCCGCCGCGATCGATCCAGAACTGCCAGCGGTCGGCGGGGGAATCCAAGGGAGTCGGTGGGATCGAGGTGCGCAGATACTAGCACGCCGGCATCGCGCGCCGCGCGTTGACAAACCCCCGGAGCGCGCACACCATGGATTGTCCACGCACGCCGCATCAATCGGGGGGAATGATCATGCGCGCCAGGTTTGTTGTCTGCCTTTCCGCCGTCGCAGCGCTCGCGCTTTCCGACGCCTCGGCGCAGGTCAAGTGGGACATGCCTACACCCTACAGCGACGGCGAGTTCCACACGGTGAACGTCAAGCGATTCGTTGCTGACGTCAAGCGCCTCGGGGGCGGCCAGCTCGACATCACGGTGCACTCGAACGGCTCGCTCATCAAGCACCCGGACATGTTGCGCGCCGTGTCCACCGGGCAGGTCAACATTGCGGAGTTCCTGCTCGGCCAGTTCGGCAACGAGGACCCGGTGTTCGCGGCCGACAACCTGCCATTCGTTGCGGCGGGCTGGGACAACGCGTGGAAGTTCTACCAGGCGCAGAAGCCGGCGCTCGAGAAGAAGCTGCAGGGACGCGGCTTGCGGCTGCTCTATTCGGTCGCCTGGCCGGGGCAGGGCATCTATACCCGCAATCCGCTCAAGTCCGTGGAAGACCTCAAGGGCGCCAAGTTCCGCACCTACAGCCCGCAGACCGCGCGTCTCGCCGAGCTGCTCGGGGCGAGCCCCATCGTGGTCCAGGTTCCCGACATTCCGCAGATGTTCGCCACGGGCGCGATGCAGGCGATGATCACCTCATCGGCTACCGGCACCTCGACCAAGGCCTGGGAATTCGTCAAGAATTATTACCTCACCAACGCGTTTCACCCGAAGAACGTCATCGTCGTCAACGAACGCGCGTTCCAGCGCCTGCCCGACAACCTGAAGAAGGCCGTGCTCGAGGCCGCCGCGGACGCCGAGAAGCGCGGTTGGGAGTTCGGAAAACAGCGCGAGAGCACCGCCAACAAGGAGCTTGCCGCCAACGGTATGACGATTCACGAGCCCGATGCCGCGATGAAGGCCGCCTACCGCAAGGTGGGCGAGATCATGCTCGCGGAATGGCAGAAGACGGCGGGGGCCGACGGCGCGGCGATCATCAAGGCCTACCGCGGCAAGTGACGGCCTGACGTGTTGCCGTCGGTCTCGCGCCGCGCTCTCGATCTCCTCTACACTGCGAGCGGCGCTCTCGCCGCGATCTGCCTCGCCTCCATCTGCGCGCTGATGCTCGCGCAGGCGTTCGGGCGCGGGGCGGGCATCCTCATCCGCGGCGCCGACGATATCGTGGCGTGGCTCACCGCGGCTTGCGCGTTTTTCGCGCTCGGACACACCTTCCGCATGGGCGAGCTGGTGCGCGTCGGGCTGTGGCTCGACATGCTGGGCACGCGCGCCCGCTGGTGGATGGAAGTCCTCTCGCTGTCCGTCACGCTTGCCTTCGTCGGCTACATGGCGTGGGCGGTGACGCACTTCGTCTACCAGAGCTGGCATTTTAACGAGGCGGCGCAGGGCCTCATCAAGATCCCAATCTGGATTCCGCAGACGAGCTTCGTCATCGGCGTCGTCATTTTCTTCATCGCGGTCGCGGACGAGCTGGCGACGGTGCTGAGGGGAGGCAAGCCCGCCTATCAGGTCGCCGAAGAGGAGCGCAGGGCAGCCGGCGATTTCTCGGAGACTGTGTGATGACGACGCTCACGGCGGCGGCGTTCCTGCTGGTGTTTCTGCTGGTGCTGCTGGGAGGGGGCGTCTGGATCGCGATCGCGCTCGCGGCGGTCGCCTGGGCGGGTCTTGCACTCTTTACCAGCACGCCCCCGGAGGTGAGCCTGTTCCAGTCATTCTGGGGGTCGAGCGCCTCGTGGACGCTGGCGGCGCTGCCGCTGTTCGTGTGGATGGGCGAGATTCTCTACCGCACGCGGCTCTCCCAGGAGATGTTCGAGGGCCTGTCGCCGTGGCTCAACTGGCTGCCGGGGCGCCTGATGCACGTCAACATCCTCGGTTGCGCGATCTTCGGCACGGTCTCGGGGTCCTCCGCCGCGACTTGCGCAACCATCGCCAAGGTCGCGCTGCCGGAGCTCAAGCGTCGCGGCTACGACGAGGAGACCTGTCTCGGCTCGCTGTGCGGGGCCGGCACGCTCGGTATCCTGCTGCCGCCGTCGATCATCATGGTGGTGTACGCGGTGGCGGCCGAGGTCTCCATCATCAAGATCTTCCTCGCGGGGGTGCTGCCCGGGGTGCTGCTCACGTTCCTGTTCTCCAGCTACATCGTCCTGTGGGCGCTGGCGCATCCCGACCGCACGCCAAGTGACACGATGGTGACGACGCTGCGCGAGAAGCTCTATCGCAGCCGTAACCTGCTGCCGTGCATCGCGTTGATCGTCTTTATCGTCTGGGTGATGGTGATCGGGTGGGCGACCGCGACCGAAGCAGCGGCCTATGGCGTGCTGGGCGCGCTTGCCATCGCGTGGTGGGGCGGGGGGCTCAACCGGAAGACGTTCTGGGAGAGCCTCATGGGCGCGACGCGCCTCTCCTGCATGATCATGTTCATCCTGGGAGGCGCCTCCTTCCTCTCGACCTGCATGGCGTTTACCGGCATTCCGCGCGTGCTGGCGGAATGGGTGACCTCGCTCGGGCTGAACGCCTATGCGCTGATCGCGATCCTCGCGCTGATCTACATCGTGCTCGGCACGGCGCTCGACGGCATCTCGATGATCGTGCTCACGACCTCGGTCGTGCTGCCGATCGTGGAGAAGGCGGGTTTCGACCTGGTGTGGTTTGGCGTCTTCATCGTGCTCCTGGTGGAGATCGCCGAGGTCACGCCGCCACTGGGATTCAACCTGTTCGTGCTGCAGACGATGAGCGGGAAGGACAGTCTCTACGTCGCGAAGGCCTCGATCCCGTTCTTCTTCATGCTGGTGGCAGCGATCGCGCTGATCACCGCATTTCCCGCCATCGCCACCTGGCTGCCCGAGGCGTTGATGGGGAAGAAATGACCGTCAGACAGGCTGTCAATCGTCACGGCCACCGCCGGACGGTTCGATGACTGCAATCTTGCTGCTGACCGTACCGTCGGGGTTGAACGCCACGATCAGCCAGCCGGGCTGTATACCCCCCTTGTTATAGCGCCAGGACCACGTCAGTCCCGGCATATAGGTCACTTCCTCGAACCGCTGGCCGAACATCATTGCGACCTCGTCCTTGGTCGTCTTGCCGACGACGACCTTGTCCAGCTGCTCTTCGGTCAGCACCTGGGTCACGTCCTTTACTTTCCCGTCGGCGCCAACCCGCACCATGTAGGTTTCATGCCCTTGCGGCCCGGTTGCATACTCCAGGAGGCGGTCCCCATTGCGATCCTTGTGGGTGCCGGTTGGATTTCCCACGCGCGCGCGCACATCCGCCTCGGTGGACTGGCCGGCGACGAGCGCGCGGGGATTCGCGCAACCGCCAAGCAGGACGATGCAACTCAACAGGGCGAGGATCATTGAAGAGTTCATGGGCAATCTCCTTCCGGTAACGTCACGCATGGCAAACACCTGGCAAACCCGAATTCATCCCCGAAATCCGCGTCCAGGGGGCATTCTGCGGTACAATTCCCCGTGAAATTCCACCTGACCGGAGGGGACACGCGATGGAAAAATACATAGCCCAGATGCTGTTCGTTGTCGGCCTGGCGGTGTGGCTGGGGTGGGTGCTTCTGAGGCGACTGATGGCGGTCGATCTCGAGAAGCGCAAATCCGAGATGGGCGATCCCCCGAGCGAAACGCAGTTGCGTCATTATATCAAGAGCATGCGCGAGGACCTCTCGCTCCTTACGGTAACCAACTTCGCGGTCCTGCTGGTCCTGATCTTCGCGCTGGTCCTGAAGCTCTAGCAGCCGCCCGGCAAGCATCTCCCGGCGTCCCGCGGCCGGGGTCAGTTATCGCGGCCGCCGGCTCTGCCTCCGCTCGACTCCATGATGGCGATCCGCTCCATCACCGTGTTGTCGGGGTTGAACCGCACCGTCAGGAAGCCCAATTGCGAGCCGTCCCTCTTGAAGCGCCAGGACCACACGGTGCCGGCGCCCGTGAACGACTGTTCAGAGGGCTTCCCGAGGATGTGCCGGACATCCGCCTTGGTCATCGTTCCCGGAACGATCTTCTGCAATTGCTCGTCGGTGAGGAGCTGTGTCACTTCCTTCACCCGGCGGTCGACCCCCGCGCGCACCAGGTAGGTTTCGTGTCCCTGGGGCCCGGTGGCGTATTCCCATAGCTCGTCGCCGTTGCGGTCGAAACGGATGTCGGTTGGGGGGCCCGCCTTGGCGAGCATCTCTACCAGGGTCGAACCGGCACCGACGGACCGGGGGCTCGCGCAGCCGGCGAGCGTTGCGGCGAACAGCATCACTGCGATCAGGATCGCATTTCTCATGGTCCAGCTCCTGGAACGTGCACTTCTCTGATGCAAACACGCGGAGCGGGGATGCTATTCCCCCGCGAGACGACCGAAACGCAGTTTGTCTATTTTCCGGCGGGCCAATCGCTGAGCGGTGTGATCGAGAGGTTTTTCTGCAGCTGTCTGTATTTCCCGCTCGTTCTCTCGTTGGCCAGCTCCTCTGCACCCTTCACGACCTTGGAGAGGGGATTCGACTGACAGTACTGGTCCATCCAGAGATAGGCCTGCTCCTTCGTCATCGGGTTGGCCGGGGCCTTCCATATGTCCACCATCCGGCCAATCGCCATGCCGCTCAGCAGTCCGACCAGGTGCGCTTCATAAGGACTGGAGCGTTTCAGCTTTCGAGCCTTGGCCCAATCTCCGCAGTCCTCCGCCGCCTCCACCCAGATGTTCTGCCCCACGCCAGATCCGGAAGCCAGCATCAGGACCAGAAAGAGCGAGATCGACAGCGAGGTTTTCATGGGACCCTCCAAGTACTGGCACCCCGGACACGAATCGAACGTGCGACCTGTCCCTTAGGAGGGGACTGCTCTATCCACTGAGCTACCGGGGCGTCGGCGTGATTCTAGCGCAATTGCTTTAGAATCCTCCGGTATGAAATGGTTGCTGATCGCCGCGCTGGTGATCGTCGGGCTCCTGCTGTGGCGGGTGAGCGCATTCTCGAAGCGCCGGCAGCTGGGGATCGGCGAGCCGGCGCCAGATTTTGCGCTGCCGGACCAGGAAGGCAAGACGCGCAGTCTGGCGGAGTTCCGCGGCAAGTGGCTGGTCCTCTATTTCTATCCGAGGGACGATACGCCCGGGTGCACCCGGCAAGCGTGCGCTTTCCGCGACGATTGGAGCAGGCTGGCCGCGCTCGGCGCGCAGGTCGTGGGGGTGAGCGTGGACGATATCGAAAGCCATCTCGACTTCGCGAAAGAACACCGGCTGCCGTTTCCGCTGCTCGCGGACGCAGGCGGAGCAGTGGCGGCGCGCTACGGCTCGCTGCGCGATCTGGGCCTCATCAAGTTCGCGCGGCGCAACACGTTCCTGATCGACCCGCAGGGACGCATAGCGCAGGACTATCTTTCGGCGAACGCGTCGAGGAATTCGCAGGAAGTGATCGAGGACCTGCAGAGGTTACAGCGCAAGTAGTCGTCCCCCCATCCCCACCTTCCCCCGCAAGGGGGGAAGGGGTTATCGGCGCAGGACGCACTTCTGATACAGTGTGCCGAGGGTCGCATCCGGATCGTATTTACGCTTGATTTCACGATAGCCCGCGCCGTTGTAGATGCGGTCGAACTCGAGCTCGTCGAGGAAGGTCGATGAGTAGAGCATCTTGATGCCGCCGAGGTCGAAGCATTTCCGGTCGAGCAGCCGCGTGTGGTAGTAATCGCCCTGGTCCGGGCGCTTTTTCACGTGGCAATAGCAACCAAGATTGAAGTAGAGCGCGCCCGTTCCCACCGGGTAGAGCGTGGGAGAGGAAAGCGCGCGGATGGGCGTCGCGATCCACGGCTTGCCGCCGAGGTCCGCATGATCGAGGGCGTAGCGCATGAGCCCGGCCGCGTGTTCCCATGGGACTTCCCAATCCTGGATGAGCGGCTCTTCGTCGGGCGGGCGCTGCGGCAGCAGACCCAGCAACCGGTGCTTGAGGAGAATGTAACGCTTGTAGAACCCCGAGTTGCGCATGGATGCCGGTGCGAGGCGGCGGAACAGGCGGTAGGGCGTGGTCTCCGGGATGTTCCAGAACCAGTCGGGGTCGTAGCGGAAGAGGTAGTCTTTCGTCGTCAAATAGACGTCCCCCTCGCGCGCGAGCAATCGGTAGAAGACGTTCTCGCGGACGATATCGGCGGTTGCGGGCGCGTGCTCGACGAACCGCGACAGCGTGAGGAACAGCCGGTCGCGCGCGAAGATCAGGCTCTCGATGAAGTCCACGTCCGCGCGTTCCGTCGCTGCGTGCATCGCGTCGAAGAAGGCGCCGAGATCCGTGAAGGCGTGGGTACGCAGGTGCACGCACGAAGCCGCTGGCATGAGCCGGATCCTGGCGCGCAGGATGTAGCCGAGCGTGCCGTAGGAATTGGGGAGCGCCCGGAAGAGCGCGGCGTGCTCGTTGTCCGCGGTGGCGACGACGATGCGTCCGTCCGCCAGCAGGACTTCCGCCTCGAGGAGCCCGTCATGCACGAAGCCGTGGCGGAAACCGTTCGACTCGATGCCGATGCCGACGGTCGCGCCGCCGATCGTGATGTGCTTCAGCTCGGGCGTGATGAGGGGCACCAGCCCGTCGCGGAGCGTGCGGTCCACAATCGCTTCGTAGGTGGCGAGCCCCTCAACCTCGAGCGTGCGGGCGGAACGGTCGACCTCGAGCACGTGATTGAAGTCGCCGAGGTCGAGCGCATCGCCTGAGGCAAGGCGCGGGGCGTAGCGGAAGAGGTTGGAGCTGGTGCGCTTCTTCAGGCGCAGCGGGCCGGAGCGCGCGGCAAGCGCGGCGAGGAGCCGGGCCCGTCTGTCGCCGAATGGTTGCGACGCACTCAACCGGGCGGGCCTCCGGAGTAAATATGCGCCCGCGACATCGGATAGCCCCCGGCCACGTTGCCCTTGCTGTAAACGATCTGGAAGAGATGCGTGTAACCGTGGGACGCGCGGAACATTTCCGCGCACGAGTAGAGATAGGTGCGCCAGGTACGGCGGAAGGTCTCGTCGAACCGCTTGGGATCGATGGCGTGGATGCGCTCCCAGTTGGCGTCGAAGCGCTCCGCCCAGGCATCGAGCGTAAGCGCGTAGTTCCGCCGCAGGTTCTCGATGTCGAGAATCTCCAGGCCCGCGCGCTCCATCGCTACGATCACCTCCGCGAGGCTGGGGATCCAGCCGCCGGGAAAGACATGCCTGCGGATGTAGAACTCGGTCTCGAAGTGGTCTACGTGCCCGATGAAGTGCAGCATGCCGAGTCCGCCTGGCTTGAGGCAGTCCGCGTGGGCGCGCACCACTTCGGCGACTTGGTCGCGCCCCGCGTGTTCGAGCACGCCGATCGACACGCACTTGTCGTACTGCCCGGGAACGTCGCGGAAATCGGCCTCGACCACGCTCAACTTCCCCTCGAGCCCGCGCCGGCGGATCTCGTCCCGCATCGCGGTGACCTGCTCGGTCGTCGTATTGAGTCCCGTTCCGAGCGCCTGGTAGCGTTCCCAGGCATAGAAGGTGAAGCCGCCCCAGCCGCAGCCGATGTCCAGGAACCGGTCGCCCGGCTTGAGCAGGAGCTTGCGGCACACGTGCTCCATCTTGTTCTGCTGCGCCTCCTCGAGCGTGCGCGTGCCTTCCTTCCAGTACGCGCAGGTGTACATCATGTAGGGGAGGTCGAGCCAGAGCTTGTAGAACTCGGTGCCCAGCCCGTAATGGAACCGCGCGTTCGCTTTGGCTTGGGCCCGCGTGCGGTTGCTAAATCGGAGCTCGTGCCACCAGTTGCGTACGCGCACGAGCGGCATGAAGCGCATGTCGAAGCCGCCGTCGTAGCCGGCGCGGAACGCAAGTGCGATTTCGCCCTCGATGTCGAGCGAACCCGAAAAGTACGATTCGAGCAGGCCGACGTGGCCCATCGCGGCGATGCGTGATTCCGCGGCCGTGCTCTTGAACACCAGCGTGAACGCCGGAGTTCCCTCCCGGTTCTGGTAGCGCGCGCCGTTCGCGAGTACGGCGGCAAAGCAGATGGCGGTGCGCTCGCCGACCGCGCGAAGCTTGCTTTCGATTATTTTCATCCTGTTGGAACGATCCTGCGGGCGCCTGGCACCGGGCGCAATTTTAGCTAAAATCGTTGCACAGCATCACCTCGCCGTGTTTGGAGGCCGTCACGCATGATAGGGAGCATCGATCACGTCGTCCTGACTACCCGGGACCTCGAGCGTTGCCTGGACTTCTACACGCGCGTGCTCGGCATGCGGGTCGAGCGCTATGGCGAGGACCGCATTGCGCTCAGGTTCGGTGATCACAAGTTCAACGTTCATCCGCCCGGCTTCGACGCCGGCATCAAGGCGCGCGTTCCCACCCCCGGCTCGCTCGACCTCTGTTTCCTTGCCGACCGGCCGCTCGAGGAGGTCATTGCGCGCCTGCGGCGGGAAAACGTCGCCATCGAGGAGGGGCCCATCAATCGCACCGGCGCCCGCTTCACGATCCGCTCGGTGTACGTCAGGGACCCTGACGGGAATCTCATCGAGATTTCCGAGAGGGCGTGACAAGTGACGAGCGGTATTGTGCCTGACTTCTGGCAAGGCTGCGGCTACCAGCTCCTCAAGCGCCAGGCGGACGGGCGGCTCGCCGTCACCGACGACTACCTGCGGCTCTACTACGCGCGGCCGGAGCTCGCGCCGGTGGCGGAATCATGCGCGGCCGAACGCGCGCTGCACGCCGCGCTCGTGCAGCATCCGCGCCGCAAGGTGGCCCCGGCCGAGATCGCGGCGATTGCCGATGATGATGCGCGCGAAAACTACCAGGTCGTGTTGCGTTTCCGCGACCGGTTGTTGGCGGCGGACACGCTGGAGGCGTTTTACTTCGATCTCTTCCGGGAGGACGTTGCGGTGCCGCCGGACTTCATCCATCACACGGCGCAGGTAATCCTGCGCGGCATCCTGGACGGCACCAATGACGGCCTGGAGGCGCGCGCGGCGGAGCTGTTCTTCCGCAAGCAGCGGGTCAGCTTCAACGATGGCGCGGTCCTGCTCGCTGACGACGAGACGGTGGAGCTGCACGCGAGCACCGGGGGCTTCGGCAGCCTGGGAAGGCTCCTGAAGGAAGGCCGCACCGCGTCCCGCACCGTCGAGCTCGACATACTCGACGAGGCGAGCGCCGGGCGGTATTTCGAGCGCGACGAGCGCCACGACACCGTGTTGAACCTCAACCACGGGCGGCCGGGTTGTCTTGCGCTCGCGCGCGTGCTGGAGCGCTGGATTGCCCATTTCCACGGCCTGCGTACGACCGTGAAGCCGGTGCGCGAGATTCCGGACGAGGACTGGTTGTGGCATGTCGGGCTCGACGCCGAGTCGACCGCCATGCTGAACGAGATCTATAATGGCGGCGAGGTGGAGGAGGCGCGCATGAAGCGCGTCGTTGGACTGTTCCGCGTGGACTTCCGCGATCCAATCGTGCTGCGCCCGGAAATGGCGGGGGCGCCGGTATTCCTGGGCCTGGCTGCCGCCACGGACGGCACGTTGCGCATGAAACCCCAGAACCTGCTCGTGAACCTGCCGCTCGCGCGCCGTGCGTGAAAAACGGGGACGCACACCTTTTTCAAGGAAATGAATGATGAACGAAAAAGGTGTGCGTCCCTTTTTTGAACGCTGGAGAGAAATCGCCGCCGGACCGGAGTCGGACATCGACCTGGTGGAGGCGGCGCTGGTGATCGCCGCACACGAGTATCCCGGCCTCGACGTTCCCGCCTACCAGGTGCGCATGGACCGGATCGCGGTGACGCTGAGAGAGCGGTTGCGCCGGGACATCGGGCCGACCGAGGCCGTCATCGCGCTCAACCGCTATCTGTTCGACGAGCTCGGATTTCAGGGCAACGCGCTCGACTACTACGATCCGCGCAACAGCTTCCTCAACGAGGTGCTCGACCGCAAGCTCGGCATCCCGATCACACTGGCCTTGATCTACGTCGAGGTGGGACGCCGCATCGGGCTCGCGCTGCACGGGGTATCGTTCCCGGGACACTTCCTGGTCAAATGCCCGGCGCGCGACGGGGTGATCGTGCTCGATCCCTACGCGAGGGGCGCGTCGCTCAGCCTGGACGATCTCCAGCAGCGACTGCGGGTGCTGCGCGGGGGCGCGGCGCCACCTACCGATTTCGCGCGCCACATGCTGGCGGCTGCCGGCAAGAAAGACATCCTCGCGCGCATGCTGCGCAACCTCAAGGGCATCTACCTGCAACGCCGCGACCTGCCGCGAGCGCTGGCTGCGGCCGACCGCATCATTGCGCTCGAGCCGCGTGCAGCGGAGGAGTATCGCGACCGGGCCGCCGTCTACCTGGATCTCGAGTGCTTCCGCGCCGCGCTTTCCGATTTCCGCAACTACCTCATGCTCAAGCCGGGGGCCGACGACGCGGCGGTCGTGCAGCGCCGCGTGGTGGAATTGCAACAGCTCGCCGCACGCCTCAACTAGGGCTTGGGCGCGTCTTTGGGTGCGTCCTTGGGCGGGTCCTGTGCCGGCGCGGGCTTGGGCTTGGGATCCTCGAAATCGTCCTCGTCGGGCGGAGGCTTGCCGTCGTATATCTGGTTGCGGCGGCGCTGGAGGTAGGCGTCGCGCACGAACTCGTAGGGATCGAGCGCGGCGGTCTCGAGTATCCGGCTCGCCTCGAGCAGGTCGGCGCGCAGGGTGACGAACCTCACTGCGGCCAGACCGTAGCGCCAATGGTCGTCCTTGACATAGGTGATGGGCCAGGCGTACACGTCACCGGCCCAGCCGAACGTATCCCGGACGTTGCTCGGGCCGAGGAACGGCAGGACCAGGTAGGGCCCGTCTCCGATTCCCCAGTATCCCAGCGTCTGCCCGAAGTCCTCGTTGTGCTTCTCCAGCCCCATCCCGGTCGCCACGTCGAAGAGGCCCAGCACGCCGACCGTGGAATTGACGAGCAGGCGCCCGACATCGGATCCCGCCTGCGTGAACTTGCCCTGCAGCAGGCTGTTGACCGAGACGATCACATCGTTGAGGTTGGAGAAGAAGTTGCTCACTCCGGTACGCGCGAACTCCGGAACGATGAACCGATAGAACTCCGCCGCGGGCTTGACCAGGATCGCGTCGAAGCCGTCGTTGAAGGTGTAGACCGCGCGATTGAGCGGCTCCAGCGGGTCGCGCGGGTTGCCGGTCGTGGCGCAGCCCCCGAGCAGGGACAATGACAGGGCCCCGCAAATGACGGCCGCGCGCAGGCGCGACAGCAGGCGGGCGGCGGGGGGTATCCAGGAGATCATTCGATTTTCCAGCGGGCGATTATAGCGTGCGCCCTGTATAATTTGATTCGTTCGATCACGAGGATCCCCCCATGCTGCAAAAAGTGAAACCTGCGGTCCAGCTGAAGGACATGGGGCTCTACCGCCAGCAGTGCTATGTCGACGGCCAGTGGGTGGACGCCGACGACAAGTCCACCATCGCGGTCTACAACCCGGCTGACGGCCAGCAGATCGGCACCGTTCCCGGCATGGGCGCGGCCGAGACGCGGCGCGCGATCGAGACCGCGCACGCCGCATGGCCGGCATGGCGCGCGAAGACGGCGAAGGAACGCGCCGCGCTGCTCCGCAAATGGTTCGACCTCATGATGGCGAACCAGGAGGACCTCGCGGTGCTGATGACGGTGGAGCAGGGCAAGCCGCTCACCGAGTCGCGCGGCGAGATCGCCTACGGAGCTTCCTTCATCGAATGGTTTGCGGAGGAGGGCAAGCGCGTCTACGGCGATACCATTCCCGCGCAGGCCGCCGACCGCCGCATCTTCGTGCTCAAGCAGCCCGTCGGCGTGTGCGCCGCGGTGACGCCGTGGAATTTCCCCAACGCCATGATTACCCGCAAGGCGGGCCCGGCGCTCGCGGCCGGTTGCACCATGGTGATCAAGCCCGCCAGCATGACGCCGTACTCGGCGCTCGCGCTGTGCGTGCTCGCCGAGCGCGCGGGCATACCGACGGGGGTGCTGTCGGTCGTAACCGGCGCATCCGGCCCGATCGGCAAGGAGCTTACGACCAACCCGCTGGTACGCAAGTTCACCTTCACCGGCTCGACCGAGGTCGGCAAGAAGCTGATGGAGCAGTGCGCGAGCACCGTCAAGAAGGTTTCGCTCGAGCTCGGCGGCAACGCGCCCTTCGTCGTGTTCGACGACGCGGATCTCGACGCGGCGGTGGACGGCGCCATGGCCTCCAAGTTCCGCAACACCGGCCAGACCTGCGTGTGCGCCAACCGCATCTACGTGCAGGACGGCGTCTACGAGATATTCGCCGGTAAGCTCGCCGAGAAGGTCGCCGCCATGAAGGTCGGCAACGGCCTCGAGACCGGGGTGGTGCAAGGGCCGCTCATCGAGAAGAAGGCGGTGGAGAAAGTCGAGGAGCACATCGCCGACGCGTTGGCGAAGGGGGCGAAAGTCGTCACCGGAGGCAAGCGCCACGAGAAGGGCGGCCAGTTTTTCCAGCCGACGGTACTGACCGGCGTCACCAGGGCGATGAAGGTCACGCGCGAGGAGACGTTCGGCCCGGTCGCGCCGCTCTACCGCTTCCAGTCGGAGAAGGAGCTGCTCGATCTCGCCAACGACACGCAGTTCGGACTCGCGGCCTACTTTTACAGCCGGGACATCGGGCGCGTGTGGCGCGTGGCGGAAGGGCTCGAGTCGGGGATCATCGGGATCAACGTCGGCATCATCTCGACCGAGGTCGCGCCGTTCGGCGGCATGAAGGAGTCCGGCATCGGGCGCGAGGGCTCGAAGTACGGCATCGAGGAGTTCCTCGAGGTGAAATACCTCTGCCTGGGCGGCCTCGACAAGTAGGCCGCAAGCCTGCTCGAAAGAACGCCGCCCGAGGGCGGCGTTTTCATTTATTTGCGAAGCTTGGAGAGCCAATACTCCATCTGCTTGCCCGCAGCTTCGCGTCCGCCCAGCCCAAACGCCAATGCGACCGCCACCGCGATCGAGCCGAAGGTGAACCCGAACGCGAGGTTCACGATGTCGTCGGCGATGCCCATCGCGCGCAGGCCCATCGCGATCACCACACCGATGATCGCCACCTGCGCCACCCGGGCGAGCCCTGTCGCCTGGTCGGCGCCGGTGCGGGTGATCGCGATAAAAGCGAGATTGGCGAGCCAGAAGCCGACCAGAAGGATCACCGCGCCGAGCAGCACGTCACCGCCGAAGTTGATGAACGTGGAGACGAGATCGCGCACCTGCGTGAACTGGAGCTGGTTGGCGGCTTCCACCGTGGCAAACAGCATGGCAAAGAACATGATCACGACGCCGACCACGTTCGAAGGCCGGAAGGGGCCGCTCAGGGCGCGCCCCATGCCGATCTTCTCCGGCACGCCATCGAGGCCCATGCCGGAGAGGAGCCGGCTGATCAGCGCCGAGGCAAAGCGGGCGACATACCAGGTGACGATCAGGATCAACGCCGCCGCGACGAGGTGAGGGACCGCAGTCAGTATCTGCGCCAGCATGTCCGTCGCCGGCCGCGATACCGCCTCGATCTGCAGGGCATCGAGCGCCGCGATCAGGGTCGGGATGAAGATGAAGATGAATACCAGCGTCCCGGTTACGCGCGAGAGATAGACCGACTGGTCGAGCCCGGCGCTGTGACCTGCCTTGTCCGCGCCCGCGGCGGCGAGGAGATTGGTGACGAGCCCGCGCATCACTTTCGCCACCAGCCACCCCACGAAGCCGATCACGAGCGAGGCGAACACGTTGGGCAGTATCACCAGTACCTTGTTGAGCATGCCCTGCACCGGCGCAAGCAGCCCCTGCAGGTCGTAGGCGCCGAGAATCGCCGGGATGAACAGCAGGATCACCAGCCAGAACAGCACGTTGCCGACGTTCTTGCTCATCGGCTCCATGCCAGCCTGCCGGGAGAGCTTGTCGTCCAAGCTCGTTTTCGCCAACAGGCGAGCCACCAGGGCGCGCAGCAGTGTCGCCGCAAGCCACGCGATCAACACCAGCAGGGTGCCGCCGATCAGCCGCGGCAGGTAGGCGAAGATCTGCGTCGCGAGAACCTGGAACGGGTTCGAGATCAGCGCCAGGTCGAGCGCATTGAACATGCCGAGGAGCGTCAACAGCAGGATCAGCCAGAACACGCCGATCGCGATCCACTTCTCGATGTCGAGCGACTGGCCGGTGCTCTCGCGGATGCGCAGGTTGACCGAGAGCAGCTCGAGCAGGCGCAGCACGCCGGCCCGCACCAGCACCGCAACCAGCCAGCCGATGATCAGGATGCCGATCGCGCCGAGGATGTTGGGCAGGTGCGTGCCCAGGGAGTTCTGCAGCGATTGAGCGAGCGCGGTGAAATCCATGACGCCTCCTTCTCGAGTCCGCCGCGCGGGTCCACGCGGGACAGGAGATTGTTGTGATGAAGCAGGGGCGATTGTAACATCGGCGTTCCGCCATCCGAGGAGATGAAGAGGATGTACGAAGGCTTCAAGCGATTCGAAATCCGGACCACCGACCCCGAGGTGAAGATCACCGGCCGCGTCGGCGGCAAGGGGCCGGCGGTGCTCCTGATCCACGGCAATCCGCTCACGCACGTGCACTGGCACCTGGTCGCGCCGCGCCTGGCGCGCGACTTCACCGTGGTCGCGACCGATCTCCGCGGCTACGGCGACAGCGGCAAGCCGCGCGGGCGCGAGGACCACAGCAACTATTCGTTCCGGCGCATGGCGCAGGACCAGGTGGACGTGATGCAGCACCTGGGGTTCAGGCAATTCTGCGTCGCGGGCCACGACCGCGGCGCGCGCACCGCGCACCGCATGGCGCTCGACCACCCGGACAAGGTGATGAAGTTCGCCAGCTTCGACATCCTGCCGACCCACCACGTGCTGACGAACATCTCGCGCGGCTGGGCGCTCGGATCCTTTCACTGGTTCTTCATGGCCCAGCCCTACGACATCCCGGAGAAGCTGATCGAGGGCAAGGAGGACTATTACATTCTGAAGAAGCTCACCAAGATGGGCATCGGCAAGGGCGGCTTCTCCGAGGAGACGCTGAAGGAATACGCCCGCTGCTGCACGCCCGCGAACATCCACGGCGTATGCGAGGATTACCGGGCTGCGATCTCCGTGGATTTCGAGATGGACCGCGCCGACTTCGAGGCCGGGCGCAAGGTGGATTGCCCGGCCGCGATCTACTGGGGCGAGAAGAGCCACACCGAGAAGTACTTCGATCCGCGGAAGGCGTGGCCGCAGTATTGCTCGAACATCGTGCGCATCCGGCCGCTCCCCTGCGGGCACTACCCCGCGGAGCAGGTGCCCGACGAGGTGTATAGCGAGCTTTCAGTGTTTTTCAGGGATTGAATGGATTTCCTGATCGAGCCCCGGCAACTGCAGGAAGAGGCCCGGCGTGGCGAGCTCGTGATCGTCGACACGCGCCGGCCCGCCGACTACGCCAAAGGCCATATTCCGGGCGCCATCAATTTCAGTACCTACGACGTGTTCGCGTTGGACACGCGCGCGGAAGGGCTCGCGGCATTCGCCCAGGATATGGCCATGCGTTACGCCGACGCCGGCGCATCCGCCCACCGGACGGTCGTGGTCTACGAGGAGGGGACCGGCATGCGGGCGGCACGCGACGCCTGGATCCTGCAATACATCGGCCACTCGCGAGTGAGCATGCTGCACGGGGGGCTCGCGGCGTGGCGCGCAGCGGGCTGCGAGCTCTCCGCACGGCCCGCCGGCGAATGGACGGTGGGCCTGCGCGTGCGGCAGCACCCCGAGCTCGTCATCGGCTTCGACGAGATCATGGATCGTCTGGGTCGCGACCTGACGCTCCTCGACGTGCGCGACGCCGACGAGCACGCGGGTCGCGACAAGACTGCATGCTGCAAGCGGCGCGGCCGTATTCCGGGATCGGCCTGGATCGAGTGGACGCAGTTTCTGGACGGAGGCCGCTTCAAGTCTCCGGACGCGATACGGGGCCTGCTGCGGGAGAGCGGCGTCGACCCGGAATCGGAGATCGTGCCCTACTGCCATCGCGGGGCGCGCTCGGCCAACACCTACTACGCGCTCAAGCACGCGGGACTGGCGCGGGTGCGCAATTACATCGGCTCCTGGCACGAGTGGTCCGCACGTTCCGAGCTTCCGATCGAACGGCTGTGATCCGCGGATTGCGAGGCCGGGAGGACGCGGGAAGAATATGGACGCACAACCACCCGGGAGGAGACCATGAAACTCGATCGCGTGTTGCTCGGATTGGCGCTGCTCGGATTCGCGGCGGAGGCGAATTCCCAGGGATGGTCGCCGCAAAAGAACGTGGAAATCGTCGTGCCTGTCGTTCCCGGGGGCACCAACGACAAGCTCGCTCGCGCGATCGAGCGCACCCTCGTCGCGGGGAAGCTCGTCGGCACGTCGGTGACGGTCGTGCACAAGGCGGGCGGCGGCAACCAGATCGCCTACGCCTACGTCGGCCAGCAGGCGGGCGACCCGCATTATTTGCTGATAGGCACGACCACGCTGATCACCGGGCATGCCACCGGCTCGAGCAAGCTGAGCTACACCGACTTCTCGCCGATCGCCTCGATATTCAACGATTACGTCGTGGTCGCCGTCTATGCGGGCTCGACGTTAAAGACCGGCGGCGATCTGGTCGCGCGGATGCGTGCGGATCCCCAGGGCATGCCGCTTGGCTTCGCTTCGGCGCTCGGCAATCATCACCACATCATCGCGGGGCTGTTCATGAAGAACATCGGCGCCAACCCGAGAGACCTGAAAACGGTCGTGTTCAAGGGTTCGGCGGAGGCGCTGACCGCGCTGCTCGGCAGTCACATCGAGCTGGTCTCCACCGGTGCCGGCAACGCCGCGCCCCATCTCGCGGCCGGCAAGCTGCGCGTCCTGGGCGTGTCCTCGTCCCAGCGACTGTCGGGAACGATGGCCGGCGTGCCGACGTGGAAAGAGCAGGACGTGGACCTGGTGTACGGGAGCTGGCGCGCCATCATCGGGGCGAAGGGACTTACCGCCGCGCAGGTGACCTATTGGGAGAACGCCCTGCGCAAGGTCGTCGAGTCTCCGGACTGGAAGGCCGAGCTCGAGCGCAATTACTGGGGGGATTTCTTCCTGACCGGCGCGGACCTGAGGAAGGTGTACGAGCGGGAGTACAGGGACATGAAGGCCGTGCTGGTCGAGTTGGGGATGGCGAAGCCGTAATTCCTAGCTGAGGCCGTAGAGCTGCTTGCCCGCGACCGGCATCTTCGCCATCAGGATGTCCCCCGAGAGCGCCTCGGTGATGTAGATCGTCTTCAGGTCGGGCCCGCCGAACGCGCAGTTGTCCAGGTGATGGTGGTGGGGACCGTCCGCGTAAACGAGGTGGGTTGGCAGCATGTTGGCGTCGAAGCGCCAGATGCCGACGCCGAGGTGGCATACGAGCAGCCCGTTCTCCGAGTCCATCTCGATGCCGTCGGGTCCCGCCGCGCCGCCCGAGAGCTGGATCGCCACGCCAGTCTTGGACACGTTGCCGTCGGCCATGATCGGCAGGCGCCACACCGAGTTCGAGCGCGTGACGCCGACGTAGCAGTGCTTCTCGGTGGTGGAGAGCGTGATGCCGTTGGGACTCGGCACGTTGGCGGCGAGCCGGTCGAGCGCGCCATTCGCCCTCAGCCGGTAGACGCGCCCGGTAGGGTCCGTAATGCCGGTCTGACCCTGGTCGGTGAAGTAGAGGTCGCCGTTGGACGCGAAATGCAGGTCGTTCAGGCCCTTGAAGCCCTCGCTGAAAGCGGTCTCGAGAATGGTTTTCAGCTTCCCCGTCGCCGGGTCGAGCGCGAGCAGCCCCTTCTTGTAGCAGGTGATGAAGGCGCGCCCGTCCTTGTGGAACTTGAGCCCGTTCGGCCAGCCGTCATACTGCACGACGAGCTCCCAATCCATCTTCGGAGAGATGCGGAAGATGCGCCCGAAGGGGATGTCCACGAGCCACAGGTTGCCCTGACGGTCGAACGACGGGCCCTCGAGGAAGCACTCCACCTCCGCGCCCTGGCGGTTAGGGTCG
>Ga0208685_1000153_pt1 | contig 26948 bp, 26 predicted proteins | sample EasRivMeERMLT890_FD_187533 | JGI IMG/M metagenome (GOLD analysis project Ga0208685, IMG submission 187533) | Soil microbial communities from meander-bound floodplain in the East River, Colorado, USA - East River MetaG ERMLT890 (SPAdes) (version 2) | ecosystem: Environmental > Terrestrial > Soil...
CTGGACCAGGTCGCTCGGCACATTCGCAGTTGCCGCGCGCGGTTGTGCCTCTAGCGCCGAGTAGTCCATGCGCAGCTTGAACGCCGCGATGTTGATCTTCGCGCCCTGGACCCGCGTTCCGAGATTCTGGAGCACGATTGCGCGGCTCGGTGCGCTCACCGCGAAGTGCGGCTCCGCGCTCACGATCAGCGCGAACTGCGAGAGCGGTGTGCTGGCCTCGAGCGAACCGCGCCCATCCTTGACTTCCAGGGAGCCGAGGTTGTTGCCACGGCCATCGACGGAGACAGCCCAGAGCACATAGGTCGAGAACGGCCCCAGGCTCGCAGGGTCGGGAAGCTTGCGCACCGAGACATCGACGCGCGCACGGCCTTCCTGGAACTCGACTTCGGCGTCACCATCGGCCGCGAGCGCGATCGAGGTGCCGCGAAACTCGAGATGCGACTCCGGCCCTTCCTTGTAGCTGTAGCCTTCAAGTCGGCCCGTGATCTCGTCGCTCAGGACGGGAACGTCCTGCTCGAGTTGCTGGGCGAGCGATCGCGATGAGAATGCGATCGCCAGTGCGGCCGCGGTCCATATGAGAAGGCGTGAGGTGTTCATGACAGCGGATAGTGCGCCTTCTGCCGCTTCAAGCCCATCAGCAACCGAGCGGTCCGTGTAAGAGACGGCCGTCGGAGGGCTCGACGGAGCGCTCGACCGGTTGAAATCAGCCTCGCCGGCCGCCCTCGTCGTCAATAAACTGTTAGGCCTGCCCGGCTATGGGCCGCTCGCGGTCCGCGGCGCGCATCCCTGCCTGGGATTCCTGACACGCGCGGAGATCTTTGAGGAGCTGCGCCCGTTCGCAATTCGATTTATGAGGGAGGGCTGAAGACGTTAGAGCGGTGTCTCTCACCGATCCTCATCCAGATTGGCTGTGAAACCGATCGGTCGCACCTTAATTGCCGCTGGCGCCATCAGTGCTCGAATCGCCCCATAGACTTCCTCGAACTGCCGACGCGCCCTCGCATCGAGCGTCGCAACCGACTTTTCCAGCGCCTCGAGCTTGTGGGCTGTTCAGAACGGTCGCGGCCATGATGGCCCCGTGCTCCGTGAAGGCCAGCGGCAGATAGCGCCGTCCGCCCCATCTTGAAGTCGCATTTTGCGACCTCAAGATGCGTAACTCGTTGACATACAACGCCGCAAGATCCGCATCCAGTAATACCCGCTGCCCGCGCAGCACGTGGATTCGCTGGGGGATTCCCACGGGGTCGTTCGCGCGAACTGGCGATGGCATCGCAGCCATCATTCCGGAGGTATCGCTACTCCGGTCATTGCGAAACTGCCAGCCATGTCGAAATTAAGTGGGCACGTATGAAGTGAACTACGGCAGGTAACAGGTATCGCGCTTGCCGAACCATTTGTAGCGGTTCCGGGCGAGCACGCGGTAAAGCCAGTCGCGCCATGACTTGGGCAGGACTCGCGCGAGGGCGGCGACACGCCAGATGCCGCCGATGATCCGCATGACGTGGATCGACCCATCCGATTCGGTGAGCACCTTGTCGCCGTCCAGCACGAGAAACGTCGTCGGATCTTCCGGGTCGATGCCGTGCTCGACGAGCAGCGCCCGTCCTCGTTCACTCTGCATCGGAATCAAGTCGAAGGGCGGATCAACCGGATATTTCTTCACGATGCGAACGCCTGCGCTGCAGACGTGGCAGAAGCCATCGAATATGACGGCCCTCGTCATCAGCCGGCGTCCCGGAAGAACGCCACCTGGCGGATCGTTCGATCGGTCTTCGACGGAAACCAAGAGCGCCATCCCGATGCCCGCGCCTTGTCGGACGGGACGTTGATGCTGACGAGGGCATCATACAAGGCTAAATTTGGCCCAGGTGATCGACGGTGACTGCCAGCGGAGAGTTCGTAACCAAATTCTGACAGCGGTGCGCCCACAATCGTGCCAATTCCGACTTCAATCCGTCATCCGCGCGGAGTAGGCTTGGTTCGTAAAACTAAGGAGGGTTCCCAATGCCGACCAAAGCCATTCCCGATGGATATCACAGCGTCACGCCCTATCTCGTCATGCGCGATGCTGCGCGGGCGATCGACTTCTACAAACGCGCCCTCGGTGCGACCGAGTTATTCCGCTTCGATGCGCCGGACGGCAAGATCGGTCATGCGGAAATCAAAGTCGGCGACTCGGTGATCATGCTCGCGGACGAAATGCCCGACATGGGCTACCGCGGGCCGCAGACGCTCGGCGGATCCGCCGTCAGCCTGATGCTGTACGTCGAGGACGTCGACTCGCAATTCCAGCGCGCCATCGACGCGGGCTCAAAGGTCAAGCAGCCTGTAAAAGATCAGTTCTACGGCGATCGCTCAGGCACTCTCGAGGATCCGTTCGGCCATGTGTGGACCATCGCCACGCACATGGAGGACGTCTCGGAGGATGAGCTGGCGAAGCGTGCGGCTGCTACGCACAAGCAGACGGCACGCGAAGACCGAGCCGAGGCGACAGCGTAAACGACACGGCGCGACGGCGCGTCGTAACGCGAGGATCTGCTCGCGGCCGACGCGTCGTCAATGCAACGACACCGATCCAGTTCGGATCGTTGGTCAGCGAATCGAAATGATCGTCGTGGCGCTCGACCTTGAGGCCGGCCCTGCGCAATTGCTCCGGAAACTGATGACCCAGATCTCGATCTGTGAAAAAGACGATCTCATGCGGCTCGTTCATACGCGAGCGCGTCCATGATCTCCTCGTCAGTCGCGCCGTAGTCCTGCGCCACTTCAGCGGGGCCTTCACCCGCGTTGATGCGATCAACAATGACCGACGTAGTAACCCCCAGCCGCGAGAGAACCGGTCGGCCGAACGAAACCGTCGGATCCAGCATGATGTTCTTTGCGTCCGGCCGGCTCGGCACGGGAGGGAAGAATCTCACAGCCTGGTTCCGGTCCCACTTGAGTCTCGTCAACAACCCCTGGAGCACGGCACGGATTCCAAGTTGCCCGGCTCGATTGAGATTGATGAGCTCACCATAGCGCTCGAGGAATAGCTCGCCCGGGCTCGCATAAAGGTCATGGCTGGCGAGCGGCGCCTCGTCGCCGAACTTCGTTCGCACAAAGCCCAACGCCTCTCTGACCGCAGATAGTTTGAGCCCGTGGTCTGTCCGAAGAGCACGCAGCGCAGCCAACTCGACGAGATTGCGAAATGACAACCGCTGGCTCGGGTCCTTCGGCGGCTCGACCACTGGGTGAAAGCGAGCCTGGCCAGTCCGTCTGGGATAGTCGCGACCGATAACCCACGAGCGCACCGTCGGCAGCGGAATCCGCAGGTAACGCGCGGCTTGAGCGAGTGTATAGGCTGGGGCCAATCGAGGGTCGGTCTTTGACATCTTTCCAGCGCCCTAATCCGGGTTTTGCGCGATTCTAACGAGTTACGCCTGAGGTCACACGACCGATAATTGAAAGTATGTGGACACAAACGCAGCGGAATCCGTTCAGATCCGGATCCTCGCCAGCTCCCGGTTCACCGCCGCCAGGTCGAATCGCGCAGGATCGAAGCCGCCGCCGCACCAGGCGAGAAGGTTCTCGTGCTCAGGATGGCCGGGATCTGCGATCGCCGCGAGAAAGTCGGCATAGCCAGGCGGGCCGCCGACATCCTCCGGCGGGCAGGCGTGCTCGCCGGCGAGGCACTGCACCCCGCGGCCCGGTCGCGACTGCATGAACATGTTCTCGACGATGGCCACGTGGCTCCAGCCATCGCCAAAGTCGTACAGGTAGTCGAATGATCGCGATTCGCCACCCAGCGCCTCGGTGAGCACGACCGGCCGTTCATCCTGCTGTTCAATTTCCTCGATCCCTTCCGGGTCCGGCTCAGCGTAGTGCACGCCATTGATGATGAATGCGTGCAAGTGGCTGTTCGTCCAGCCAAGCGCCGCCTGAAATGCGCAGTGCAGGGCTGGCAACCGGATGTCCGAGGGTACGAGGAAGCGGCGCCAGACAGCGGACGTGACATCCAGGAGCTCGATGCGAAGCTGCCAAACGGGCCCCATTGCGCCGGAGCATAGGCATAATCGCGCCAGCCCGCCATCGGACCCGACCCATGAAACGCACGCTCCTCATCGGCCTCGTCATCACGATCCTGGCCGTCGCCGGCTTCACGGTCTTCACCTTGACCTACAACTACGCCGATGGCGAGCGCGCGGGCTACGTGCAGAAGTTCTCGCGGAAGGGCTGGATCTGCAAGACCTGGGAAGGCGAGATGGCGATGGTGACGATGCCGGGGACCGTCGCCGAGAAGTTCTATTTCACGGTGCCGGATGATGAGGTTGCGGCCAAGATCAACTCGAGCGTCGGCAAGCGCGTCTCGCTGCACTATGAAGAGCACAAGTGGATTCCGATCTCGTGCTTCGGGGAAACCGGGTACTTCGTGACGGGGTTGCGGGAGTCGGCGGCGGAGCCGATGCCGGCGCAATAGCGCCCACGCGGCTGGCCGCCTCGCCGGGAACGGCACCGTGCCTGGACGGTCGAATTGAGCGACATGGGGCAGATACCCGCCAATTCAGCCGCCATTCACTTCCCCCGGGCCTATCATGGAATTGCCATGATCCTGCGCCCGGCCCTGCTGGTTCTTGCGCTCGCGGCATCGGGCCTCGCCCAAGGCCAGGCCCTCGACCCGCCGGATCGTGTAGCGCGCCTTTCCTACGCCGAAGGCCGGGTCATGTTCCAGGGCCCGGCGGACGCCTCGCCCTCCGGCCTTCCCGACCGGCCGCTCATGCCCGGTGACCGCCTCACGACAGAGCGCGACGGCCGCGCCGAGCTCGCGCTCGGCACCGCGACCATCCGGCTCAATGAGCAGACCGAGTTTTCCGTCATCGATCTCGACGCCACGACCGTTCGCGTGGAGCTCACGGCGGGGAGCGCGATCGTGCACCTGCGCGAGCTGTTCCAAGAGGAAACGTTTGAGTTCGTTACGCCCAATGCCACGATCGCCTTGCAGTCCGCGGGCGAGTTTCGCGTCAACGTTTTTGCCGACGACGCCACCGAACTCACCGTGCGTGGCGGCATCGCGGAAGTCACGACCACGGGCGACCCCGTGCGCGTCGCCGATGGCCAGCGCGTACGACTCGAGGGGCGCGACGCGCTCGCGAGCCTCGCGGCACCGCTGCCGGCGGACGACTTCGATGACTGGGTCCTGGAGCGCGAGGTGCAGCTCGCCGAAGCGCAGCCGCCCCAGGGCAAACCTTTGGATGAGTACGGCGAATGGTACGAGGAGCCGAGTTACGGTCGCGTCTGGATGCCGTCGTATGCCTACGGCGGCTGGGACCCGTACGGCTACGGCCACTGGCAGCAAATTGGATTTGGCTACGGTTGGGTCGACCCGATGCCCTGGGGCTACTACACATCCAACTACGGCCGCTGGGCGTATCTGCATCACCGGAATCGCTGGTGCTGGGTGCCGCCGCGGCACGAGCCTCACTGGCGGCAGGCCGCGCGCGTCACGCATCCGTTGATGCCTCCGCGCGAATATGCGCGGCTGGATGACCGCGCGCGCCGCGACGATGACGACCGCAGGCCGGTCGCAACTTCGTCCGGGCAACCGCGCCGCATCGACGCGGACTGGACGCCGGCGTACCGGCGCAGTGTCGAATCAGCCAAGCAACCGGGTGGCACGGTCGTGCCGATCACGAATCACGGTGGTCAGAATCCGCCGCCGCGGACAACGCCCGTGCGGCAGAGTGGTGGGACAACTATGGCGCCGGCGCGACCCGCTGCGTTGAGCAGTCAACCTGCGTCGAAGCCAGCGACGACAACAACAACGACGACCAAGGCGTTCGGCAAGCCGCAGATTCCCTGACGCCTGAACTACGGAATCGGTTCCGACAGTCTGGAGCCGCTCTATTGCTACGCGAAATCCGCAATACACCTCAACTGCCTGTTAGCCAGACAGTGCTCACGACCTCCTGAACAGCGTCGCGAAGTCCTGCTTGTGCTCCTTGGACGATCCGAGTGCGTTGATGTCAACCGCGTAGTTCGCCGCCGCCAGTAGGCGCTCGTTGATGAAGCTTTTGCCGCCATCTTTTTTCTCGAACGCGAAGTAGGCCGCGAGCACGCGAACACCTTCCTTGTTCAGCGCCCGAACCAACGGGACGAAGTCGCCGTCGCCGGTGACTAGTACAGCCACATCGATCTTCTGGTCCAAACCGACCTGTAGGGCGTCCACGGCGAGAGCTACGTCTACACCTTTCTCGCCGCGCTTCTGCGACATGGGCAGATACTTGGGTGAGCCGCTATGAGGAAACTGGACCATACTGACGGTTAGTTTTTCGGCAAACTGGCCCTGGGAGGGGCAAGGAGTTTGCCGTGAAGAGGAAGCGGTTTTCGGTCGAGCAGATCGTGGCGACTTTGAAGCAGATCGAGCTCGGGATGACGGTGGCCGCGGCTTCCCGTCAGCTGGGGGTATCGGAGCAGGCGATCTACCGTTGGAAGAAGCAGTACGGCGGATTGCAGTCGGATCAGGTCCGGGAGTTGAAGCAGCTGCAGGAAGAGAACGCCCGACTCAAGAAGCTGGTTGCGGAACTCAGCCTGGACAAGTCGATTTTGCAGGACATCAATGCAAAAAAATGGCCCGGCCCGCGGTGAAGCGTCAAGCGGTGGACTACGTGGTAGGCCACTACGCGACGAGTCGGCGGCGGGCCTGCCGGGTGGTTTGCCAACACCGTAGTGTTCAGTACTACCGTTCGCGGAAGGACCCGAAGTTGGCTCTGCGTGCCCGGATGCGGGAGCTGGCACAAGTACGGATCCGTTACGGCTATCGTCGCTTGCACGTGCTGTTGAGACGCGAAGGCTGGTCACTGGGCAAGGACCAGACTTATCGACTTTACACTGAAGAGAGCCTGCAATTGCGCAGCAAGCGGCCACGTCGACGGAAGATGACCGTTGCTCGACGTGAGCGCTACGTCCCGAAGCGGCCCAATCAAGCCTGGTCGATGGATTTTGTCGCCGATCAACTGGTGGACGGAACGCGATTCCGAGCACTGACGATCGTCGATGTGTATACGCGTGAAGCGCTCGATATCGTCGTCGGTCAGCGACTCCGAGCAGAGCATGTCGTCGAGGCCTGCAACCGACTGGTTGTTCAGCGAGGTTCGCCGGCGCGCATCTTTGTCGACAACGGCAGCGAATTCTCGGGGCGACTGCTCGACCTCTGGGCGTATCACCGCAAGGCGGCGATCGACTTCAATCGGCCTGGCAAACCGACGGACAACTGCTTCGTCGAGACCTTCAACGGATCGCTCCGCGACGAATGCCTGAACGTTCACTGGTTAGAGACGATTGACGAGGCTCAGGCGAAGATCGAAGCTTGGCGGGTCGAATACAATGAGAGTCGACCTCACCAGGCTCTCAAAGACCTGACGCCGGCGGAATATGCCGGGCAAGCAAGGCATTTGGTGACTTCGGAAGAGTTCAGCAGCGCCGAAAACTAACTCTCAAATTGGTCCTGGAAACCCAAGCGGTTCAGGAGCCATCTTCTCCAAGTATCAGCTGGTCCTCAAATCGCCAGGCAGGTCAAATTCACTAACGGCCAGTTTCTGAACAAGGGTCGGACGGAGCGACGACACGTTGTGGCAACGGGACTAACCTGGATCGGCAAGGAAGCTAACCGAGTTGGTGATAGTGGAGAAGCCGCTCCAATGTTTGCAGCGGTAAATGAATTTCAGACCAAGGTAAGCAAACTAGATATAGAACTTGAGCGGTTGCCGCTCCGAATCCTTTGCTGATCCCATCGTGAGGACGTCGCCGACTTTATCCGCGAACCTGACGGTCACCGGTAGACCATCGTTGTAATGGCAAGCGTTATAGTTGATCTTGGTTAGTCGCATGATGTCGGCTAGTACATCTCGTATCTTAGGCATCGCTCCGCTTGAGCGCAGAATCGTGACCATGAGCGGATTTGGTGTTTCCGGACCAATATACGTGTCGAGGCGCGGCACAAAACCGTTAGTCCACAGATAGGCATTCCGCTCATTTAGCAGCATCGCCGTACCGCGCAAGACCGGGTAATCACTGTCCCTAGTGAGTTTTGTCTCACCATTTGTCGGGCGGATTTTTACGCCAACAACCGTCGTTTCCTTTGGAGCCGCCTCGCAGAATGCCTCCCACTCATCGTTTGTGAACGATGTCTTACCATGGATAAACAACTCTTTCGGCGACACTCCATGTTTCGCTCTAAAGGTGTCGAGCACAGTCTTGATGAGCCGCTTGGCTTCGGAACCCGCCAGGTGAAACTCGTCGTCTCCCGTCATCCATGGACCGTTTGCTCCGCGAAAAACCATCCCATCACCTTCGTTGAGGAACATCTGGGCCGCACAGCAGGCATGCTCTTGCGGGTGATTGGGAATCATCTTGAACACAAGTCCGATGTAGCAGACTCCGGGTCGCATATCTGCGATTCGCCACGGTGGCTCAGGTTGCGTTTTGTAGTAGAGGCCGGTTGCGATATTCCACGCAACACTTGCCGGTTCCTGAAGCTTCCGGATTGGGTACCCCGCCTTGTTTAGGAACTCCGCAGGCGCAAGTGTCGTCTCCCGCAAAAGTTGCGAGGTATGACCTAGCTTTACAAGGCGTGCTTTTGCTTGCCGGTGAAAGTCCGGCACGTCGTCAAAAATCTCTTCATCACTCTGATCAATGACGCCAGCAAAGAGCGGCATTGGCTGCCTTGCTGTTTGGCGCTTACCAAAGTCGCGCCTTTCGAGTTGAAGCCCTGTCCGGCGTGATAGTGGCTTGCAGCGATCGAACACGAGTTCTGGGAGCACAAGCAGCCAGACATCAACGTTCTTCTCTTCGTTCTTGTCGTAGAGTTCGATTTCGCGGATATACAAGTCGACAGCTCTACGAACCGATTCGTGGTGATTGAGCGTGCGGGTTGCCGTTTCAAGTTCACTTTCGTCGATCGTTCTATGTACAAAGTCTGCGGGATTGAACGTTATTCCGAATGCCTCCGCTACGCCTGGGAAATCAGCCAGATGCAACCGGACAGCTTTCTCAGTTTTGCCAGGCGGTGGAACACTGATGTAACCGCCAGCGGATATCGCCCACGTTCGAAGGTACTTCAGACCAGCTTTGGTCCCGACAGCTCCTATTGATATTTCCTTCAGTTTCGCTGGTGCTGCATGCGGTCCGAATAGAAATAGGCCGTCCTTGGGATGGTCGGAGCGTTGCCCATAGCCAAAGGAAAGATCCGGTTCCTTGAGATGAATGATCTCGAGAGTTGGGGTGGGTAGTTGCATTAGTCCTCCGCTTCCGCGGTCCCTAGTGTGGACCGATCCGTTTCCTCTTCATTCCCAAGCAGTTCACTTGTCTGCGACGTTGTTACCGGACTCATTACGGTCATCGCGTTAGATGCTAAGCGCATAGCCACAGTAGGCGATAGCGGCAATTTCAGCTCACGCTCATTGCCAGAAATGAGTTGGAGAAACGCTTTTAGTTGTCCGTGCCAGCGCCTGTTACGCCAACCTTTGCAGACAGTACGACGGAGCCGGTGTTGAGTCGCCACATCGGTCAAAATGTGATCCGCTACTGTCGAAGTTGACTCACTAAAGATGACCCGAGACTTCAGTCTAAAATGGGGGAATGGCCAGAACTGCGGATTAGCGGAAACCCCGTAGTGCCATGCTTTGCCCTGCGCGATGTTGTACAGCATAGATGAACGACGTTCTTTCGGTGGGCCCCAAGGAATTTTCTTTCCAAGTGCCACTTGTTTGATGTCGACGTAAAACGCGAGTTGAGTTGAATAGTCGTATTCACTCAAGCCCTTTTCCCGGCAAAACTGTTCCCACGCTTCACGCAGGAGAATGGACAGAAAGTTACTCGCGTCCCTGGAAGCTATCTTGGGGTCTTCGCCACCCAGTTGTGCGAATTGCAGTGGTTCGTAGCAAGCGCGAAGCTGCAGTTTGCCAGCTCGGCCGAAATGGTTTTCGATCTCAGACAATGTCGCGAATGTCAGGACACCGCGTAATTGGTAAACGGCGGGGAATGGGCATTCCTCGCAGATCGTCTTCATCACCGAGTGGTCGACAGCGCCGGTTGCCTCATAGTAGTTCAGCGAGTTGGGAATAGAGAGAACTGGCAGCCAGTTGGTCGTCAAAGACTCGGGCGCATCTTCAATCCTAGTAGCGAGTCGTTTGCGATATAACTCCCAGTTCGGATTGATTGTAATTTTTCCAGCGCGCGGTACCCTCTGCGCTTCAAGCGTGTCGAGCAGATCCTGCAGGCCCAAAGCCCAACGTTGATAGAAGTCAACGTATTGCTTCCCTGCAATACCAAACAGCTTCTTGTAGGGACTTACACGAAGCGGAATGATGAACCGATCGTCTTTCAGGTCTCTGGCGAGGTCTTCAGCAATCGCGATTTCTTCTTGCACGCCTGGCTTCGCCAGTGTCACATCGCTACAGCAAAGCAGCATCTTGGCTGAGTTGTTTTGTAGAGTGTCAGTGATTTCCTTCCGCCATCTATCTCCTGGCTCCAAAGTGAGGATATCCGCAAAAATGCGGTAGCCCGCAGCCTCCAACCGTGGCGCAAGCCAGAGTACGAATTGATCATCTTCCGGTGTTCCCTTCGACAAAAAAATCACGTCACGTGCCGGATCGACCGGCAATGCGGCGGAGCGCTTGTGGTCACCGTCTTGGGCGTTTGTCATAGGACCACAGAAGTATCAACGGTTTAGATAATAGGTTGTTACGCAAGCACAATTCCAGAATTCAAAGTGCGACCTCTTTCAGGGGAGTAACGTCCTCGGGGGCCGCCTCGGTATACGGCACCAACTTGAGGTAATCCTGGGGACCGCTTATGGGGCATAACGATCACATCGATGATCAACCGGACCTTCCTCTAGAGGCCGGAACGCATGATCGCTTAGGGTTTCAGCCAGACGACGATTGGCTAGAAAGAGCCGAACCAGAATTGCGTCATGCGGCAATGCGCGCGTGGTTTCTTAGTCGATACTGGGATCCCGCGAACGAAACACCCTACAACGGTCGGGAAGGCGGATATCAATACATCCATGGTGGACCGTACGACGCAGACGAAGAACTGCAGGGCCGGTTTGGACATCTTTTTGATGACGAAGAAATTCGCGAAGTGGTCGACGATGTGGAGTCGGATGGCATTCTGGAGTGGGCACCGATACACACAGAACCCGATTACGACGCGGACTTCGAATTTGAGGCAAACAAACGCAGTGATCCCTATGAGTTTCTAGAGCAACGGCTCAATGAGGTCGATGCACTTGCTGCAGCTCAAGTGGATCTTCAGCGTCAGCCTTTGCTGCGTCAGCTCCTGTACTCATCACTGATCGCAGCGCTCGAAGCCTACTTGGCAGACACGATGTCTTACTGGGTGGCCGTGGACAAAAAAGTATTCCGCCGATTTGTTAGCAGCTGTGAGGAGTTCAAGGCTCGAAAGCTGACTCTTTCGCAAATCTTTGAGCGGATGGACGCACTAGAGGATGACGTCGAGCGATACCTTCAACAACTCGTGTGGCATCGGCTCGATAAGGTTGTGCCGCTTCTGGCCGATTCGCTAAATATCGGCCGACCTGAAATTGGTGAATTGATGAAGCACATCTTGATTCGCCACGACATTGTCCATAGGGGCGGGAAAACAAAAGATGGCGATGGTGTGAAAATTGCCAACGACAATCTCGGCGAGCTTCGTGGCCACGTTGTCGCTTTCGCCGACGAGATTGAGGCGATGCTACTCAAGCGCTTTCCTATTGTTGATCCTTCCAATGTCGACGACGTTCTCGATATTTAAGTGTCTTGCCAGTTGTTAGATTGCTCGGTGATTCTCGCAAGGTTTGATTATTTTGGCTGGATATATCTATACCCCCCAACGCATAGTTAGGGGGTATAGATATATCCGACCAATAAAACTAGCTCGCACTACGCCCCTCAATTGGATTCGCCATGAGGTCAGCACGTCAATGTGCGTTTAATCCTTTAGATACGCCTGCACACATTCTTCCATAGTGGCGAGGTGGAGTGTGATGACCTTTGAGACAGGTACCTGATAACCTCCGGCTAGGTTCCAGGCGAGCGGCACGTTCGCTTTGCTTGCAGCCTCAAAGACGACGCGGTCACGCCGCCGCATCTGATTACCGTCGAGTATTCCTCCCAGCGGGTCTTCCACGTGCACGTCGGCACCTGCCTGATACAAGATCAAGTCGAAGTCCGAAAATCTCGCCACAGTTCGCTCCAGCTCTTGCAAATATAGATTTGCGTGCGACTCGTTGCGATACCACCGCCCAAACGTTGCGTTCTCTATCTCGCTCGCTAGTCCTGAGCGCTCGATGATCTCGTCTGTACCGTTGCCGTAGTGAAAGTCACAATCGAGAATGAGTACTCGCCGAACGCGCTTTTCGCGCAGCAACTTTGTGGCTGCCACCATCAAGCCATTGAACGTGCAGAACATTGCCGCGGTGGCGTATCCGGCATGGTGGAAACCGGATGTCGGAGCGCACGCAATCCCGGAAGCCAACGCTGCGTCGGCCGCACACAGCATCGCGCCGTTCGTGTACGGCAGAGAGCGCGCAACGTCTTCTCGAGTGTTTCCGAAGCCGTTTACGGCCTCGCAGGCGAGAATCGAGCGCACAAATGCTGGATCGTGCGCAAGGGATAGTTCCTCAACAGTGGCAGGCGTGACAGGCTGCCGCTCAATCGGTAGCCCAGCAAGCTCCAAGGCGGCGACGACAGGCCCTGGTTTTCTGGCGCTAGGGCTGCGACTGTCTGAATCCGCGAGCATTTCGTCACAGAAAAACACTGGGATTGCGGTCATAAATGACGGCGTCAGGTCCTAGTCCATTTGAGCAATTGCGGGTACGAAATGAGCGCTCTCATAAAACAATGCTTCGTTCTGTTTGCAGTGATTCTCGCGCCCTGCGCGGCCGCCACGGCCAGTGCTAAAGAGTGCTTTACAAAAACCCTAACGTTTCAGGCGTACGAAATCAAAGTGTCGAGTTCACCCGGCACGTCCTCGTTCTCAGGCAATCCTTGCTTTGGCCAAGCGTATCGACTCGATATCGCGAATGATGGCCACTTGGTTGCCAAGTCTGAGGTGGTCGAGACGGATTGGATTGAGAATGCGTGGGTTACGGATCTGAATGGTGATGGCTCGTTTGAGGTTCTAGTGAATACGGTGAATGGAATGGGCTCATTCGGTGACATGGAGCTATTCACGCTTGCGGATGTCGACAAGATCATCACTAAGTCACTGCCTCCGCTCAGCAAAGAGCAAGAAAGTGGTTATCGGGGAAAAGATGATTTTGCAATTGAGGGTGGGCAAATCATCCGCACTTTTCCTACGTACGTGCGTTCAGATGCCAACTGCTGCCCTTCCGGCCAGGACCGCCGCATCCAGTATGAATACGAAGACGGCGAACTAGCAGAGGTGCGGCCCTGGACCGCCTTCTCATTCAGGTCAATTGCCATCGCCTTCGTGGCAATGCTTGCTGCCAACGGCCTGTGGGTACTGTTTGTGAAGCGACGCCTGCGCTCAGGCGAACTGGCAGCGGTCACTATTGCTTTGCTTGCAGCCATTTACTGTATCGCTGCTGGATTTCACCTGCAGCCGGGCTGGCACGAGATGATTGCGGCGAACCCTGAGGAGAGTTCGGGCTCAGGGGGCAACTATGGCAGGCGCGGTGGCATCATCATCTTGGCGATTCTCTACTGGCCATACGTGCTTATTGGTCTTGGTGGATATTTCGGTTATCACAATTTTAGAACGTTTAGAGATCTGCTAGGAGAACTTCGACGTTCGAAGGTTGCGGCTCGCAGCATTAATGATTCGAAAGCAGTCACAAAGTCTTTTTGACGCGACTGTCCGGCGAGCTAATCGACTTGAGGTTGGATGACGATTTCGCTGTCTTCCCCGATGATGGCCATTTCGACGATACGATTCCGGTGTCCGGCCAGGCCGTCGGTGTAAGCAGTGGTTCCGTGGACCAATTCACGCTAATGGATTGGTGGGATAGTGGACGCTTCGCGCTTTATCAAGCCCCGGATGGATCTCCGTTACATGCCAAGAGCGACTAGTGGGATAGCTTTCATTCGCAAAGCAACTGTTCGTCACGGTGCGCGGTACGACTACAGCAAAGTCCAGTACAAGAACTCAACGACAAGAGTGACGATTATTTGTCGCAAACACCGGCCGTTCCGCATAACGCCACGCAATCACCTCAGCGGTCGTGGTGGTTGCCGTGAATGCGGATCAGACCTGGCACGAGTAAGGTATACAAAACCCTTCAGCGTATTTGTCGAGCAGGCACGCAAACTACATGGAACTAAGTATGCGTACGTCAAATCGACGTATCGCAACGCAATTCTGCCAATGAGCATTAGATGCCCCTCCCATGGAAACTTTCTTCAGCGCCCAGATTCACACCTCCAAGGAGCGGGCTGCAAGCAATGCGCCTCAGTACTAATTGGCATGAAGAACAGAATCTCGGCCAGCGCATTTCTCGCTCGGGCTAGGAAGAAGTTCGGAAAAGCATTTGACTATAGCGAGACCCACTACGAAGCCATGCGACGGCCAGTGACAATTAAATGTAAGAAGCATGGGCCATTCAGAATCTTGCCTGTCGATTTCCTCGGCAACATAAGGGGCTGCTCGCGTTGTAGCGGTACAGGTTTCAGGAAAACGACTGACTTCTTTGTGTCCCAGCTAAAGGAGAAATTTGGATCGAAGTACGACCTGAGAAAGGTCCGATACGTAAATCAATATACCGCTGTGGAACTCAAGTGCGGAACGCATGGCCGCTTTATGCGCTCTCCTGAAACGCTAATGCAAGCACGCGGATGCCAACGTTGCGCGATGGAAGCATCGGAGGGAAAGCGACTCAAACATTTGAGGCGCGTAGTCGCAGCACAGCTTGATGCTCGACGTGAGTCATTCCTGGCTGCCGCCAAGCGAAAATATGGGAATCGGTTCGATTATTCGAAGGCTCAATTCATCCGCCAAAAGTTGCCAATTGCGATCAGTTGTAAGCGGCACGGAGAATTTCTTCAAACGCCGGCTGGGCACCTTGTGGGTGGCTGCAGGAAATGCGCAAATGAAGACTTGAAGGGACGATACACGGATACGTACTTCAAGCATTTTCCATCGGAGAAAAAGCGAAGCGCCATTCTTTACTACATCCAAATTCGGAGCCGTGCTGAAGACTTTTTCAAGATTGGTGTAACAACGACTCGGTTGAAGACTCGATTTGGCGGTTACCTGGCAAAAGGACGCTGCTCACTAACAATTCATCGGCACCGCAATATGAGCCTTTGGCGTGCGTACAGAACCGAGCAGTCGATCTTGGCTGGGCATGGACGCCGTTTTGCCTACAGACCAAGGCTAATGAGCCGCAAAATACGATCTCTTGTCGGCGTAACTGAATGCTTTTCGCGCCAATTGCCGAATCAACTTCTGAATCGGTATTTCTGAAGCGCCGTGCAGCCGAACAACGCAGGTGCGATGTCCCACCGCGTGAATCGCGTCCAAAGAGCACAAGCAGGACTTTACGACGCTGTTCTGGAACTCGTGAGCGCTGTGGCCAACTCTTGATAACGGCAGAAAGCGTTCGCAAGGTGCATCTGCCGAGGTGTTCGACACTTCGCTTCAAATACCGCCGGGGACGCGACGAGAATACAAAGACATTTGGCACGCGACGTGGCAACGTTCAGTCGATTTAAGCTGTAAAGAAACTCCATTCCTCTTGGAGCATCCTCACAGGTCGAGGTTGTCATTGAGTAGATGACAATCGGGGCTTCCTGCCCTTGAAACTTGTCCACAGTCCCGATTCGCGCTCCCGGAATGCGATCTTGGAGCTCGAACACTTGGGCGTTATATGGCGCGATAATCAGGATGTCCTGAAGAGCTATCGGTTGCTCAACACTGTCCTTGTCGATCCAGGTAGTGCTCGACGCAAGAATCTCGGCCACGAGATCCCGCACGCAATCGGCCTCTTGCGGTGATGAGCTTTGATTTCCCTGCGTGTCAACCGGCACATACCGAAGTCCGGTACCAACCATACGGCCTAGCGACCGAATTGCTTGTCTTTCTAGTCCGGGTCGCGGTTGGAGACGGCCCTCATAAAACAATTCAGATGTAAACACGCAAACATCGGGGTGCAGACGCCATGTTTCCGACAGAAACAGACCGCGATCAGCAGGGATGGTCTGTTCGTTGCTAAGGACATGGTGCAATGCAGAAACTTCAGTTCCCTCAGGGTGGCTGCCTTGTATGGGCTGGTCTAGCTGCTGCGGGTCCCCGAGGAGCACGATACTGGAAGCGGCTTGCGAGACCGCAATGACATTGGCGAGCGACATCTGCGCGGCTTCATCTATGAACAGCACATCGACAGCGTGCGCCGCGTCGGGCGATGACCATAGCCATGCGGTACCGCCTGCAACATTTGACCCAGCACCGAGGCTGCCGAATAGGTCACCATTCGTTGTTACGAAGCGCAAGCTCGGCTGATTGGGCTCAGCGTCCGATACCTTCTGAATACAGCGCACGTCAACCCCCATTTCCCTTGCCGCCTCCACAATCTTGTCGAGCAGGTTTCGAATGACTTTGTGGCTATGCGCTGTCACACCAACCCTCTTGCCAGCTCTCACGAGCGTGCAAATCATTCTTGCGCCGGTGTGAGTCTTGCCGGAACCTGGCGGCCCTTGGATGGGGAAGACTCCGTTCTCGATCGCAGGTGCAATGCGAATCGCGGCCTCTAGGTCGGACTCACCTTCTTGTTGAATGGGCTGACCGCCAAGCCGAGGATGTGCACGCATCAACAAGTCCCGCGCCGCTCGGTAGTCTCCGTCTCCCTCCATCCCGTGACCAGCTACATACTCGCCAATGCGAACTAGTGCTTGGGCAAGGACGTCAGTATCAATCACCTTGTGGGAAAAGATCGCAGGAGGATGGACGTCGGCCGTGTCCTTGCGCTTCTTGATGTCAATCCACCGTTCTTCGAGAGAGATGGCCGTGACCTTTCCGAGCCTTTCACCACCCAGGCATCGTAAGTCTTCGTCGCCGCGCATCTCCGTCTCTTGCGCAGGAAAGCTATAGCGATGAATTGGAGCTTTTGCGGTGCCCCCATTTGGGCCAACAAAGGTAAGGTTCGCTAATCCTGCACGCTCATCGAGAAGGTCCTCGGCCGAAAGATCGGAAAGCCGAAAATATTCCCACCATAGTGCTTTCTGCTCCCTACGATGCCAATCCAACAGATGAGCAAGTAGCCAGCGACCATGCTGCTCTGACGTCCGTCCTGTTGCATCTCCAGGAACATTGACTGTCAGACGCTCGATCAGGCCACTTACCTTCTCCTGCCACTCCGTAAGCGCTTCGCTCGGGGTGTCCTCCGGTGCTGATGAACGAGGAATTGCCGTTCCAGCGCCAATTAGGGCGGCTCGCTGTTCTTCAAGCCAATCCCGGAGACTCCACGCAGACATGCAGTCATCGCGGTTGTAACCGACCACAACACTACGGTCGTCTCCCCCGATCAGCTCGAGGTCGCCAAGTTCAATCCCCGCCTGCACTTTTGCGAGCGCGCTATTGGCGTCTGCAAGCGAGATCGCGCGCGTAAAGCCGTAGAGCGGCTCCAGCTTCTTGATGGAGTAGCTCTCCACGCTAGCCCGCAGACCTTTCCTGATCACACTGTACAGGTCGACAAAGCGTCTTGAACGCAGCAGGGAGTCGATCGCTTCTTCCCGACTTACATATCGGCCCATCAAGCGCTTCAAGGCCGCGGGCTCATAGGGAGCAAAATGATAGATATGGAGATCTGGATGCTGCTTCAATCGCTCCATCACGAAATCGATGAATCGCTCGAATATTTGCTTTTCCTCGTCGCGGGACAAGGCCCACTCGCCGGTGTAAGTGCTATTGCCCCCTTCACTGGCGTATGCGTAGCCAAACAAATATTCCAAGCCACCTTCACCGACGAAGGGATCACCTTCCAAATCGAAGAAGATGTCACCAGCTGTCGGCTCAGGAAGTATGGCAAGTCCAAAACCCGGTTCCACGGGCAAGAGTTCGTGGACTACCTTTCCAAGCTCGCGACCCTTGAGTTGGATTCGTGCCTGTTCATGCAATTTCTCATAGGTGACAGCCGCCCCGCGCGCTGGCTTCCACGCTAATGGAACCGGCATCACGGCCAATGCGCCCGTGGTCGCCACGTCGCGTCTTTTCAGTTCATCAATGTGAAGTTTGGATATTCCGGCAACCAGCGAGAGATGATCATCGGCTCGCCGGCGCTTGTCACAGCGGTTCTGCCATCGGCAGATATCACAGTGCTCCTTCGGGTCCGGATATATCTCCACTGCCGCTTGTTCGTGTGCAGCTTTCTCAAGGCTGCGTTTGACGCGACGGTAGTAGGCCGCGTAATCATCCATCCGAAACGTTTGTGGCTGGTAGTCAGTCCATGGTGCGACGATATGACCGAATGTCGGGCGAAGCACTTGAATCGCGGCGACCAAGTCCGCGTAAAGACAAAGTTGCAGAACCGCCCCACCTTTTGTCTCACGAGCGAGTTTGGTGTCTATAACTTCATAGGACCACGCACCGAGATCGCTGGCGGTCGCTATCCGCCTCAGGATATCTGCGCGACCTACCCATCCATTACCGCGAAGTGCGCCTTGAACAATGATTTCAGCACCAGCAGTCATGGCCTCTCGAGTACGCTCGACAGCTGCGTCATCGATAATGCTTCCGTCAATCACCGTGACGGAGAATCCTTGGGATGTCAGATGCTCAATAAAGCCTTTCTCATGTCTGGCGCCACGTTCCCAAAGCAATTGAAGTAAAGGGTCCCAGACCTTGGGCTTCTCTAGAGTCCCATTTGCTACGGCGAGATCTAGACCAGTCAAATGCTGGCAGTTGAGATGACCGATCAAATCGGAGGCGCTTAGTAAGAGCGTGTTTTCCATTTGTTGCATTGGTGAGCCCCCCTTCTAAAGCTGATTTGATATCACGATCCGTCGAGGCCCGACCCCAGGATGCCGCCGCTGGGCGAAAGCCGACCTGGCCATGTTGGTACGGGAGGGCTTGGAGGATCACTCTATAGTTGGCTGCAAAGCGCGTTGTCGCATCTTTGGCAAGGAAGGACAGTGGCAGGTGCGGCTGCCTGTGCCCGCCGCCCCTACGACTTTCCAATAGCCGCAATGCAGAGAATGACCGTTTCCCGCAAGTAATCAGTGAATTCCGAGCGTGTCTTCTTGCGCCGCCATTCCCACGGCGCGACGCGCTGATCTTTGGGCAGTGCCCATAGGCCTCTCTTCGACGTCCCCCCGCTTTTGAGTAGCGCGAGGGTTTAGAGTCTAACCCCGGCCCGGAGGTTGGACGTGAAAAGGCGTTTCAGTGAGGAACAGATCATCGGCTTCTTGCGAGAAGCCGATCGTGGCGTGGCGGTGAAGGACCTGTGCCGCCGGCACGGATTCTCGGACGCGAGCTATTACCTGTGGCGCAGCAAGTATGGCGGCATGGACATGTCGGACGCGAAGCGATTGAAGTCGCTGGAGTCGGAGAACGGTCGACTCAAGAAGCTGCTGACCGAGTCGATGCTGGCGAATGAGGTGACGCGTGAAGCGCTCAGCAAAAAGTTCTGACCGCACCGGCCCGTCGCGAGCTGGTGCGGTGGATGCGAACGAAGGGGCTCACGGAACGGCGCAGCCTGGCGATCGCACGCATGAGTGCGAGCTCGCTGCGGTATCAGCCGCGGCCGGATCGTAACGTGGCATTGCGGTCACGCATTGCGGCCCTGGCGCAGCGTCATCGGCGCGATGGCGTCGGGATGATCCACCTGAAGCTTCAGCAGGCCGGCGAGCGCGTGAACTACAAGCGAGTCGAGCGGTTGTACCGGCTTGAGCAGCTGCATATTCGGCGCCGCCGGCGCAAGAAGATCCTGGTGAGCGATCGCCAGCCGCTGATCCGGCCCGGCCGGGCGAACGAGGTCTGGTCTATGGACTTTGCCTTCGATCGAGTCGCCTCGGGTCGGACGATCAAGTGTCTGGTAATCGTGGACGACGCGACCCACGAGGCGGTCGCGATCGTCCCGGAGCACACGATCGGTGGCGATCACCTCACGCGCATCCTAGACGGCATCTGCTCGCAGCGCGGCACGCCCGCGGTGATACGGACCGACAACGGCCCGGAGTTCACCGGCTAGGCGATGCTGAACTGGGCGCATCGCACATGCATCGCGCTGCGGCTGATCGAGCCCGGCAAGCCGAACCAGAACGCCTACGTCGAGCCGTTCAATGGCCGGCTCCGGGACGAGTGCCTGAACGAACACTGGTTCGTCTCGCTCGCTCACGCTCGCGCTGTAATCGAGGCTTGGCGACAGCAATACAACAACGAGCGACCGAAGAAGTCACTGGGCGGGCTGACGCCCGCGCAGTACGCAATGCAACTGGCCTTGAGGCCAATTACAATGCCGGAAAACTCTTAATCAACCTGCTACTGAAAGCGGGGGGACGTCGACTCTCGGTTGGCTTCTTGGCCGTGCATCGTAGCGCGGATATAGGTCGACCTTGTTGTATGTGGTGACATACGCGTCATCAGCGTTGTCTTACGATGGCAAGGCCGGATAGCGACACTTCCCTCCTCTGAGACGTAGGAGCAGCCCGGCAGACCGTAGTTTCTAACCATAGGCCTCGGACTCAAGAATTCGCAAAGGGCGTTTTGGGCTCAGCAACCATGCCAAGCGGAAGCAAATCCATTCGGCTACGGATAAAACGCTCTGTGCTTTTGTCGAGGAAGCAAACATAACAACCCTTCATTCCGCGACTTAGCAATACTCTGTAGGTGTTTTTCACCAGCTGCAGGAAATCTGCTTTCGATTGCTTAACCGTCCGATCGCGCGACTCCTTTTTGTCGCCGATCCACGCCTGTCCATCTAGGTCGTAGACGAGGTCCTTGCCCCACACCACACCAATGTAGTCAACCTCAAATCCCTGAGCGGTGTATATGCAACCGACCTGATTAACCCCGCCAGTATCAGTGGCCCATAGGTCTGCAGGCGGAATGCCCTTCGCAAGCCGGCCAGCATCTGGCCTGGCGTTCCAAGGCATGCGCCAATGGCCGATGACAATATCGTCAACAAGCGTGCCGTCTAGGTTTGGTTTCGACCAGTCCCAGCAATATCCCGCTGCAAGCCGGGCGGTTACGCCTTCGCGGGTCTTCGCTCTGATGGCAGCTTCCATCGCTTCTGGAGTGGGGAAGATCTGAAAGTCGAAGGCCTCAGCGCCCGTCCACAATTGATTTGCCGTCCGTTCAATTCCCAGCGTATTGCTTATCCAATTGACGAATCCAGCAGAACCTGAACAACGAAACTGTACTTCTAGGTCAAATTCAGAGACTTCGTACTTCAAGTCAGTCGCATGTCGTCTTATGTATTCGCTCGAACCAATCTCATTGGGTCGCACGCCTTGCCTATCGTCAATGAAGAAGATTGCAACCTTGGCCGCTCGCAGTAGCTCTCGAATCTGCGGCTCGGTCGACTTCTTAGCCTTTGGAGTATAGCGATCGTTGCTTGTCTCTCGAATTCGATGCGCTTCGTCGCAAATGAGCGCATCAATCTCGCCCGGCGACGCATTGCGATAGCCATTGAAGTACTTGAGCACCGGCTTCGCACGATTGCCGACGAGCTTCCATAGGGTCTTGGTGAACGCACGCGACCCGGTGGCATAGTGAGCTGTTCGACCTTCACCGAGGAATCGACCCAAGAGGTTAATCGCCAGCACGGACTTCCCGGTGCCTGGCCCGCCGCGAACCACAACCACTTGCCGGCGGCCGTGGGTCACGGCAGCGGCAACGGCGGCGCGAATCTTTTCGAATACCACGAGCTGCTCATCAAGCAACACCCAAGGTCCTCGACCTGCAATCGTTTCCGCCACATGCTCCATGAGCTTCCGACTCGGCCGATAGGTGCTTTGTTCGATCCGAGCCAGAACCGAGCCGCCGTGCCCGGTGCTAAGTCGCTCACGCAGGAAGACCGCTAATTCATCAACTGCGGCCGAACCAAACAACGGATACCGCGCGATCGTCTCTGCAAACTTCGGTGCCAATAGCACATCGTCTGGGCGAATCTCATAATTGTGGAGATACGAGCAAGCGCCCAGTTGAATCGGATGGTTGCATTCATAGAACGCTGAGTGCGTGTCTGCAAGATATTGTTGGTATTGGCCAACCTGCACCGAAGGGTGCGCCACTTCGCGATTCATTCCGCCTACCCAGGTGCTAACCAACCCTTCCGCCTCGGCGGTTTCGCACTCTGACCATTGTTTGAGCTCGACAATAATGGCTCCGTCGCGTCTGGATGCATTCTGGCCACAAATCATAAAATCAAGGCGCCGCGAGGTGCTCGGCAGCTCGTATTCCACGACAACGCCATGGTCGTTTAGGTTCGCAAATTGAACAACTTGGGCCATCGCGCGAAGCGAATTCCCCCACGCCGCCACTTCCGATTTTGCGGCCGGGTAGCCGTAGTACTGGAAGAACGCGTCGGAGAGCTTTCGGGCAATCTGGTTGCGCACTGTGTCTTCGATGAAAGCCATCGACATCCCGGCATAAAGGCGCACAGTCAGAGTTCCGTATACTTCTTGCTGGATCCCCGGGCCTTCTCCACCGGATACTTCTTGGCGTTGAGTGCGATCTTTTCGGATGCCGCGGCCATTAGATCTATGCCCAACTTGTCGGCTAACCGGATAAGGTAGAGGAGCACGTCCGCCGCTTCCTCCCGCACCTTAGCTTGCAGTTCAGGGTCCAAGGCAGTTGAATCAGCGTCGGACATCCACTGGAAATGCTCAAGGAGCTCAGCAGCCTCCACATTGAGGGCGATTGCCAGATTCTTTGGGCAATGAAACTGGTTCCAATCGCGGTCAGAGGCGAATCTTTGTAGAGCATCTCGCAAGCCTTCAAGGGAGAGTGGACGACCGGCTGCACTCAAGTTCTTCATGCGCGGAACCTGTTTTCATTGTGCCAAGTTAGAAATTCCCGGCTAGGTTGATTTGCCGCATCTGCTGGTCGGGTACGTAAAGGCTGGCCTTGGTGCAAATAGTACTCGCGACCGTTCTCCCATTCAGTTTTCAGCCTTGGACTTACTTCAAATTTAAGCTCTGGCGTCACGGTCACATATCCGAGATCAAACAGTTTGTGCAGATCCGCACGCAATAGAATTCCATTGCTTACGCGATGGGGTCCAAGCAAAGCGTACGGCTTTATGTGAGCTGCTTCCAAAACTGGAAGTGTCTTTTCGCCCGTGACCGCACAGCGACGTTCATAGGCATCGGTTACCAGAACGCGGAAGGCGCCCTGGCCAAGTCGTCCACGGGTCAGATATTCGGCCCCAAATCTATTGTGATCGAACGAATCCTCAGTCACTGGGGATTCGCCTACCCTTGGCATGCTGTTGAGCGCGCTAAGGGCGGCCTCCCAGAGCGCACGGCCGTCGGCGGAAATCGTATCGTAAGTCTTACCCTGAACAATGTTTGGAGCCCAGTTCACTGGGACAGGGATCCATGCTGATCGTTGAAGAAAGAAGGGTTCAGCCAGGACATTACAACCGATTACTGGATCGACTGAGGTATCCACTCGCCGATAACGTCGGACTCGAGCGTTGAGATCGTCAAGCGAGCCAACACCGTTTTTCAGTCCGAACGCGTCCCACGCAAGCGAAGTCGGCAGTGCTGAATAGCGGACGAAGTGTCCGCCGCCAACGATGAAATTGTCTGGGCTGTGGAGTTTGAAAAGGAACGGCTCGCCCGGCTGTAGGGCACGAAATACACGCGATCCACTGGGTTGCCAAAAATTGACCTCATCTGCGCCGATTCGACTCAGGAACTGGAACCAGTCCTTGTCCGTGACTCCGACCCAAATCTTCATAGGCTGCTCATTGCACTGATCCTAAGCTACGGCCGCAGCAAACGCCGCAATTGCGCCCCTTGGCAACAAGTGCTGCGGTCTCTTGGCTAGGAAGACTGCACCCGCACCCAAGAATGTCTCAAAGTATGTTGCGTCCCGCGAAACGATGGGCAGTCGAGAAATTATTTCCTCGACCAACATGCTTTGACCACCAGCCCAACGCAAGAATGCCGCGCCCGTGCGAGATCAAAGCTTTCAGCCACTCAGCGTTGTCTCCACTAATCAACTAACGAAACGAGTGAACCACGCTGCTCTGCGCTTTCGCAAGTTTGTTTGAAATGGGACCTAAGCTAGGTCAGCAGTTAGGGGCTGGCGGCTATAAGACCGGAATCCCCAGCGCCGCCAGATAACTGAACGTCTTGTCGTAGAACTCTGGGTTGCGTGTTGGATCGTTGACGGCCCCAGGTGGCACAAAGACAACCATTCCCTGTCGAGCGCGAGTCAGAAGAACGCGGTAGGCATTGCGCAAGTAATTGCGATTGTCGCTGTTTGCAATGTTGATCCAACGATCGCCACGAAAGTCATGATAGCTCCAGCCCGCATTCGAGTGCCGTAGATCGGCGTCCCACGTGATACATGTCCAATCCAGCTCAAGACCCTGCACCTGAAACTCGGTGGCCGCATCTTCAAGGTAGTAGCTGGAACGCGTGTCGTCCTTGTCATTCAGGAACCAGTGCACGGGATTGATACTCACCCGAATGTCGATCGCATGTGGCTTCAGACGCTGTGCCTTCGACGACGCTACCAGCCCGTAGCGTTCTGATCCACGAGCGTGCGTGCGAACCCATTGCTTCGCAATCTCAAGATCTCTGGTGACGACGATCGGGAATCGACCAGCTAGCATTGCGTACGCTTCTCGTGCTGAGGTGATCTCGAGATCTAGCAGAGCCTTCACGAACTCAGAGACATTCTCTGCACGGAAAGAGCGCATGGAAACGGCTAGATGCAGGCTCTCATCAAAATAGGCGCCACTACGCGACTGCACCTTTGTTAGCGCATGGCCTGCGGCGTATTCGCTGTCAAGTAAGCGATCAGAGATGTACATATGCCAGTGAGGAAATGACGCATTGACAGCATCCAACCATGCTTCAATGCCGGCCTCACCTGTATTGATCTCCTGTCCTCCTCCAACAAGGCAGATGATGACCGCCCAATCTGCATGCCTATCCATACAGGAAATCAGAAATTCAGGCTCTGACTGGGTGAATCCAGGGCGTTTCTTCTTTCTCAGCATGAAACTGGCAGTTTGGCGCAGGTTCCATGCCCTCTGTGCCTCATCATAAATAACAACGTGCTCAAAGGGCGCCCGAGTCTCTATGAGCGCCTCGTCTCTGAAGTGATGGATGTTCTGAATGAAGGCTTTGACACTTTCTCCTACTTTCCCTTTCCGTACGTCCTCACCCTGCGCCTTACGCCTTGCCACCTCATCGCGCGTCAACGCTTCCCTCAGCACCGCGACGAGTGGGTCGTTCCCAGATAGATAGACGGCGTGCGTCTCTTCTTCCAGCTCGCGGCGATGACGGGTCGCTACATTGAGCCCGACGAGTGTCTTGCCGGCACCCGGAACGCCGGTTACAAAGATGATGACCTTTTGCCGAGTCGCTACAGCTTCGCCAATGAGTTCGTCAATGCGGCGTGAAGTCACATGTAAGTTGCGAGCGCCTGCGTCATGGCGGGCAATTGCCTCAACGGAATGCTGTGCATACAGAGACCGCGCGGCTTCGATGATGGTTGGTGTCGGGTGATACGGTGCGTGGGCCCATTGCCGGTGATCGAACGCTGTGGCCGTGAATGCCTTTATGCAGGCATCTATCGTCGGCCGCAGATTCTTCACGCCGATCGCGACAGGACGGAATACTCCATCACTATCGCATTGAAGCCGCATCAGGTCGGTTGACTGACCTTCCGTGGCTACAAGTACGGGGACAATGGGCCTGCCATGGCTCGCCTCATGGAAGTTCTTGAGGTCGAGCGAGTAGTCCCAGACTTGATCGATCGCAGATCGATCAAGGGCGACCTCGCCGACCTTGAACTCGATCGCTATTACGCCCGCTCCCACGAGCAGGACGGCATCAATGCGACGCCCCATACGTGGAATCGTGAACTCCAGGAAAAGCGAACCAGTTAGTCCTTCAAGCGCGGACTTAAGGATCTCGATCTCCTCGATCCATGCGGCCTTCTGTGTCGGAAGATCCGTGAACTCGCTGTTCTGAGCGAGTTTGCCCATGATCAAATCACGGGAATCACTCAGGAACTCAGAAATCGTGGCCGCGTACCATGCTCTCGGCGTAGACACGCCTTTGGTTTCGAGTGAGATGCCGGCCGTCACGGACGCCAGGGTGGCAGGGTCGGCCAGCATTGTGAAGCCTGAAAAATGCGTTGTAATCGGCCGCCGTTCAGGTGCTTTCTATTGCGCTCAGCATAGAACACGGCTCCTTCGAATTCCTCCGCGAGCCGTACACTCGGAGAGAAGGCGTGGTCGGCAACTTGTGGGAGGAAGCGCGGTGACAGCGGCATCGGGCTTCCTGAACTCCGGCAGCGTTCGCCTGCCGTCAACGCCAAACCCTGCGGCGCGTTCCCTCCCTATACTCGCCACGAATCGGGAGCGAACCATGTTGCCCCTCGTCTTGTCTAGCTTATGTGAAACATCCTTCTGGACCCGCATGCGCGCTCATCAAATAGCGCCCCTCGCCGCCACTCTCCTCGCCCTCTCCGCCTGCGGCGATGGCGGCGGGATCATCGGCCGGGACGATCCCGATGACCCGCCGTCTTGTACGTCAACGACTTGCGGCCAGGTCATCGTCGGTCTGACGGACGCGGACGGGGACTTCCTGTCCTATGCGGTCGACGTCGTGTCGCTGAAGCTCGAGCTCGCGAACGGCACCCAGGTGGAAACGCTCCCCATCACCCAGCGCGTAGACTTTGCAGAGCTCGTGGATCTCACCGAGCTCCTGACTGCCAAAACGGTCCCGAACGGCACCTATGTGCGGGCGATTCTCCGCCTCGAC
>Ga0208685_1000154_pt1 | contig 26917 bp, 27 predicted proteins | sample EasRivMeERMLT890_FD_187533 | JGI IMG/M metagenome (GOLD analysis project Ga0208685, IMG submission 187533) | Soil microbial communities from meander-bound floodplain in the East River, Colorado, USA - East River MetaG ERMLT890 (SPAdes) (version 2) | ecosystem: Environmental > Terrestrial > Soil...
GGAATCCTGGCGGCCCTACACGAACGGGAGCGCAGCGGCCGCGGCCAGTTCCTGGATGTCAGCATGCTGGACTCCCAGATCGCCATCCTGGAGAACCCCTTCGCCCGGTATTTCGCCACAGGTGAGGTCCCGCAACCCATCGGCACCCGCCATCCTTCGACCACCCCGTTCCAGGCGTTCCCGACGAGCGACGGCTGGATCGTGATCGCCCTCTACTGGGGGGTTGAGAACCAATGGGAGCTCTTTTGTGTCACGATCGGATTGCCCGACCTCATCGACGATCGCCGATTCACGACGCCCGGCTTACGGACTCAGCATCATGCCGATCTGGAGCCGCTCCTTAATGAGGCATTGAGGGCGAAGACGACCGAGGATTGGCTGCGAGAGTTCGATGGCATCGGCCTGCCCTGCGGCCCTCTGAATGACATCCCGTCTGCGGCCGAGCACCCGCAAGTACAGGCCCGCGAAATGCTCAAGGAAATCTCGCACCCATCCGGCGTCAAACTCAAGATCACCGACACCCCACTCAAACTCAGCCGCACACCCGGGGGCATCCAGGGCCCCCCACCCGCTATCGGGCAGCACACGGATGAGGTGCTGGAGCAGCTAGCCGGACTCTCTGCCGATGACATCGCGCGGCTCCGGGAGAGTGGCGTCATCTTTGGCCCACTCGAAGGACCGGTTGGCCGAATACTGGAGCACGAGAATCGGCTGGCATCCGGAGGATAAGCGCGGATTTCCGCAGATGGCGGAGGCCGAGTGACCTCTGCCGCACGGTTATTGGGAATCTTGTGAGCCCCGTATACATCTCAGCGGTTGACGTGTTACGCAGGGTGTAGATAATTACCCGCAGGCAAGCAAGGGGGTGTGGCGTCAAGGGACACGGATGCGGCATCTGTTCCCCGATCCAATCCCGAGCTAATGGGCCACCTGTGGGGGTGCAGGTGGCCTCGCCTTTTCCTGGACTCCTCCACCCCTGACTTCTGATTCCTTGCTCCTGTCTTCTCCCCGCCCTACCATCGCAGCAACCCATCCATGAAAATCACCGAAGTCCGCGTTCGCCAGTTCGAGATGCCCCTTGAGCGGCCGTTCCACCCCACCTGGGAGCCCTTCCCGCACGTTAAGTCGCGCACCACCGTCGTCGAGATTCACACGGACGAAGGGATCACCGGTATCGGTTCGGGCGGCGTGCCCGTGCGCTGGGATGCCGCCGCCCGCTTTCTCGTCGGTCAGGACCCGTTCCTCATCGACCAGCACTACTACAACCTTCGCTCCATGGCCTTCTTCGTCGGTCGTCCCTGGCCGGTCGAGATTGCGCTCTGGGACATCATCGGCAAAGCGTCCGGCCAGCCGGTGTACAAGCTACTCGGCGGGGCGCACAACCGACTCCGCGCCTACGCCTCCACCGGGGAGCTGAGACCCACCGCCGCCCGCGCCGAGGCCGCTCAGGAGACCATCGTCGCTGGCTTCCGCGCCATGAAGATCCGCTTCCATAGCGAAGACTGGCGCGACGACATCAAGACCTTGGAAGCCGTCCGGAAGGCAGTCGGCGACAAAGTCGACATAATGGTGGACGGCAACTGGGGCTGGCGCATCCCGCCCGACCAACAGCGCCACCGCTGGGACCTCAAGACCGCAATCGCCGCCGCGAAAGCGATGGAGGAATTCGGGGTGTACTGGCTCGAGGAACCCCTTGACGCCTATGACTACGACGGCCTCGCAGAGCTACGCAGCCACCTGACAACTCTTCGCCTAGCGGGAGGGGAACTGAACCGCGGACCGGAAGAGATCGCGGCTTACCTGGAGAAAGGCTGCTTCGACATCTACCAGCCGGATGCCACGATGATTGGTGGCATAGCCGCCACCCGTAAGATCGCCGCCATGGTTGAAGGCGCGGGCAAGATCTTCAGCCCGCACACCTGGACCAACGGCATCGGCATGATTGCCAATCTTCATTGCGCCGCGGCCAGCCGCGTTGTCCCCTACATCGAGTTTCCCTACGACCCACCAAACTGGGTCCCGGAACGCCGCGACTTCCTCTTCAAAGAGCCAATCACCATCGACGCCGAGGGCTACGTAAAAACTCCGGACGGCCCGGGCCTCGGCATCGAAATTGACGAAGAGAAGGCCGCGAAGTACGAGCGCAAAGGGGCTGAATGACCTCGGCTGCCGCCCTGCGCGCGGTCGGCGTTACGAGCGCCGCCCTCATTCTCATCGGGATTGCACTGCTCGGCGAGTTGCTAGGTGCCTTCGGAGACCCGGACTACGTCTTTATTGACTACTACGACGACTCCTCAAACAGGGCTCGTGGACTCATAGGCGGAAGTGCGCTCTTGGTCGGCGCCCTTGCGTTCGTGGCGTTCGGCAACCTCCTGCTTAACAGGCTTGATCCGGATCGCGAGTCGGCCATTGCCGGATACGCCGAACGTCTGTCGCTGCTTCTCGCGACATTCGTCATTACCGCGGCAGCGGCGCTCGTCACGGTGGACTTCAGCCGGGGGTTCGCCGATCTCTTCGACGAAACCGAGACCCCTTTCGAAGGGAGCACAGTCGTAGTGCTGCCGCAGTTCGGCTATGTGCTGCTGCTCGTGGCGGGAGGGTGGACAGCCGCAGCGTTCGTGGCGCTTACGTCCTTCGTCGGGCGGTCTGGAGGGACATTGCCAGGCATCGTTTCTTTGCTGGGATTCATCGTCGCGGCCGTGCTCCTGCTGTCGCCCATGACGATGCCGTTCGTGCTGTTTCCAATTTGGGTATTGATCGTCGCGTTTGCCGCTCGTCCTGAAGCGGAAACCCGAGCCTAACTTATCCCCGCAAAGCCAGCTGGCATATCGGCCAGGTGCGCCACGTCGTTAAGCCGCCAGATCACCCGCCGCTTCCCCTTCGCTCGGATCGAGGCGATGCTCGCGTTGAACGGGTAGAAGATGAAGTCGCGCTCCAGACCCAGCACCATCGAGATGTAGGTCTGGATCACAGCCGCGTGGCACACTACAGCAACTCGCTGCGCCGGGTGCGCGGCGATGATCTCGTCCATCACCCTTCCGATCCGCGTCCTCGCGGCGCCGCTGCCCTCGCTCCCCGGGAACGCGTCCCAGGTGCCGTCCTCATCGATCCGCCGAGCCACCTCTGCCTGCTGTTCCGGCGGGAGCAGCCGGATGTCGTGATCTGCCTGTCCCAGCGTTACCTCCACAAGGTCGTGCTTCGGCAGCACTTCAAGCCCCGTCACGTCCGCGATCTGTCCGGCCGTCTCCTGCGTCCTCCGCAGCGGGCTCGCGTAGATCACGTCCAGCTTCTGGCCTTTCATCCGCAACCCGAGTCGCCGCGCCTGCTCCCGCCCGACCTCGGTCAGGTCCGGGTCTCCCGTCGCCATGTCCTCGCCGGTGTTTCCCTCGGACTGGGCGTGCCGGATCAAGTAGATCCGCGTCGCGTCTCCGCCCGTGAGCATGACGTCCCGGAAGAAGTAGAAGATCGGGTCGCCCTGTGGAACCGGTCGCTCAGACATGACGGGCCTGATCATACCAACGTCGGGCCCCGGCGACGACGCCGTAGTAACCTTCCGTATATGGATACTGAAGCCGCTGTGCGTGCCTGGATCGAAGGTTGGTCGCAGTCGTGGCCCGCGGCCGACCCTGACGGCGTGGCCCGGCTCTACTCCGCCGATGCCGCTTTCCGCTCACTCCCGTTCCGTGACCCGCACATCGGTCGCGATGGAGCCAGGGAATACGCGGCATGGTCCTTTCGAAACCCAGGAATCAGCTGAATGCTGGTTTGGCGAGCCAATCATCGATCGCGACCGGGCTGCCGTGGAGTACTGGGCCGTCCTCAAAGAAACCGGGGACAAGGTCACCACCATCGTCGGTACTTCAATGCTCCGGTTCGATTCGGAAGGCCTCTGCTGCGAACAAAGAGATACATGGGTCACCGAAGAAGGCCGTCACGAACCCTACGAGGGCTGGGGCAAGTGAAGACCGGCGTCAGCTACTTCTCCTCCCGGGACATCCGCCACGTCCGCCATGACCTGCGGGAAATGGCGGACATCGGCTGCTCCTACGTCGTCCACTGCTATACGGAAACCGACCTCGCCTACTATCGCGAAACCATGGCCACCATCGCCACTGCGACGCACGAGCTTGAGATGGAGGTCTGGTACGACACCTGGGGCCTCGCCGGGATCTTCTCCGGCGAGACGTTCACCCGTTTCCCGCTGGAGCACCCGGAAGCCCGGCAGGTGCTCTCCGATGGCCGCACCGTCGGCCACGCTTGCCCCAATCACCCGGCGACATGCGATTTCCTCCGCCACTGGGTCGACGCGGCTGCGGCCTGCGGTGGCGACGCAATCATGTGGGACGAGCCCCACTTCTACACAGGACTATTCGTCAGGGACCTCTCCCCAGCATGGGCGTGTTACTGCGAGACCTGCTCTGGGTTGTACAAGGACCGCTTCGGCCATGCCCTGCCCCAGGAGTTCACGCCGGATGTCAAACAGTTCCGCGAGGACTCGCTACTCGGCCTGTTAGAGGAAATGACCCGCTACGGTCACGAGAAAGGCTTACGCAACGCCCTTTGTCCCGTGCCAACCGATCTTGATTCGCATGGCTTTCCCGAGCCCGCGCAGCGCTTGAAGTCCGTCGTCGAGGCGTCCGTCGGGGGCACCGCGAGTGGGGCCGTTGACGCCCTCCTCCACATCGGCATCGGTGACTTCGAACGCTGCGCCGCCATCCCGAATCTCGACATCTTCGGCACCGATCCTTACTGGTACCTCTTCGGAGTCGATCCCGAAGCGTTCATGCGGACCTATAGCGAACTAGCTGCCGACGCCTGCCGCAAGCATGACCGCGAACTCCAACTCTGGCTCCAGGCGTTCCGCATCCCTGCCGGCCGCGAGGACGAACTCAGGATGGGAGTAAAGGTCGCGAAAGAGGCGGGTGCGAATTACCTTGCCGCCTGGTCGTTCCGCGCCACCGAAACCATGTCGCAGATCGCCTGTCAGGATGGCGACAAGGTCTGGGCCATCCTGAGCGAAGAATTCCGCAGCGTCACCTAACACCTAAACTCATGATCACTCCCCGCGGATCTGTTTCAAGTGCTCGATGTCGTGATCGGCGATGTGCTCGACCATTATCCGCAGCGGCCGGTCCCCGAACTGCGGGTGGTTGAACGGCCGGTCTAACCCCGTCTCGCCCGCGAAGCGGAGTAGCTCAAGGTTCGCCTGGCGGTTCGCTGCGAACGTCGACAGCGATGTCGCCAGCTCGCGCTCCCGGTAATAGAGGGTCGTGCCCCAGAGTTCTTCGTCCATCGGCTGCAACGTCGGCGAGTCCTCCGCCAGCACGGACCTTATGCGCCAGGCCAGCATCACCTCGACATCCGCCATGTGCGCCGCGATCTCGTGGGGAGTCCAGCCCTCGTCATCCATCTGGCGCGGCTCCTTGAAAGACCGCGCGAGCATGCGTGGCACTGCTGCCATGCCGGCCATCAAGTCGGTCGGCATTTCCACCTCTCCGTCGCAGAGAGGGCAATGTTTCCGGACAGTCTCGAACTCCACGGCGACCTCCTAGAAGTCAAATACGCCGGCAAATGTCAGGACGACGGCCAACGTGTTGTAGGTAGCGTGCATCGTAACACCGGCGAAGTAGAAGTTGCGGGCGCGTTTCGGGAGCTTCGTGCCGTGGTTCACCCATTCGGGCATGCGCCAGTCGAGGCCAAGACCGACAACGAAACTTGCCAGCGCGTGCAGGAAGACCGGCACCGTAAAGCGGAATGCCGGGTACCAGTCCGGGTGGTCCGGGGCGTAGACGAAGACATAGATGGCGCTCTCTATCAGCCCGAACACCGCTCCCGCTCCAGCGCAGAGGAGCGCGCGGTATAGGCGGTTGGTGAGCGCCCGCGGCCAGCGGACGAGCGCGAGGTAGACGCCAATCGGTTTGAGCGCCTCCTCGATGATCGGGGCTCCGATGAAGACGATCAGCAGGAAGCCTCCCGCCTGTAACTCCCCCACGAACGAACCGAGAATCCCAAGGAACCCGCCGACGAGCGACAGGAGGATGACCTTGATGTGGGTGGGCCAGCGGGGCGGTGGTGAGACAGTGGCGCGCAGTGCGGCGGCGGATGTGCAGTCGAGCACTAGCCGCGGGGCAGGCCAAGCCCGCGGCCGGCTATGATGTTGCGCTGGATCTCGCTTGTCCCCGCCGCGATCGTGAGTCCGGCGGTATGGCGGTAATAACCTTCGAGCCGACCCGCCAGCGGCGCCCACCGTCCGGATTGCACCTGTCCGCCAAGTCCCAGCATCTGCAGCCCGGCGTCCGCAAGCCGCTGCTGCAGCTCCGAACCATACATCTTGGACATCGACGCTTCGGCGTTCGGCACCTGCCCGCGCGCCTGCATCGATGCCACCCGATAAGCGAGCAAGCGGCCGAGGTTCAGTTCGATCCCAAGTTCCGCGAGCTTCGCGCGGACTGACGGGCGCACTCCGGATGCCACCGATCGCGCGTATCCAACGATCTCCTCGTACACGCGTGCTCCCGCAACAACCCGGTTGATCCCGGAGCGCTCGAAGTCCAGCGTCGCAGCCGCGACGTACCAGCCGGAGTTCATCTCGCCAACAAGGCAATCCCGGGGAATGCGCACGTTGTCGAAGAAGATCTGGTTGAATGCGTGCCGGCCCGTGATGTCGATCAGGGGCTGGACGGTGATTCCCGGCAGCGACATGTCCGCCAGCAGGTAACTGATCCCCTTGTGCTTCGGCGCCTCGGCATCGGTGCGCGCGAGGAGGATGCACCAATCCGCCTTATGCGCCAGCGAAGTCCAGATCTTCTGGCCGTTCACGACGAAGAAGTCCCCGTCGATCTCGGCGCGGGTTTCGAGTGAGGCGAGGTCAGAGCCGGACGACGGCTCGCTGAACCCCTGGCACCAGACGGTCTCCGCGTTGGCGATGCCCGGGAGGTGCTTCGCCCTCTGCTCCTCCGTGCCGTAGAGGATGATCGTAGGCCCGACACGGTCCGGCCCGACGCCGATTTGGGTGGGAGCGCGATGCCAGGCCATCTCCTCGTTGTAGATCACCTGCTGCATCACCCCCGCCGCCTGCCCACCGTGCTCCTTCGGCCAGCCGAGGGTGAGCCACCCCTTCTCCGCCAGCCGCCTTTGGAACGAGCGCAGGAACTCCCAGCGGTCGTCCTCGCCCTCGCCGAAGTGCGCGGTGGCGGAGCCGTCACCCCAGTTGTCGGGCAGCGCGTCCAACAGGAAGCCGCGCACCTCGGCGCGGAACGCCTCTTCATCGGGCAAGAAGCGAAAATCCATACTGTGCGCGAGTATATACTGGCGCTGCAATGAGGACGGCTCGCACCGTGATCGTGGCGGCTTGCCTCCTCGCTATCGCCGCCTGCGCCGAGGAAGCCTCAGCGCCCACAGAGGAGCAGGACTCGGCGACGCCGACGCCGACGCGCGTCCGCACTGCGACTCCGTCGCCCTCGCCGACGCCGTTTGCCATACGGCCGCTTGCGATCGGCGACGTCTTCGCCCCGCGTGACTTAACGCAGTACAACCTCGACCCGGCGCGACTCCGCACGGTCATCGCCACCGGCGACGTTATCCCTGCCCGGTACACCGACTTCACGATCCGCAATCTGGGCGACGACTTCCTCTACCCGGTCCGCGCCACATCGGACATCACCGCTGCCGCGGACATCACCGTAATCAACCTGGAGGCGCCGCTGGTTGAGCACTGCCCGGTGCATGTCGACGGCTTCACGTTCTGCGGGCGTCCCGGCTTCGTCGCCGCGTTGCAGGAGGCGGGCGTGGACGTGGCAACGCTGGAGAACAACCACATCGGCAACTACGGCAAGCCGGGCATCGACGAAACGGTGCGCCACCTCGAAGCGGGCGCGATCAAGTGGGCGGACCGAGATACGGCGGCCATCGTCGACGTGCGCGGCCTTAAGTTCGGTTTCCTCGGAGTGGGAGCGGTCGGCGAGGTCGTGGACCGGGACGGGATGGCTGCTCAGATTAAGGCGCTGCGCCCTCAGGTTGACGTCCTTGCGGTCGGCGTCCACTGGGGTGCGGAGTACGTCTCCCTGCCGCAGAGCGCGGGCGGCGTCGCGCTGGACAACCCGGTCGAACTGGCCCACCTGATGGTCGACTCCGGCGCCGACCTGGTCATCGGCAACCACCCGCACTGGGTGCAGGCCGTCGAGGTCCACAAGGACGGGTACATCGCCTACGCCCACGGCAACTTCATCTTCGACCAAATGTGGAGCTACGAAACGCGCGTCGGCGTAATCGGCAAGTACACCTTCTACGACGACGTCCTTATCGGCGTGGAGTACACGCCGACGCTCATCGAGAACTACGCCCAGCCCGTACCGATGCAGGGTGCCGAGCGGCAGGCCGTGCTGGACGGAATGAAGGCGGCGAGCGAGGAGCTAGCCGGGCCGTAGCGCAGCTGGCTCACGCGCTGTCGGTCGCGTCCATCGGGATGGCTACCCAGATCATGAGTCCGACCACTAGAACCGCTCCGCCGATGACCCACGCCTGCCATTCAAGTTGAGTCATCATGACTCCGGCCATGATGCCACCCAGGACGGGGAGCACCGGGGTTCGGCCTAACGACATCGGTGTCGAGAACGTGCGGGTAGCCTGGGGCATGCGATAGCGCAGCGTGATTAGCGCGGCGTTCACCGCGATAAAGATGGCATAGACCGCGAAGTCTGTGACCGCGGCAACCCGACTGAGGTCACCGACGAGCGTGAACGCGACGGCGGCGGTTCCTGAAAGAACTGCGGCGACTGCGGGGGCGCGCGTTACGGGTGTCACAATCGACAGCGCACGCGGAAGTGAGCCTCCACGGGACATTCCATAGAGGAGCCGAGAGGCGGCGGTCAGGATTAGCAGCGATGTGTTGAACGTCGATGCCAGCGCGATAAACGCGACTATGTCCTCCGCATTATCCCCCCAATTGTGACCGATGACGAGCGCAAGCGGCGTGTCGGATTCCGAAATCGCTTCCGCACCAATGACGCTTACCGAGGCAATCGCTACGAGGACGTATAGCGTTGTTGAGATTGCGAGTGCAGTAAGCAACGCGCGGGGAATCGTTCGCGATGCATCACGGGTTTCCTCGGAAAGAGTGACGATTTCGTCAAACCCGATGAAAGCGAAGAACACGAGGGCCGCGGCCCCCATGACCCCGGAGACAGTTGCCCCTTCCACGAGCGAGACGTCACCGAGGTGTGGCGCACCCGCGATAATCACGAGTAGTAGTCCGCCTACCTGGAGCACCACCAGTCCCACGGATAGCCATATGGATCTCTGGATGCCGCCCGCAATGATTCCGGTAAGCACAACGATCAATACCGAGGAGATGACCTGTTGATCGAGGTCGACGAAATGCCGCGCGTAGTGCGAAAAGCCGATTGCCACGGCCGCCGCCGCAATCACGTTGGCAGATACCATGAGCCACCCGATCAGGAAAGCTGACAGTTCATTGAAAGCGTTGCGAGCGAAAGCGTACTCGGCACCGGCGGACGGGAACATTCCGGCAAGTTCCGCATAACTGAGTCCGGTCAGCGCCGCGAGTGCCGCAGCAACGATAAACGCTATCCACACCGCCGCTCCGGCCTCAGCGGTTGCCGGGCCAATCAGTACGTAGATACCCGCTCCGATGACGATCCCAACGCCACTGACAGTGACCTGCCAAAAGCCGAGGGTCTTGCGTAGTTGCCCGCTCTCCAGGTCCGGGCGAGCGCCATCTGTCGACGGTCGATCGGTCAGAGGACTTCGTCTGTCTGCATAGCGCGAATGGCGGAGCCAAGACCTGCAATCGTTTGGTCGATGTCGTCGGCCGTGTGAACGCCCGAGACGAATCCGCCTGCTCCGCCCATGAGGTCAATGCCGTGGTTCAGCATCGCTCGCTTGAGCCCAGCCTGCACGGGCGCAGTCATGCCTGGAGGCGGTGTTGAGACGGGCCATTCCACGCCACCGGTTGGCTGAGGGACCTCCTTGCCCAGCGTGATGTGAAAGTACGACGCGAGGCCGTAGACGGCGCCCGGAATGCCTGCATCCCCGATTGCCCGGTTCATGCCCTTGACCAATCTTGCGTTGAGCCCATCCGCGTAGGTGTGATGCTCGCCGGACCTGACCAGCCGCAGCATCTCCGAGCCAGCGGCGGCGGACACGGGGTTGGCGTTGAACGTGCCCGGGTGCTGTATACGGTTGCGTGCGTTCCAGTCTCCGTCCCTGAACTCGATCAGTGACACGACTTCCTTCTTGCCGCAGACCGCGCCGCCCGGCATGCCGCCGGCGAGGATCTTGGCCAGGGTAGTGAGGTCGGGGATGACGCCGAAGCGGGCCTGCGTTCCCCCGGGGGAGACCCGGAAGCCGGTCACCACCTCGTCGAAGATCAGGACCGTGTTGTTGTGGGTGCACGCGACCCGGAGGTCGGCCAGGAACTGACGCGGCAGAGGCAACTTGCCCCACGACGCGCCCGTGGGCTCCAGTATCACCGCCGCGACGTCCCCCTGCTCGAGTCGCTCCTCGACGGCCTGGATATCGCCCTGCGGCACGCTGACCGTGTTCGATGTCGTGGCAGCGGGCACTCCCGGCGAGGTTGGCCCTTCGGCTTCCGGTGCGCGGCCGCCGGCTACGTAGTCGTGCCAGCCGTGGAAGTGGTGATCAAACTTCAGGACCTTGTCGCGGCCGGCGTAGGCGCGGGCGAGGCGCAGAGCCATCAGGGTCGCCTCGGTGCCGGAGCTGGTGAAGCGGATTTCCTCGGCGCTGGGGACGAGGTCCTTGACGAGGCTACCCCACTCGATCTCTCCCCTGTGGTTGGACCCGTAGTGGGTGCCCAGAGGCGCCTGCTCCACGATCGCCTGAGTGATCGTGGGATGGGCGTGCCCCATGAACAGGGCGCCGTGCCCCATCACATAGTCGATGATCTCGTTCCCGTCCGCGTCCCACTTTCGGCTGCCCGAGGCGCGCTCGACGAAGATCGGGAAGGGGGTGACATAACGAATGTCGTGGGTGACGCCGGAAGGGAAGACGCGCGCGGACTCCTCGTAGAGCTTGGCGGACGCCGGGTGTAGGCGGATGTAGTCGTCAACGATGGTCACGGCTGCATTCTAGCAGCGGAGGTGGCGTGGCCGAACTCGCTATCCGGAGCGGGGGCGGTAGTAGGGGAGCATCGGGAGGTCGCGCATGCTCAGGAGGCCCGTCATTCGACTTCGCGCCACCGCGGGCACGCAGTTGGCGACCACCGCTGCCGTCGCCTCGTCGCCCTGGATGCCTCCGGGGATGTTCACCCGGACGGGCGGATCACCGTCGATGATGATGCTGTCCCGAGGGTCGCGCGCGCCAAGGCTCATCTCCAGGTCCAGCCTGATCACTTCCTTGCCGTTGCTGATGCCGCGAACGGACTGCTTGAGTCCGATGGAATAGTTCTTGTCGATGCTGAAGACGTCGGACTTCACCCGCTCGCGGGCCAGCACCGGTTCGATCGTCTCGGTTACATCCTCCAGCCGCCAGTAAAGCGTGTCCGCGATCAGCATCAGCGATTCGCGAAGTCCGACATGCCCGACCGCTCCGTCGGCGACCCCCTGTTTGAAGCCCTGGGCGCTAAGGCCGACGCCGGCCTTCCGCTGTAACTGGATGCGGCGTTGCGCAAGGTCGACGACTCGTTCCACCTTTATCGCCCGAAGGGTGTGGACCGCGTTGAGCATCACCAGCGGCAGCGTGTCCATGACGAAGCCGGGGTTGATCCCAGTTCCCAGGATGCGGACGCCACTCTCCTTGGCCTTCTGGTCGAGCTTTTGTGCGATGTCTGGGTATCGGGCCCAGGGGAAGGAGAGCTCCTCGCACGTTGAGACGACGCTTTTCTCCGCGGAAATGATTGACATCAACTGGGGGTAGATTTCGGTGAGCGACGAACCGGTGCAGTGGACGATGACGTCGGCGTAGACCTCTCTGAGAAGCCTGTCTGCGTCGTACTGGATGGGGATGCCGAGTGAATGGCCAACTCCTGTGACTTCGCCGAGGTCGCGGCCTGTCTTCGACGGATGAGCGTCGATCGCGCCGACCACCTCGATCTCCGGGTTTGTCAGGCAGGCCTTGACGGTGCGCGCGCCGATAGCGCCGATCCCGAAATGGACCGTGCGAATCTTGTCCTGGTCCAGGAGTCGTTCGACATTCCACGGCGCCTGCTTGCCCTGCAGGGTCTCGCCCGAGAAATCGCCAAAATTAGTGTCAGCCATATGGTCCCTCGTGCGCCGTGCCTGGTGGAAACAGGCGCACTCCTCCCAATTCCTAGAACATAACTCGCTTACGCTGTGTTACAGGGCACGAATGAAGTCACCCACGATACGGTTGAACTCCTCGGGCGCCTCGAAGTGGACGGAATGGGCCGTATTCGGTACAACCTCGATCCGGGCGCCAGGTATCAGCGCCGCTGCGACGCGCATCAAGGGCACCGGCATCACTTCATCGTGCTCACCACCGACGAACAAAACGGGAGTCCCGATTGCCGCCAGGGCTTCCTTGCTCGCGCTTGTATCGGGGGCGCGTTCCAGCGCTCGCAACCGCATTACCTGGCCGTCCGCCTGGAGCCGGTTCGGACCGTTCTCGTTGATCAGCCTTATCTGCTTGTAGAGGAAGGTCTCGGCTACCCGGTTTGACGAGAAGTCACGCGCCAGCGCCCGTTTCACGCCCGTCGTGCGCCTCCGCTCCCACGTCTCATGAGCGTCCTTCCGTTCCGCCTCGCCAGACGCCAACCACACTTCGCGGCGCATGCCGGCAAAGGTATTCGTCATCACCAACCCCTTGACCCGCTCAGGCTGCGCCATCAGGAAGTTCAAGCAGGTGAAACCGCCCATTGATTGGCCAACAAGGAACGCCTGGTCCAACTCCAGGTAGTCGAGCAGCCTGCCAAGGTCCGCGGCGAACGCAGCCGGGCCAAGATCATCCGGATCTGTCGACAACCCCCAGCCGCGGTGGTCGAACGTGATGCAGGTAAACTCCTTCTGGAACGCCGGCACCTGCTGCCACCAGCTCAGGTGATTGCCTCCCGCGCCATGAGCGAAGACCAGTGGGAATCCCTTGCCGTGGACCTCGTAATAGAGTTCGGCGCCGTCGATCGTTGCGTAGGGCATGGTGTTAGAAATCCTAGAGGGTAGGTGACGACTCAGGCAACAATCCACAAATGTGGAAAAGAAATGGATAGAGGCCATAGCATTTGACAGGTACGGGCGATAGAATGGCCCCAGATGGCACCCATTCAGACTGCTTCGCGGCGCAGATCCAGGCCGCGAGCAGACGCGCCGCCACAGCACGAAGCCGAGGGCGCTCCGCCCCAGGCTGATTCAGGCGCCATCAACCCACCGCCGCAGCCGGCAAGGCCAGCCACCAGGCGACGCTCCTCCCCCGGAAACTCCGGCGATCTAACCGTCGACACCCTCCCGGCACCTCGTACTCGATCCCGCAGTCAGGCTGCGTCGCGCAAGAAGATTACGCCACAACCTTCGGCCGCCTACGACGATGCAAAGCCAACAGTCGCACCACGGCGGCCCCGCATCCCCGTCACTGGTGCCCCGACCGATGTCCCGGCGCCCTTCGCCCACAACGCCGAGTACGAATTCGCCCGCATCCTCGACTTTTACGGAATCGCCTGGCAATACGAACCTCGGTCTTTCCCTCTGCGCTGGGAGCGCGGTCACGTAAACGAAGCCTTCACGCCGGACTTCTACCTGCCCGACCTCGACCTCTTCGTCGAACTGACCACGCTCAAGTCAGGCCTCACCGCAGAGAAGAACCGCAAGATGCGCCAACTCCAGGAGCTGTACCCCGACACCAACATTATCATGCTGAAGAAGCGGGACTACCTCCGCCTCCTCACCAAGTACGGATACGGCGCCATCTCACCCAGCCAGGTTCCGGATATCGACCGCGTTCTTATTCCGGCGGTCAAGTTGCAGGAGCGTGTCGTGGAGCTGGGTGAGAAGATCAGCGAGGACTATGCCGACAAAGAGCCGGTTCTGGTCGGCGTGCTGAAGGGCGTAATGTGCTTCGCTTCAGACCTCATGCGTCAGATTTCCCTGCCCACTTCAATCGACTTTATGTCCGTCTCGTCGTACGAGGGCAACGGACATGCCGCCGTGCGCATCCTCAAGGACCTCGAACTGAACATTAAGGGCCGCGACGTCCTTCTCGTGGAGGACATAGTGGACACGGGGATGACCCTCAACCACGTCATCGAGTACCTGCAGACCAAGAAGCCAGCTTCCGTAAAGGTGTGCACCCTCCTCAACAAGGAGGCGCGGCGCCTCGTCAACGTTCCGATCGACTACGTTGGATTCGAGATTCAGGACGAATTCGTCGTGGGATACGGTCTGGACTTCCACGAACGCTTCCGGAACCTCCCCTTCATCGGCACCCTGAAGCACGACCTTCTCCCCTGAAGCGCACGACCTGGCGCTGCTTTCACATGGACTCCTTTGCTTTTGTAGAGGCAGCGGAGGGCGCGCGCCAAGGCCATGCGGCGGATGGACGGATTACTCTGGTGAGAGGCGATGTATCGGGATAGTTCGTGTCGTCTCGTCGGCATTCCGTTCCCACGATTGCAGATCTTCTGGCGTGTGCGTGGTCAGGTAATGCTCTCTTAGCCTGCAATAGAACCCTTGCGCCCACTCCGGCCGGAGCATTGCCATGACAATCCCCTCCTCGAACCCTAGCGCGTAGCCACAGCCGTACTCCTCTCCGAGTCGCTTGGCCAGGTCATCGTGGGATTCTCCAGACCAGATGGGCACCACCTGCCAATAGAGGTCTTCGGCCGGGCCATCCTCGGGCAGCAGGTCATGCTTTTCTTCGTGAGTGGCGTTAGTCACCTGTTCCATTCATCTCGCTCCTTTCTCCGGCCCTAAAAAGAAAGGCCCCCCGGTCAGGGAGGCCGCGCGAGCACTTACTTTCCAGTTTGTCGCCTCGCTGCGACCTCGTCGTTCCCTTTCGGGCTGCCTTTGCCACCGTTCCTTCGGTTGGCCGTGGGTAATCGGGCCAGTCCCCCTACCACGCTCTTCACGGTTATTCAGTTAGTGTCATAGTAACACTAACTCAAGATTTAACTCAAGCAGTTGCGCTCAACCTGGCGTTCCTTGAGCACAGAGTCCGCGTCTCCCTACTGCTGCACCAGTCCGATGATGTTGCCCTCCGGATCGGCCGCCTGCGCGATCGATGGGCGATCCGGAATGTCGATCCGTTCCATCACCCGCCGTCCGCCCAGGGCCTCAGCTTTCGCCAGGGTCTCCCCAAGATCCGCCACCTGCACGTAGATGACCATCCTGGGCTGGTCTCCTCCAAGGATTCCGCCATTTATGACCGCCGGGCCGCCCTCGCCCCCTTCGATGAACCCGTACCCCATGGCGTTGCTCGCATCGATCTTCCATCCAAATAGTTCTGTGTAGAACTCACGCAGTCGCGCGGGGTCTCGCCCGCGTATCTCGAAATGAACTATTGGCCGTGTCATATCGCACCCTCGCTTTCGCGGAAATGATACTCCTCAAACACGCCGCCGGTGGTATACTTCACTCGCCCGGAGCTAGCCTTGCCGATCCGTCACCTGCTGTCGATTTCAGACCTCTCGCCGCAGGTGTTGGAGCGGATTCTGGACTCGGCGATGGCCCTCAAGGAAGGTGCTGCCGCCCCGCAAGTCGCGGGAAAGACGCTCGCCCTTGTCTTCGAGAAACCTTCATTACGTACCCGCGTTTCTTTTCATGTGGCGATGCGTCAGTTGGCCGGAGACTGCATCTACCTTTCTCCGCCTGAAGTCGGGCTCGGGGAAAGGGAGACTGCGCCGGATGTCGCCCGCGTTCTAAGCCGCTACGTCGATGCCATTGCCGCCCGCACCTTCGACCACAGCACCGTCGAAGAATTAGCTCAGTATTCCAGCGTCCCCGTGATCAATGCCCTTTCGGAGACGGAGCACCCTTGCCAGGCCCTGGCTGACCTGCTGACGATTCGCGAGCGAATGGGCCGGCTAAAAGGCGTCTCTGTCGCCTTCATCGGTGACGGCAATAACGTTGCCAACTCCCTGGCGATCGCCGGGTCGATCATGGGGATGGATGTCCGCGTGGCATCGCCCGAAGGCTACGAACTGACCCCTGAAACGCGTGCGATCGCCGGTGATGTCAAGACAACAGGCGATCCCCTCGAAGCGGCCGATGGCGCCGACGTCGTCTACACCGACGTCTGGGCGAGCATGGGCCAAGAAGGCGAGGCCTCGCAGCGTCGCGAAGCCTTCGCCGGCTTCACCGTCGACGCAAACATGATGGCGCGAGCCAAGCCCGACGCAATCTTCATGCATGACCTGCCGGCACACCGCGGCGAAGAGGTCGCGGCGGAAGTGATCGACGGCCCACAATCCGTCGTGTTCGACCAGGCCGAGAACCGGCTTCACGCGCAGAAGGCCGTCATCGCCTACGTGTTCGAGGATGAAGCCTGATGGGCATCTGGGACACGATCACCGAATCGCTCCGCAGTTTCGAACTGAAGAGCGTCATCGAAATTCTGAGCATCGCGGCCATCATCTATCTTGCCCTGCTTCTTCTCAAAGGAACGACCGCGATGTCACTCCTGCGGGGCATCATCATCGTCGTCGTCGGAGCCGTGCTACTCACCGAGGCCCTCGACCTAAACGTCGTTAGCTGGCTCATGCGCAACTCGCTTCCGGCCTTGCTCCTCGCCATACCCATCATCTTCCAGGCCGAGATCCGGCGCTTCCTTGAGCGCGTCGGCCGCACGGGGCGTTGGCCCTGGCCCGGACGGGCACTCTACGAAGGCATTGTCGATTCGATTGCCGACGCCTGCGTATACATGAGCGAGCGGCACATCGGCGCGATCGTCGTCGTCGAACGGGAGACCGGCCTTGAGGAATACATCGATGCCGGTGAGAAGATTGACGCCGTGTGCTCCGACAAGATCCTTCTCAGCATCTTTTACCCAAACTCCGCGCTGCACGACGGCGCAGTCGTCGTGCGTGGGGATCGCGTCATCGCTGCCGGAGTCACCCTCCCACTGTCCGACCAGGCGGAACCGCTCTCCAATCCGACAGACGGCTTCCACGGCACGCGTCACCGGGCGGCGCTCGGTATAACCGAGCGCACCGACGCGGTTTCGGTTGTCGTATCCGAAGAGACGGGCGAGATCTCGATCGCCGCCAACGGGCGCATGATATCTGCCCTCGACGGGCCGAGGATGCGCGGTATCCTGCGCAGCCTCCTACTTCCACAGCTCGATATGGACCGCACAGTCAGCAGCAAGTTGCCGAAGTTCACCCGCTAACCCATGGATTCCATCATCAGGGGGCTCCAGGAGACTGCGGCGCTGCTCGCGTCGGCACTCGGGACCGCTTTTAAGTCGTTGTCTGACAACCGCGGTCTCGCTGCCGCCTCAGTCGTGCTCGCCTTCGGTACGTGGATCATTGTCACCGACGCCGAGAACCCGACCCGCGAACGCGTGCTCCCCGTTGACATCGAAGTCCAGCCGGTCAACGTGCCGCCCGATGTCGCCCTCGCCGATCCCCTCCAGCCCGTGCGTGTCCGTGTCAAAGTGGAGGACGAGGTGTTCGACAGCCTCACAGAGGCGGACTTCGAGGCCACAGTGGACCTCGACGGCCTGACTGTCGGCGAGTACGAACTGCCGGTCACCGTCCGCGCCCTCACGAGCCGTGGCGGCCTCCGGATCGAGAGCGTCCTTCCGGAGCGCATCGAGGTAAGGCTCGCGCAACTCACGGGCAAGCTAGTTCCCACCGTCATTGAGGTGGAAGGCGATCCACCGAATGGATTCTCCCTGGGAGTGCCGGAGGCGGAAGACCCGGAGGTTTTCGTGACCGGTCCGCAGGAAAAAGTAGACCAGGTCACGCGCGTTACCGGCACGATCGACGTCACCGGTCGGACGGAGACGGTGGAGCAGGCCGTCCGCCTCGCCCCGAAGGATGCCCAGGGAAACCTCGTTCAGGGAGTCAACCTCGAACCGTCCGCCACTGAAGTGGTTATCGAGATTGAAGAGCAGAAGTTCTCTCGGAGTGTCGTCGTAAGTCCCGAACTTACCGGCACTCCCGCGGATGGCTACAATGTGGTATCCGTCTCAGTCTCGCCGCAGACTGTGACCATCCGCGGCGACGAAGCCTTTGTCCAGGGCACGATCTCGGTGCCGACCGAACCAGTGGACGTCGCCGACGAGACCGAAGACGTGGTGCGGACCGTCTCTCTGGACCTGCCATCGGGCGTTGAAGTCACCGGAGGTGGATCCGTAACCGTAACCGTGAGAATCGAGCCGGCTGTAGGCACCGCGGAGTTTGCCACGCCAATATCGGCAAGCGGTATCGGAGACGGGCTATCGATCGTTGGTGCGCTCCCTTCGGCCACCGTGGTGGTCGCAGGCGAACTGCCCACCCTGCGGTCACTCAGTGCGGGTGACGTCGCCGTTTTCGTGGATCTCGCCGGTAAAGAGCCGGGAGTCCATCGAGTACCGGTCCAGGTGCGCACCCCCGAGGGTGTAACTGGGCAGTCCGTCACTCCGGCTGAGATCGAAGTCACGCTGGGGCAGGAATAGACCTGGTGTCCGGCTCAGCCCAGGGGGAGCCGGCAGGTGAAGCCCCTTCCCTTCAACTGCCGACCGTCGCCATCGTCGGCCGGCCCAACGTTGGGAAATCGACGTTGTTCAATCGCCTCGCCCGCAAGCGGCAGGCCATCGTCGAGGATATTCCTGGAACAACCCGCGACCGCCTCTACGCCACCATTGAGTGGAAGGACCGGCAATACCGGCTGATCGACACGGGCGGCCTCGAACCTGATGCGACGGTTGGCTACCCCGCCCTGATCCGCGAGCAGATCGACGTCGCCATGACCGAAGCTGATGCGATCCTCTTCGTTGTCGATACAACGACAGGGGTTACGCCTGTGGACGAGGAGATCGCCGAACTCCTGCGGCGCACGGACAAACCCATCCTGTTGATCGCGAACAAGGGCGATAACCCCGAACGCGAGGAACTTGCGGTTGAGTTCTTTGCGCTGGGGTTGGGTGATCCGATGCCCGTTAGCGCCCACCATGGCCTGGGCGTCCGCGAGGTCAACGACAAGCTGCTCGATATCCTCCCATCGATTGCGGAGCACGAGGATGCCGAAACTCTGCGCATCGCCATCATCGGCAGGCCCAACGTGGGCAAGTCGTCCCTCGTGAACAAGATCCTCGGTGAGAGCCGCGTTATCGAAAGCGAAGTGCCTGGCACCACAAGAGACGCTGTCGATACGCCGTTCACCCATGGCGAGAAAGAACTCGTTCTCGTCGATACGGCTGGTATCCGGCGACCGGGGAAGGTCGAGAAAGGGATCGAGAAATACAGCGTCATGCGCGCCCAGGAGGCCGTTGAGCGTTGCGAGGTCGCCATCGTCATGATCGATGCCGAGGACGGCTTGATCCAGCAAGACCTTCACATCGCCGGCCTCGTCCTGGACTCGTACAAGGGACTCATCCTTGCGCTCAACAAATGGGACCTGATCGAGGACAGCGAGGAGAACCGCCAGCGCTACGCCCGGCGCATTCTCTCGCGGGTCAAATTCGTGCCCTGGGCGCCGTTCGCCTTCATCTCCGCCAAGACCGGCCTCAACGTCGATGGCCTACTCGACCTCGCGATCGAGATCGGGGAGGCACGCTCTGTCCGCATCCAGACCGCCGAGCTGAATGCCGCCCTTCGTGATGCGGTCGCGACGCATCCACCTCCGGCGACCGGCAAGCGCCAGCTACGGCTCAAGTACGCCACCCAGACGGCCATTCGCCCGCCCACATTTGTTATCTTCTGCAACGACGCGAAGCTGGCGCACTTCTCCTACCGGCGCTTCATTGAGAACAAGTTCCGGGACCGCTTTGGCTTTGAAGGCACGGCGATTAAACTGGAATTCCGGAGCCGAAGCGATTGACCATCGGAGATACGACCCTTCCCGAACTCATTGCGGTCGTCGTCGTCTCCTACTTGATCGGCGCCATCCCCACAGGTTACCTCCTCGCCCGCGCCATGAAGGGCATCGACATCCGCGACCATGGCAGCGGCTCTACCGGCGCTACCAATGTGCTTCGGGTACTCGGGCGAGGCCCGTTCGTGGCCGTGATGATCGCCGACTCATTGAAGGGCTACATCCCGGCGATGGGCGCCTGGCTAATCTTCGACAGCTACGACGCGCAGGTCGCCGCGGGTATCGCCGCCGTCATCGGACACGACTTTCCCATCTATATTGGCTTCCAGGGTGGGCGCGGAGTGGCAACCACATTTGGCGTATTCGCTGCGATGGCGTTGCCGGTTTTCGTTGGCCTCGTGGCCGTCGGTATCTTCATCCTCATTGGCCTGCGCTACATGTCTGTGGCCTCGATCATCACGGTCCCGCTGGGAACTCTGGTATTTCTTATCTTGTGGCTGCTGGGTGTCGACGAATTCATCTTTACCAAGGTGGTCTTCGGACTCTTCGCCACCGCGCTGGTACTCATAACCCATCTGCCGAACATCCGACGCCTCATGATGGGAACCGAGCCCCGGATTGGAGACTCGCTTGAAGTGCCACCTGAACCACATAGTGCAAGGACTACCACATGACCGATAGCAAGCCCGGGCGCGACCTCATCGAGGCCGCTGTCCAGGGCCACAACACGGACTACATCGAAATCCGACTGGACGATACCCGCTCGAACCGCATCGTCTACCGGGGGAAGGAACTAGAGGAGATCGGCCGCGTAACCAACTTTGGCGGATGCGTTCGCGCCCTCGTCAACGGGGGATGGGGGTTTGCCAGCTTCAACGACCCGGCGCAGATGCGGCCCATGGCGGAGGCAGCAGTGTCTCAGGCGCGCCACGTCGGCGCCGGCAGGAGCAACCTGGCCCCGGTCGAGCCCGTCGTCGCATCAGTTGCTCCCGTGGTGCGTCAAGATCCACGGGTCATCCCGCTGGCTCGTAAGAAGGAGATCCTCGACTCCTACAACGAGACGATGCTTGCGGTGGATGGAGTTACGAGCACCAACATCATCTACAGCGACGCCCACAAGAGCGTGACGTTCGCCAATTCGGAGGGGGCGTATATTGAGCAGGAGCGAATCGACGTCGTCTCCCGGCTGGCCGCCACCGCCCGGAAGAATGGCGATATGCAGCAGGCGAGCATGAGCCTGGGGGCGTTGAACGATTATTCCTACGTCGAGAAACAGGCTGAGAATGCCGAGTTCCTTGCCAGCCGTGCCGTTGAACTGCTTAACGCCCCCTACTGCGAGCCGGGCGTCTATCCGGTAGTCCTCGATCCCATCCTCGCGGGCGTCTTCTGCCACGAGGCGTTTGGGCATCTCTCCGAGTCCGACTTCGTCTACGAGAACGACCGGATGAAGGAGATCATGGTCCTGGGTGCAGAGTTCGGCCAGAAGCACCTGAACATCGTCGATGGCGCCGCTGTCCCCGATCTCCGTGGCAGCTACGCCTACGACGATGAGGGCACCCCCGCACGGAAGACGGACCTTATTCGCGATGGCATCCTCGTTGGCCGCCTGCACTCCCGGGAGACCGCGGGCATCATGGGCGAACCTCCGAGCGGAAACGCCCGCGCCATGGACTACCGCTTCCCGCCCATCGTGCGAATGACCAACACCTACATCGAACCGGGCGACGCTACCTTCGAGGAGATCATTGGTGACATAAAACTCGGCGTCTACGCGAAGAATTGGTACGGTGGAACCACGAGCATGGAGATGTTCACGTTCTCGGCCGGCGAAGCCTATATGATCAGGGACGGCAAGATCGCCGAGCTCGTCCGCCCCGTGAAGCTCACGGGGAACCTATTCACAACGCTAAAGAACATCGACGCTATCGGAACAGACCTCGACTTCAACCAGGGCGGCGGCTGCGGTAAGGGAGGTCAGATGCCCCTGCCAGTGAGCAACGGTAGCCCGCATATCCGCATACAAGACTGCGTTGTGGGGGAGCGATAGGGTGAAAGAACTGCTGGACGACATCCTCTCAGAAGCAAAGAAGCGCGGCGCCGAATCCGCCGAGGTCTACCACGTATCCACGGAAGAGACCCCCGTTCGCTTCGAGGCCAATCGCCTGAAGGAGCTGAACGCTCGCCAAACCGCCGGCGTCGCCGTCCGGGTTATCGCAGGTGGCCGCATCGGTTTCGCGTCCAGTACCCGCCCCGGGGATGTCGAGGACGTGGTCGCGGCCGCCCTGGACACGGCCCCGTTTGGCCCGGAGGCGAAATTCTCCTTCCCACCAAACGCCGAACCCGCAACCGTTAAGACCTACGATCCCGCGATCGAGAATCTCACCACCGACCAGATGATCGAGACAGGCAAGACGCTCGTCGAAACCGTGCGCGAGGTAGAGCCTGAGCTGCAGTGCGACGCATCAATCCGGCGGGCCAGAGGCACAGTCGCCCTTGCCAACTCGAACGGCGGCTACTTCACCCACCGGGCTTCGTCCGTGTCGGCTTGGCTGCACGGCACCCTGATCCGCGGCACGGACATGCTTTTCGTTGGAGGCGCGGACGCCTCCTGTTCACCCATTCTCAATACGGACGAGATCACCGGTGACGTCATCCTCCAGCTCGAGCGCTGCAAGCAAAACGCGGACACGAAGACTGCCGAATTGCCCGTGATTTTTACTTCTCTCGGCGTCGCGGAAGCGCTTCTCGGCCCATTGATTATGGCCTTCAGCGGCCGCCTCGTCTTCCAGGGCCAGTCGCCGCTCGTCGACTCCCTCGGGGAAGCTAAATACGACTCCCGCGTCTCCATCTCGGATGATGCCACTCTGCCGATGCGCGTGGGATCGCGGCCGTTTGACGATGAGGGGGTACCGAGCCGGAAGATACCGCTGATCGCCGCAGGTGTAGTCAGCAACTTCACTTACGACCTTCAGACCGCCGCGCTCGCCGGAGCGCGGTCGACGGGCAGCGCCCAGCGCGCTTTGACCACCCAGCCCGCCATTGGCTCGGCCAACATAATCGTCGAGCCCGGCGAGTCGACGTTCGACGAGATGGTCCGTTCAGTGAAGGACGGAATCATCGTCGAGGAGCTGATGGGTGCCGGCCAGGGCAATGTCATGGGCGGCGATTTCTCCGGTAACGTCCTTCTCGGCTACAAGGTCGAGAACGGCGAAATCGTCGGCCGCGTAAAGAACACCATCGTCGCGGGGAACGTCCACGAGTCCCTCAACTGCATCGCCATGCTCGGCAAGGAAACTCGCTGGGTTGGCGGCACAATCCAGACCCCGCCCATCATGATCGAACACCTCGCAGTGTCGGCCGGGTCCTGACCGAGAAATGGCCCTCGAAGAGTACCTGTCGGAGCTTTCCGACCCGTCCCAACCGCTGAAGGTAGCGGATCTCGCCCAACTCTCTGCCCTTACTACCGAGGCCGCCCCAACAGTGGCGAATGCGTGGCCTCAAATTTTCTTGGACAGGCGCAAGACGATCGTTTCCGACCTTACCCAGTTGGCGGAGGACAACATCGAGTACGACTTTGATACCGTTCTCTTCATCGCGCTGGACGATTCCGAAGACTCCGTGAGAGTCGAGGCCGTAAGGGGGCTATGGGAGAACGATTCACCCGAGTTCATGGCGCGCCTCCTGGATATGGTCACGACCGATGACAACGCTCGTGTCCGCGCCGAGACGGCTCTAGCCTTGGGCAGGTTCGCACTGAACGCCGCGTTCGGAAAGCTCCCTCAGAGGCAAGTTGAGCGGCTGGAAGAGACACTCCGAACGGTGGTGTCCGATCCGAGAGAAGTGGCCGAAGTACGGGGTCGCGCCCTTGAGGCCCTTTCTCCGCTGAATCAGCCCTGGGTACAGGGCGCAATCAACGAGGCCTATCACGATGGCGATATGCGCCTCCGGATCGCCGCTGTCCATGCAATGGGCCGGAGCTGCGACCCCACATGGCTCCCGACCCTGTACGGGGAGCTTGAGAACGAGGACCCTGAGCTGCGGTACGAGGCAGCGACGGCGTGCGGCGTGCTGGGAGATGATGACGCCGTATCGCATCTGCTTCGTCTGGTCCTCGACGAAGACGAGGAGGTTCGGGAGGCGGCCATCGCGGCCCTCGGGGAAATTGGCGGAGACAAGGCCAGGGATACGTTGATGATCCTGCTCGACAGCGAATCCGAGGCGACACGCGAAGCGGCAAGTGCTGCCCTGGCCACGATCGACTTTGAAGAAGACCCTCTGGCGGTGCGGTTCCGTGACTAGCGACCGGGCGCCTCAGAAGGGCAAGTCAAAGCCCGCCGTTCGGACGGAGCGCGCCGTCTCGGCGGGGGGGATCGTCGTCCGTGCCGGCAAGCAGGGGCTGGATGTTGTCATCTGTGGGCGCGATGGCGACGGCGTGTGGGGTTTACCCAAAGGTACGCCCGACGATGGCGAGTCGCTGGAGGAAACCGCTTTGCGCGAGGTACGAGAGGAAACCGGCCTTGACGTGCGCATCGGCAACAAGGTCGGAGTCGTTGAGTACTGGTTCGCCGCGGGCGGAGTTCGCTATCACAAATGGGTGCACTATTACCTGATGGAGGCAGTTGGGGGAGACACCAGCAGACACGATCAGGAGTATGATAGGGTCGAGTGGCGACACGCCGATGACGCTATGAAGACACTGACCTTCCGGAACGAACGAAACATCGTCGCGAAGGCGCGCGAGATGATCGAAGCCGAATGATTGGCCTCCCCCGCCAGGACGATGTGGTCGCTCGCGGTAAGAAGACCGTCGTTCGTCGCAAGGGGATCGCGGACGCCCAGAACGAGTACCGCTGGCGGTCAGACGACGAACTCGCGGAGTTTGACGCATCCCGCCCCGTTCTCGCTCCGTTCGTGAATTACCACCGCAACTGGTCGTTCGACTTCCGCTTCACCGATATGACTGGGCGGTCATTCGCCATCGAAGACGAGACCGGCCGCCACATCGGCAACGTCATGTACTACAACTTCGACGAGACCCGTCGCGAAGCCGAAATTGGCATCAGCATCGGTGAGCGAGAGTTCTGGGACCAGGGTTATGGTTCGGACGCCCTCGGAGCGGTCACGAACGCCCTGCTTGAGTCGGGACACGTCACCCGCCTTTACCTCCACACCCTCGACTGGAACCTCCGAGCGCGGCGCGCCTTCCAGCGCGTCGGTTTCGTGGAATCCGGGGTCTCATGGCGTGACGGCCGCACCTTCGTCCTCATGGAACGGAGCCGCATCCCGGTTCACGCGCGTCTGCCCGTGGGCAGCGCTACCGCCTGAACTCCACGTGACCGCCGTCAAAGTCCTCTCGATCGACGGTGGCGGCATTAAGGGCATCATCCCCGCAACCGTCCTCGCCTATATCGAGGAGCAGACCGGCAAGCCGATCTCCGAACTGTTCGACCTGATCGCCGGTACTTCTACCGGCGGGATCATCGCGCTCGGCCTGACCAGGCCTGGCTCGGACGGGAAGCCCATGTATACCGCGGCCAGCGGGATCGACCTCTACGTGAAAGAGGGGCCGGTCATCTTCGCACAGCGTTTCCCGCGGACGCTGCCCTTCTGGCAGTTCTTTGAGGAACGCTACCCTTCTGGTCCTCTCGAGAACAGGCTCGACACTTACTTCGGCGATTCCCGCCTCGCCGATGCGTTGACGGACGTGATCGTCACCTCGTACGACATCGGGGCGCGCAAGCCACACTTCTTCAAGACACGTCACGCCAGGACCCAGGCGGATGCGAACTACTTGATGCGCGACGCGGCCTGGGCCACATCGGCCGCGCCCACTTACTTCGAGCCGGCGAAGATCGACTCGAACGCCGATCCGGCGTACCTGGCGCTGATCGATGGCGGGGTGTTCGCGATCAACCCGGCGATGTGCGCCTTTGCCGAGGTACGAGATGTGGACCCGACAGCTACCGATGTGCTGCTGGTGTCGCTTGGGACTGGCGAGAACACCGATCCGCTGTCGTACGACGAAGTGAAGGGATGGGGCGAGGCGAGTTGGGCGCGGCCCATCCTTGACGTGGTCTTCGACGGGATCAGCGATACGGTGGATTTCCAGTTGCGGCAGCTACTGCCGGGGGTTGATGGGCTCGCGCGTTACTACCGGTTCCAGACGCGGCTCGAGGGCGCCAGCGATGCGATGGACGATGCCAGCCCGAAGAATCTCGAAGCGCTTCAGCAACTGGGGAACGAACTCGTAGCCAGCGAAAAGACGACGCTGGACGCGCTTTGCGCCCAGCTGACTGCCGCTTAGCTGCTCAGACTGGCGCTGGGCGGCCCGGAACCTCGTCGAGGTCTGCTGGCGGTGGGGCCGGGTTGATGATCCCGTGCATTAGCTGGTTGGGGACCAGTTCGATTAGTTCCTGGACGGTCCATTGACCGGTTTTTTCGATCGTGTGGATGGGGTCTTCTTCGTGGGCGAGGGAGATTGAGCCGCCGGCGACGTGGAAGATTTTGCCGTTTACGTTCCAGGCGTCGTCGGTGCAGAGCCAGACCGTCATCGGGGCGACGTGTGCGGGGGTGGGGGTGACGCTGCGTGACATCGCTGTTTGCTGCTGGGTTTGGGTGGCGGCGCGGAGCTGGCGGGCGGCGTCGGGGACGGTAGCGGTCATGCGGGTGGCGGCGCCGGGCGCGATCGCGTTACAGGTGACGCCGTAGCGGCCGAGGTCGCGGCCGACGACGCGTGTTAGTCCGGCGATGGCGGCCTTGGCGGCACCGTAGTTCGTCTGGCCTGAGATGCCCCGGAGGCCCGAGATCGACGAGAAGTTTACGATGCGGCCGGAGCGCTGCTGACGCATGAGGATCGAAGCGGGCTTGATTGTGTTGAAGTGGCCCTTGAGGTGGACGTCCGTGACGGCGCGCCATTCCTCGTGGGACATGTTGAAGATCATGCGGTCGCGGAGGATGCCGGCGACGTTGATCAAAATGTC
>Ga0208685_1000155_pt1 | contig 26831 bp, 22 predicted proteins | sample EasRivMeERMLT890_FD_187533 | JGI IMG/M metagenome (GOLD analysis project Ga0208685, IMG submission 187533) | Soil microbial communities from meander-bound floodplain in the East River, Colorado, USA - East River MetaG ERMLT890 (SPAdes) (version 2) | ecosystem: Environmental > Terrestrial > Soil...
CGTACTTCGTCAGCTCGGCGCTCTCCGGCGTCGTCGGCATGAAGCCGACGTACGGCCGCGTCTCCCGGTTCGGCCTCGTCGCCTTCGCGTCCTCGCTCGACCAGATCGGGCCCTTCGCGCGCACAGTCCACGACGCGGCCACGGTCTTCGAAGCTATCTCCGGCCACGACCAGCGCGACTCCACCTCGGCGCCTATAGACGTGCCCTCGGTCGCAGACGCGCTTGGAGGTGACCTCCGTGGCGTACGCATCGGCGTGCCTCGGGAGTACTTCACGGAGGGAATGGACGACTCGGTAAGGGAGGCCGTGGAAGCGGCCCTGGCACAGATGGCAGACCTGGGCGCGGAAATCGACCGCGACGTGCGCCTGCCTTCCACAGACCTCGGCGTCGCCGTCTACTACATCATCGCCCCATCCGAGGCCTCAGCGAACCTGGCGCGCTATGACGGTGTGAAGTACGGATACTCGTACCACGACGGCGCAAACATGTGGGAGGAGATGGAGAAGACGCGGCAGATAGGTTTTGGTGAAGAGGTCAAGCGGCGCATCATGCTCGGGACCTACGCGCTCTCCGCCGGCTACTACGACGCCTACTACAAAAAGGCCCAGCAGGTCCGCACGCTGATCCGGCGAGAGTTCGACGAGACCTTCGCCACTCACGACGTGCTTGTTGCGCCCGTAACCCCAACCCCGGCCTTCAAGATCGGCGAAAAGGCAAACGACCCACTCGCCATGTACCTGAACGACGTCTGCACGATCCCGGTGAACATCGCGGGGCTGCCCGGAATCTCAGTCCCTTGCGGATTCGCGACCGCGGACGACGGCGCACGCCTCCCGATCGGTCTCCAGGTGATCGCGAAGCCCTTCGACGAGGGGTCGATGTTCCAGGTGGCCCACGCCTACGAGCAGGCCACCAAGTGGCACAAGGAGATGGCGCCGCTGTGATTCCCCGAACCGTAGCCGAAATCACCACCCCGGCCCTCGTTGTCGATTTCGACGCGATGGAGCGCAATGTCCGGAAGATGGCCGAGTTCTTCGCCGAATCGGACTGCAAGCTGCGGCCCCACTTTAAGGCTCACAAGACGCCGGAGATCGCGCGGCGGCAGCTAGACGCCGGCTCCTGCACGGGCCTTACCTGCGCTACGGTGCGCGAAGCAGAGATCGCGGCGGAATTCTGCGACGACATCCTCATTGCTAACCAGGTCATAGGATCGGACAAATGTGGCCGAGTGGCGGCGATCGCAGGCCGGGGCATCGACATCAAGGTGGCGGTGGACTCGCCCGAGGGTGTGCGGATGATCTCGGAGGCGGCGAGGCAAGCGGGCGCCGAAGTCGGTGTGCTCGTCGATGTGAACGTGGGGATGCCGCGCTGTGGCGTCCAGCCTGGCGAACCGGCGGCGGCGCTGGCGCGGCAGGTATCCGACACGGCGGGCCTCACCCTCCGCGGAGCGATGGGCTACGAGGGCCACGCCGTCGGCATCCCCGACCGCGAGAAGCGCGAGCCGGCGACACTAAACGCGATGGAGAGCCTCATCCTGAGCGTCGAGGCGATCCGCGAGGCTGGCCTCCCGTGCGAGATCGTCTCGGCGGGCGGCACCGGCACGTTCGACATCACCGGCCGCATCCACGGGATCACGGAGATCCAGGCCGGATCGTACGTGCTGATGGACACGGCGTACTCGAAGCTGGACATCCCCTTCGAGCAGGCGTTCTGGGTGCTCGGTACGGTGCTGAGCAGGCCATCACCGGGTCTCTGCGTAGCCGACACGGGCCTGAAGTCGAACACCGAGGACCACGGCAACCCGGGCGTGCAGGGTATCGAGGGCGCTTCAGTGCTGTTCCTCAGCGACGAACACGCGAGCATTACCGTCCCGCCGCAGGCGACGATCGAAGTCGGCGATCGAATCCGGCTGACCCCATCCCACATCGACCCCACGATCAATCTCCACGACGTCATGTACGCGCTTAAGGGCGATGACGTAGTCGAGGTTTGGCCTATCTCCGCCCGCGGGCACGGTGTCCCCCAACCGTAACGTCACAAACACTCGCGCGTTTACGTCGGTAATGACACTGCATTTCCGCTTTGCTAGGATTGCTGAAAGTCTCCGTGGAGGAACCTGTGGCGAAAAGCACGCATAGGACGCGAGAGACCCGCTTCTCGCAAAAGGTCAACTCGATTTCGGCGTCGGGTATCCGCCGTTTCTTCGAGTTGATCGCGAACATGGACGGGTGTATCTCGCTGGGCGTCGGCGAGCCCGACTTCGTAACACCGGAGCGCTATATGAAGGCCGCCTTCGACGCCACAATGGCGGGCGAGACGCACTACACCTCCAACTACGGACTACCCGAACTTCGCGAGGCGATCGCCGATCACCTCCAGAAGCTGTACGGCGTCCGCTACGACCCTCACCGCGAGATCATCGTCACCATCGGCGTGTCCGAGGCGCTGCTCCTCGCTACTCACGCGCTGCTCGACCCCGGAGATGAGATCCTCTGCCCCGACCCCTACTACGTCGCGTACCCGCCTTGCACCACGCTAGCGGGCGGGGTATTCGTTCCCGTTCCTACGCACATGGAGAACGAGTTCCGGGTCACAGCCGCGGACATCGAGGAGCGCATCACCGACCGCACCAAAGCGATCCTCATCGGCTACCCGTCGAACCCCACCGGCGCCCAGATGACTCGGGAGGACCTGGCGGAAATCGCGGACGTAGCCGCCAGGCACGACCTGTTCGTCATCTCGGACGAGATTTACGACCGCCTGAGTTACGGGATTGAGCACACCAGCTTCTCAGCCCTCCCCGGGATGAAAGAGCGGACGATACTCCTCGGCGGCTTCTCCAAGGCCTACGCGATGACGGGATGGCGCGTCGGCTGGCTTTGCGCTCCTTCGGACGTGCTCGAAGCGATGATGAAGATCCACCAGTACATCATCATGTCGGCGCCGACGCCTTCGCAGTACGCGGCCCTCGAGGCCCTACGCAACGGCGAGGAAGACGTCCGCCGCATGGTCGCGGAGTATGACCGCCGCCGCCGCCTGATGGTAAGCGGCGTCAAGGACCTTGGCCTGACACTGTATGAACCGCACGGAGCGTTCTACGTCTTCCCCTCTATTCGCTCCACAGGCATGGATGACCTGGAGTTTGCCGAACGGCTGCTGGACGAAGAAAAGGTGGCCGTCATTCCCGGCTCCACCTTCGGGGACGGGGGAAAGGGACACGTGCGCATGTGCTATGCGGCACCGTATCAACTCCTGGAAGAGGCGCTCGAACGAATCGGACGCTTCGTAGAGCACCACTCCGGCTGATTACGTCAACCCGGGTGCAACGGTCAGTGCACCGGATGCGTATTAGTAGTTAGTGTTAGACCGCTTTTCTCAATACCTCACCCGCTTCAGCAGCCGCCAGCTTATGCTCTTTGGCGGCATCGCAGGCATTGGCCTCTTGTTTGCGAGCGTAGCCGTGGCATCCCTGGTAATGGGCGGCGACGAGCCGGAGGAGCAGCTCAGGGAGGTATGCGAAAGTCCTGGCGAAGACGACGAAGACTGCGACGAACCAACATCCAGTTCCCGCCCCAGGAGTGGGTCGCCTTCGGGCAGCCCGAGCGGCTCACCGACGCCAACGCCAACGAAGAGTCCAAAGCCAACTGCAACGAAAGCTGTTGTGCTCCCGACAAAGGTGCCAACAGTCGCCCCGACCGCCGTGCCTATCACGGCCCCGCCCCCACCTCCGCCCCCGGGCCCTTCGCCAAATGCCTACCGCATCGCACCTTACCTCTCCGATAGCTACCTCGGCTCCATCGGCTCGGTCATCGAGTTCGCTGTCATGCCCGGCAGCCCTAACACCGGAATTGTCGCCAGCCAAAACGGCAAGATTTACAAGGTATCCCTCGACGGCAGCGGATCCCCGCAGCTCTGGGGAGACATTTCGTCTAAGCTCACGGCTGGTGGCGAGGAAGGTCTGCTCTCCGTCGCGTTTTCTCCGGGGTTCGCCAGCAACGGCCGTGTCTTCGTTTACTACACCAAGGGTAGCCCCGCGCCGAATATCCTGGCCCGCTATTCCGGCAATTCTTCAGGACTCAACAACAACTCGGAGAGCATCCTGCTAAGCATTCCCGATTTCGCGGCGAACCATAACGGCGGCCACATCGCTTTCGACAGTGCGGGGTATCTCTACCTGTCCACAGGGGATGGCGGCGGCGGCGGCGACCCGCAGGAGAATGGGCAGAACCTGACGACGCTCCTCGGCAAAGTGCTGCGGCTCGACGTCTCCGGTTCCGGGTACACCATTCCCGCCGGAAACCCCTTTAACGATGGTGGTGGGCCGATCCGTGAAGAGATATTTGCGTACGGGTTTCGCAACCCCTGGCGTATGACGATCGATCCGGCAACGGACCAAATTTGGCTCGGCGACGTAGGACAGGGCACGTGGGAAGAAGTGAACCAGGTTGTGGTCGGCGGCAACTACGGATGGGACTGTTACGAAGGCAACCACGATTTCGAACTGTCCGGGTGCGCCAATACCGGGTACCGCGCGCCCCGACAGGAGTACGACCATAGCTTCGGGCAGGCCGTGACAGGCGGGGTCATTTATCGGGGCGGGTCCCTGCCGGAACTGCAGGGCTGGTACCTGTACGGCGACTTTTACTCCGGACACCTCTGGGCCGTAAACGCCGCCGGAAGTGGCGGGTCTGTCCATCTGACGCAAATGCCTTCCGGTCCCTCGTCGTTCACGCTATTGCCCGACGGAGAGGTTGCAATCGTCAGCTACGAGTCCGGGATATTCCGCTTGACCCGCTGACAGCCGCTGTGACCTGGGTCACACTACACCGCTCCGGCCTCCGCTAAACTGAACCCAGTATGGGAACAAGGTTCGATATTCCCGAGGGTGCACGGCTTCGCGTCCTGACCGTGTCCGGGAAGGTCCACGTTACCGGGGAGGACCGAGCGGACGTTGAGATTGACCCACCCGAGCGCCGAATCGAGGCCATTGAGGGCGGGCACATCCTGGAAACGCGCTCGAAGTCCCAAAGTCTCGAGATCCGGGTCCCCACCTGGCTCAATGTTTCCGTTGGCACTATCTCCGGGGGAGTCACTATCGTCGGCCAGGTCGGATCGGTCAAGGTGAACACGGTGTCCGGCAAGGTCAAGATCGCCCGGGCAAACGGCGATGCCGATGTGCGCAGCATTAGCGGGAGTATCAGTATCGAGAAGTGCGGCGGCCGCTGTCGTGCGAACTCCAAGAGCGGCAAGATCAGGCTGGGCCACGTCGTCGGCGCGATCAAAGCCCACACGATGAGCGGAAGCATCGACCTCGGCACCGCCGGGGCAGACGAAGTGGACGTCAAAACGATATCCGGCAGGGTGGAGGTGCTGGTTGATGAAGGCCGGGCGCCGAGGCTACGCTTCCGGACCATCTCCGGACGCACTCACTGCGAATGTCCCCAGGGCTCCGACTTCGAAATTAAGGCCAGCACCATTTCTGGATCGGTCGAAGTCCGGGAGAAATGAAGACGGCCACCCCCCGCGCGAAGGCGCCCGCAGTTGAAGGCGCAGTGGTTTTCACGGACCTGACGGGCTTCAGCGAATTCACGGCAATTCGGGGGGACGAAGCCGCCCTGGAGATGCTGTCCCTCCAGGAGGAATTGATTCGGGACGCGATCGGCTCGAAGGGACGTGTCGTCAAGAACCTCGGTGACGGGTTTCTCCTGTGGTTCGACAACGTCGGTGACGCCGTTGTCTCTGCGCTCTGCCTGCAGGAGAAAATCGACGAGCTACCCTTCGAAGACGACATGCCAATGTGGGTCCGCATCGGCATCAACTATGGCCGCCCGCTGCTGCGCGGCGACGACCTGATTGGTCACGATGTCAATGTCGCGGCACGCATTGTCGATCTCGCCCAGTCCGGAGAGGTCCTCGTTTCGCAGGCGTGCACTGAGAAGCTGACAAGCGAGTTGGATGACGTCTACTTCGATGAAGTCGGCCCCGTCGTTATGAAGGGCATCCCCGACGCCGTCACGCTCTACCGCGCCGTCAGGCTGTGACCGTCAGCGCCACGTACGGCCCGCTGTTGCCCCTGCAAGCCCCTTTACCGGACCCGGCGCACCGGCGATGAACCCTTCGCTGTAAATAGTCGCCTCTGCACCGTCGCGATCGAGGACGAGGCCTCCCGCCTCGCGCACCTGGACGATCCCCGGCGCGACGTCCCAGGGAAAAAGGTAGCTGTGGAAGTACAGGTCGAAGCGGCCGCTCGCAGCGTAGGCCATGCCGAGTGCCGCCGTGCCGATGTTTTGCATCATTTGGACGGCCGGCCAAAGATCCGCCAGCAACCCCAGCATCAACTTCGCGCGGTCGTATTGGTAGCCCATGCCCATCCCCATTAGCGCCTCCGCCAGGGATTCGACGGGCGACACCCGGGACTCTTCGCCGTTCACGAGCAAACCCCGGCCTCGAACGGCCAGGAACTCATCGCCGGTCGCAGGCTGGTGGGTCAAACCCAGCACGGGTTCGCCGTCGAAGCAGAGAGCAATGTTGACGACGAACGACGGGATGCCGCGGGCGAAGTTCGAAGTGCCGTCTATCGGATCGACGACCCATAGCCAGCCTTGATCCCAATCGGCCACCTCCGGCGACGTCTCCTCGGAGAGAATCCTTGCCTCGGGAAAGGCGTCCCTGATCACACCGAGGATCGCTTCCTCGCAGGCCAGGTCCGTATCCGTCACGTAGTTGCCGCGGCCCTTCGCGGTTTTTTCGACTGGATCGCCCCGCCTTAGCGTCGCGAAGCGGGCGAGTGCGATCTCACTCGCCGCGGCCGCGGCAGCACGCGCTACTTCGACGGCCGATTGCCCGGTGGCCGAAACGGGCAGGTCCAGCGGACTACATCCGCTCCGGCGCGGTCATTCCCATCAGGTCAAGACTTCGCGCCAGCACAATTCGCACGGCCGACACGAGCTTCAGGCGGGCTTTCGTCAATGCCTCATCTTCGCTCAGTACCCGGCACTTCTCGTAAAAGTCGTGGAACGCCGTCGCCAATTCCATCGCGTAGTAGGGCAAGGGATGCGGCTCCAGGCTCTGCGCCATATTCTCGATCAACTCGGGAAGACGCAGCATCTTCCGGATCAGCGCCAGTTCTGCCTCTTCCTGCAACAACTGAACGTCGCCTTCCGCGAAATCGAGTCCGCGTTCGGCTGCCTGGCCAAGGATACCGGCGATTCGGGCGTGGGCGTACTGGACGTAGTAAACAGGGTTTTCCGCGCTTTGTTCCTTGGCCAGGTCCAGGTCGAAGTCCATGTGCGAATCGGCGGCGCGGGCAATGAAGTTGAAGCGCGCCGCGTCCGCCCCAACTTCGGCCACCACGTCCCGCAGGGTCACGATGTCCCCGGCGCGCTTGGAGAGCTTCACGACTTCGCCACCTCGCTTGAGGGTCACTAGCTGGTAAATCAGGATCTCCAACCGCTCCGGCTCCAGCCCCAGTGCGGCGACTGCGGCCTTCATGCGCGGAACGTGCCCCTGGTGGTCTGCGCCCCAGACGTCGATCACGCGGTCGAAATTCCGGACGTGGAACTTGTCGTAGTGGTAGGCGACGTCGGACGCAAAGTAGGTTGGCGCACCCGTGGACCGGACAAGGACGTTGTCCTTCTCTTCGCCCAGGGAGGTCGACACGAACCAGGTCGCACCTTCCCGCTCGGTCACGAATCCGCGCTCGCGAAGCACGTCCATCGCCTCCTCGTAGCGGTCGCCATCGTAGAGTGAGCGTTCCGAGAACCAGTTGTCGTAGCGCACGCCGATCGCCGCCAGGTCTTCCTTGATTGACGCCAGCATCGTAGCGATACCGAGGTCGTGCAGTTCCTTTGGCGCCGGCTCCCCGGCGTCGCGCAAGAGCGAGTCGCCGTGCTCGGCCTTAATCGCCACCGCCATCTCGGACATGTACTCGCCGGGGTAGCCGCCCTCGGGGATCGCTACTTCGCGCCCGAAGAGCTGCTGGTAACGGGCGTACAGGGTGTCTGCGAAAACCTGCGTCTGGGTCCCGGCATCGTTGACGAAGTACTCGCGCTCGACTTCGTATCCGGCCGCTGTCAGCACCCTGGCAAGTGTGTCTCCCAGGGCAAGTCCGCGGCCATTTCCGACGTGGATCGGCCCGACGGGGTTCGCCGAGACGAACTCCACCTGGATACGCTGGCCCCTGCCGGCCTCGACGTCTCCGAATTGTGGGCCGGACTTCGCGATCTCCTCCACCTGGGTGGCGAGCCACGCTGGCGCAAGCCGGAAGTTGATGAAGCCGGGCGGAGCGGCGTAGACCTCTTCCAGCCTGTCATCCGACTCGGCGGCTCTGTTCAGTTGGTCCACGATCGCTTCGGCGATTTTCAGCGGGGGCATGCTCGCCGCGCGCGCCAACCGCATCGGCAGGCTGCTCGCGTAGTCGCCATGCTCGGGCCTCTGCGGGCGCTCTATTGGCGTGTGAGGAACGGGCACCGCGGGGAGCGTGCCCTGACCCTGTGCGGCGGTCACCGCCGCTGCCAGGATGGTGGCGATCTCGTCCTTGATCATCATCAGTCTGAAAACAGATACCGCCCCCTGGGTGGGGACGGCTTCAGGGCTAAAGTCTAGCGCGTGAACGAACGGAGTGCTAGGACACTTCCGACGTAACCTGGTCCCACAGTTCGCTCACCCGCACCGCGATAGCCCGATGCTCTGGGGCCTTCAATTCCGGGTCACGTTCCAGCACCAGCATCGCCTCTTTCCGGGCCGCCTCAATCATTTGCACGTTGGAGAGGCTGGCAACGCGCAGATCAGGCATCCCGGACTGCCGCGTGCCGAAATATTCGCCGGGGCCGCGAATCGCAAGGTCCGCCTCGGCCAGCTCGAAGCCGTTGTCAGTGGACTCCATGATCCGCAACCGCTCCTGGTTTTCCGGGGTGGGGCTATCCGTCAGGAGAAAGCAAAACGCCTGCTCGCTGCTGCGCCTGACACGGCCGCGGAACTGGTGAAGCTGCGAGAGGCCAAAGCGCTCGGCGCCTTCGATAAGGATCACGGTTGCGTTCGGCACGTCCACGCCCACTTCGACCACCGCGGTTGACACCAGCACGTCGATCTCGTGGTCGCGGAAGGCGATCATCGTCGCGTCTTTGTCTTTCGCGGACATTCGGCCATGCAGCAAACCAAGGCGAAGGTCCGGGAACACATCGCGCGACAACCGCTCGAACTCCTGGGTGGCTGCGCGTACTTCAATGGCGCTGGACTCCTCCACCAGCGGGCAAATGACGTACGCCTGGCGGCCTTCCGCGATCTTCCTCCTGGCCAGGTCAAACGCCTCGTCGCGGCGGGCAGGCAGCACCCGGAACGTCTTCACGGGGGGCCGACCGGGAGGCATCTCCCTGAGGACCGTGATGTCCAGGTCGCCATATACAGTGAGGGCCAGCGTCCGTGGTATCGGCGTTGCGGTCATCACCAGGACATGCGGATTCGAGCCTTTCTCGCGTAACGCGCTTCGCTGATCCACACCGAACCTGTGCTGCTCGTCGATGACAGCGATCCCCAGGCTCGAAAACGCGACACCTTCCTGGAGGAGCGCGTGTGTGCCAACGACAATGTCCACATCGCCCGAAACGATCGCCGCGACGGTCGCCGCTTTCTCGCTCTGCTTCATGCTCCCGGTGAGCAGGGCGAGGCCAAGCGGGCGTTCAAGGTACTCCGGCTGCAGCGCGATGTACCCAGGGGCTCGTTGCTCGAACCACGGTCCGTCCCGATCTCGCGCCGTCGTCCGGGAATCGAACATTGTCGTTAGCGTCCGAAAGTGCTGCTCCGCCAGGATTTCGGTCGGGGCCATGATCGCCCCCTGGTGGCCGGAGATCACAGCGGATAACAGAGCCGCCGCCGCGACCGCCGTCTTGCCGCTTCCGACATCCCCTTCAAGCAGCCGGTTCATCGGCGTTTCCTTGCCAAGATCCTCGACGATGGCGTCGATGGCGCTGCTCTGGGACCCTGTGAGCGTAAAGGGAAGCGATCCCACGTACCCGGAAAGTACCTCTTCTGGCAGGGCAAGCCGGGGGGCGCCGCCGGCCTCCTGCAACTCCCGCCGTCGCCGGATAACCCCCACCTCGATGTACAAAAGTTCCTCGAACGCAAACCGGTCGATGGCCGCGCGCTCGGCGTCCGCGGACTCCGGGAAGTGTACCTGGCGGATCGCCTCGGCTACCGAGGAGAACCCGAGCCGTCGGGTCATGTCCGGTGGCAACGAGTCATTGAGCGAGTCGGAGAAGGCATCCAACGCCGCCTTTACGGCATCGCGAATCGTCAATTGTGAGAGTCGCTCCGTGGAGGAGTAGATTGGCACTCGCCGCCTCGACGAGAGCATCTCTTCGTCGATGGGCTCGATGACTGGCGCGTCCATTTGCGGGCGTCCCTGGAACGCGGTCACCCGGCCGCTGAGCGCAACTTTGGCACCCTGCCGGAAGCGCTGCGCCACCCACGGCTGATTCCACCAGATCACACGTAGACTGCCTGTCCCGTCGCTGACGATGACCTCGGTGGCCTTGCGCCTCTGGCGGCCGATCGATTTCTGCCCACTCGAAAAGACGGTGCCGATCACCGTCTGCTCCTCGTCGATGACAAGGTCCGAGATCTTCCGAGCCTCGGAGTAGTCGTGGTAGTCACGCGGAAAGTAGTAGAGGAGATCGCGCACCGTGAACACCTGCTGCCGGAGCTTGCCAAACCGGGTCACGTCGGCCTTCCCCACGCCGAGCACCGTCACCGGCGAATCAAGGTTGCCGCGGACAGGGCGAGGTGCCGCAGCGGGCGGCCTGGTTGGTCTTGCTGTTGCGCGGGGCGCCCGAGGCGGAGCAGGCACAGGTGGCGGCGGCGCTTCAGGCTCGCGCCCACGCGCTACTGGCGCTCCACCGTTCGCGGCTCTCAGCAACTCCGCGACGACGCGCTGGCGCTGGATCTTGTGCAGTGCCCGATAACCACCGGGCGGCAGCGCCTGCAGCACCCGAGAGAGTGGGTGGCTGGTGGTGATTCCGTTTTCCTGGAGGTATCGGAGCAGGTACGAGTCAAGGCCGCCGACTACGGCGCTATCTCCGTAGTTCTTCTCCTGTTCGAGCGACAGTATGCGAAGCAGTCCTTCGGAAGGACCCGCCAAATCTCAGCTCTCTCCCTCCAGCACGCCCACTCCCAGCACTCCAGGGCCACCGTGGACGCCGACGACCGGCCCGAGCCGTGTTACCTGGGCCTTCAGCTCCGGCAGTTCCGCCTCCAGGCGGCGTTTGAATTCGTCCGCCTCCACCGCATTCGTGGAGTAGGCGACGCCGATTTGCTCGATGTTTGGGTATGAAGTCGCGATCTGGAACAGTCTGTCCAGAGCAAGCGATCGCGTCCGTACACGCTCCTCGGGATGCACTTCGCCATGCCGGAACGAAAGGATCGGCTTCACCCTCAGCATGTTGCCGAGGAATGCGCGGGCCCGGCCGATGCGGCCACCGCGGCGTACGTACTCCAGCGTGTCGAGCACCACGTAAACGTGCATCCTCGGCACCATGCTCTTCACCAGCTTCTTGATCTCGTCGAAAGTTGCACCGGCGGCCGCGGCCTTGCCGGCGGCCTGGGCCATGAAACCGATGCCCAGCGACACGCTTTCGGAGTCGATCACGTCGATGCGGGCACCTTCATCGGCCAATTGCGCAGCGGCCTGGCTGGCGGCGCTGTGAGTAGCGGAGAGTTTCGACGATAGATGGATCGATATAATCTCGTCTGTCTCCTTCAGCGCCTCCTTGTAGACGTCCAGGAAATCACCGACGGAGGGCGCGGAAGTAGTCGGCAATGGCTTTGCGCTGGGGAGTCTCTCGTAGAAAACGTCGGGCGTCATCTCCACGCCCTCTTTGTATACCTCGTCGCCAAAGACGACGCTCAGCGGCACGACGCCAATCTTGTACTGCTGAAGCCACTGCGGCGCGAGGTCGGCGGTACTGTCAGTCACGATGCGAACGGACAAGCGGGGCCTCCTTCCAACGCGTCGAGTATATCAGCGGACGCGTCAATATCCGGTAAGCCTGTCACCTTTATGTTGATTTGCGGGCCTATTCGACACCGAGGATGTAGTCGTAGTGAGGCTGTCCCCCGAATATGACCTGTACATCGCTTGCGCCTGAGCTGCTGCGAAACGACTCTGCAAGGGCGTCAGCGCCTTCTTGCGTGCTATCCCCCCCGCGGTAAATCGTGATCAGCTCACAGGTGTCTTCCAGGCCAGCGATCGCCGCAAGAGCCACTTCGTCCGCCGAGGTACCGGACTGCTTGAGCACATCGTCGACCACCGCAATAGCCTGGCCCGCCTCGACCTTGACGCCGCCGATGGTTGTGCTGCGAACTGCCTTCGTCACCTCGATCGTGCGCACCGCCAGTAAGGCCGCCGCCATGTCCGTTTCGTTCTCGGCCAGGTCGTGGTCGTAGATGAAGGCCAGCATGGCAGCGACCCCCTGGGGGATCGACCGGCTTCTCACGACGCGAACATTCTTCTTCGTGTGCGGGATGGCCTGCTCCGCGGCCATGATGATGTTCTTGTCGTTGGGTAGGACTATGACGTCCTCCGTCGGACAGGCCTCGATGGCCTCGAGGATCTCGGCGGTGCTCGGGTTCATCGTCGGACCGCCGGATACGATCCGGGCGCAGCCTGTCTCGACGAAAAGTTGGGCGAGACCCTCACCCGATGCGACAGCGATGCAGGATACCGTCTGATCCTCGTGGAGGGGCGCGCCCGTCGCGCCGTTCGAGGCGTCAGCTTCCGTGTGCAGCTCGACAAAGCTTTCCGCCTGGCGGTTCATGTTGTCGACTTTCACCTGTATAAGGGACCCCATCTCCGTCCCAGCGTTCAGCACTTCGCCCGGAGAGTCTGTGTGGACGTGGATGCGCAAGAGCGACTCGTCTCCGACGACGAGAACTGAATCCCCGAGGGCTGTCATCTTCTCGCGCATCGCCTCCACGTCGACAACGGTGCCCTCCACGAGGACCTCCGTGCAGTAGCCAAACAACGAGGACTCCACAGCGTGCTGGCCCTCGAGGACTGAGACCCACTCGGAATCGACTTCGCCAATTCCGGCCGCGTCAGCATCAACCGGCTCACCGCGGAGGTGGCGGGCCATGCCTTCGAGCAGGACTCGTAGCCCCTCCCCACCCGCGTCGACGACGCCCGCTTCTTTCAGGACGGGCAACAGGTCCGGGGTCCGCTGGACGCTCTCGGCGGCCGCCTTCGCCGCGGCTTCGAGCAGCGATCCGACATCGCTATCCATTCCCGCAAGCGCCTCCGCGGACTCGCGGGCAACCGTCAGGATGGTGCCCTCGGCGGGGTTCGTGACGGCGCTATAGGCGGCCTTCGCTCCTTCGTCCAGGGCCGCCGCGATAATGGCGTCATCCACCTCACGTTTGCCCTCCATGGCGCGGGCACAGCCGCGCAGGAGCTGAGAGAGGATCACACCGGAGTTGCCCCGGGCACCCATCAAGGCGCCGTGTGACATTGCCGCCATCATCGCGCCGGCGGAAGTGTCAGTGCAGGAGTCGGCGCCCTCCATGGCGGCGCGCATGGTGAGGAGCATATTCGTGCCGGTGTCGCCATCGGGAACGGGGAAAACGTTGATGGAGTTCACCCGCTCGCGGTGTGCCTCGAGCCAGCGAGTGGCGGCGGAAAAGAGTTCTCTTAGTTGAGGGCCGTTGAGCGCGGTGATCGGCTCGTCGGGCGTCATCTGGCGTCGCGCTGGGACGTGTTCTGTGTGTTGCTCGTGTGGGGCGGGAATGCTACCATGCTCGACGGGCGCATTCTATCAGCGCCCGTTTTCATCGTAAAGGGAACATCATCATGGCCAAGTGTGACGTCTGCGGCAAAACTACTGCCTACGGACGCAATATCCGGCACAAGCACTCCGGGCGCTGGGAGCGCAAGGCTCCGCGCACAAACCGGACGTTCAAGGCTAACGTGCAAAATAAGACATTCGTCATCGCTGGCGTCCCCGTGCGGCTCAAGATCTGCACCCGCTGCATCCGCACGACCACAAAGAACCCCGCCTGATTCCGTCCCATCCGCTCACGCTGATCTCGCCCCTTCCGCTCACCCTGGGGAAACTCGAAAGGTAGAATGGGCCCGTGGCTGACCGCTGGCTGATCGTCGGTCTGGGCAACCCGGGGCCTGAGTACTCCCACAACAAGCACAACGTGGGCTACTGGTGCATCAACCGCCTGGCAAGAGCCCATGGCGTGAAGCTTAAGGCCGGTACCCTTGCCACCGTGGGTAACGGCACTATTAATGGCACTCCCGCCGTCCTCCTGAAGCCTCGCACCTACGTGAACAAGAGCGGCGATGCCGTATCACCGGCCATCCGCAAGTGGAAGATCGACCCGGATCATCTCCTCGTTGTGTACGACGACCTCGATCTTCCCGCCGGCCGCGTCCGCATCCGCCCCCACGGCGGCGACGGCGGCTACAAGGGGTTGAAGTCGATCATTGCTTCGCTCGGCTCCAGGGACTTCCCACGCATCCGCATCGGTATTGGCCGCCCCCATGTTGACGGCGAACCCACCTGGGACCCGGAGCATGTCGCCGACTACGTGCTCAGCGACCCGCCGCCACAACTGGCGAAGACACTCCAGGACGCTGTGTCGCGCGCGGCAAAAGCCATCGAAATGACGGTCGCCGAGGGGTTGGAGGCGGCAATGAACTACTACAACCGCGACCAAGCGTCCTGACCTACTGGTACAATAGAGATCAAGCAAATACGGAAGGGGCCCGGTTCGTCCGCGGCCCCTTAAAGCGTTATTCGCGAGGATCAGATGGACCTATCGGGGCTTTTCCCGGCAATAAACAACCGCGATGAAGTAAGGGCCGTGGCCGAAGGGCTTGACGGCCCTACAGCACGCCTTGTCGCCGGGGTCAACGACTCCGCCAAGCCCGCTTTGCTCGCGTCCCTCCTCCGCCATGAATCGGCGCCGGTCCTGCTGCTCACCGCTCGTCCTGCTCGCGCCGAAACGCTTACCGAGGAGCTGGCCGCCTGGCTCGGAACCGACATCCCCGTACTCCGCTTTCCCGAGCGCGACGCGCTTCCGTACGAGCGGCTGATTCCCGACCCTCTCACCGTCCGGGACCGCCTTGCCGCCCTCTCGGCCCTGCGCGAGGGGCGCCCCGCCGTGATCGTCGCCTCAGCACTCGCCGTGTCCCAGAGGACGCTCACCCCTTCCGCCGCCTCCGCCGAGTCCATCACCCTGCGGACTGGTGACCGCACGAAGATGGACGAACTGCTGCGGTCCGTCGAGCGTCTCGGATACCGCATCGAGCCGCTCGTGCAAGAACCCGGCGACGCCAGCCGTCGCGGGGGGATCGTGGACGTGTTCTCGCCCCACGAGGACGATCCCATCCGCATCGAATTCCTGGGCGATGAGGTGGAGAGCATCCGCCACTTCACGCTTGATACCCAGCGCACGGTACGCACTGTGGACGAGGCACTAATCGGCCCTGCCCAGGAGATCGGCCGAACAGAACCCGCCGGCGATCTCGCGTCTCTGGAGAAGCTCAACTACTCCAGCTGTCCACCCGAGGTGCGAGAGCGATTCGAGGAGGAGATCGCCCTCCTGCGCTCCGGCCTCTCGTTCCGGGACCGAGACTTCTACGTCCAGTTCCTTGCTTCCGCCACAATTCTCGATCACGTCGCTCCTGGATCCCTGGTCATCGTTGACGAGGAGGACGATTGTCGCGCCGCGATCGATGAGGAGGAGACGGAAGCCGCACGCAGCCGATCCGAGCTCGAGGAGACCGGCGACATCCCAAAGGGTCTGCCAAGGCCCTTCGAAAACTGGGCCACCATCAAGTCGAGGCTCGACTCCATTGGGCGCACTCTCATTCTGTCTCGCTGGGCAATCGACGTGGTCAGACCACCGTTCACCGCCGCGCCCGCCTATGGCGGCCAGCTTCGCAAGCTCGTGCAGGACGTCGTCTCCAGCGCGAAGGCCGGCCAACAAACGATGATCGTCTCCCAGCAGGCCCAGCGGCTCTCGGAGATGTTCCAGGAGGAGGGTCAGCCCGCCGCGGTGTCGACCACGCTCCCGGACGACAAGCCGATGGTGGCCCTCGTCCAGGGGTCTCTTTCCGAGGGATGGAAGCTGCCGGATCTGACGGTGCTCACAGACCACGAGGTGTTCGGCTTCGTCAAGCAACGGCGCGCCCAGCCACGTAAGTCCGTAAATCGCGAACTCTTCCTTTCGGACCTGACCCCAGGCACCCTCGTCGTTCATATCGATCACGGCATCGGTAAGTTCGCGGGGCTCATCCACCGCACGATCGACGATACCGAGCGCGAATACCTCGAACTCCACTACGCCGAGGGTGACCGCCTTTTCGTTCCAAGTGACCAGGTTGACCGGGTCACTCGCTACATCGGCCCTTCTGACCGTGCGCCTTCCCTGACTCGCCTGACCAGTGGCGAGTGGGCACGGGCCAAACAACGCGCCCGCCGCGCCGTCGCGGAGATGGCCAAAGAACTTCTTGCGCTATACGCCGCACGCGAGGCCCTCCCCGGCTACGCATTTTCCGCTGACACCGCCTGGCAGGCCGAACTCGAGTCCTCGTTCCCTTACGTCGAGACGCCAGACCAGCTCGCCGCGATAACGGCCACAAAGTCCGACATGCAGACACCGCGCCCCATGGACAGGTTGGTCTGCGGAGACGTCGGCTACGGCAAGACCGAGGTCGCCATCCGCGCCGCATTCAAGGCGGTGATGGACGGCAAGCAGGTCGCTGTCCTCGTCCCGACAACCGTGCTGGCCCAGCAGCACTATGAGACGTTCCGCGAGAGGCTCGGCGCCTTTCCGACTCGCGTCGATGTGCTCTCACGATTCCGAACGGACCAGGAACAGCGCCAGGTCGTCGAGGGCCTCGCCGAGGGCACAATCGACATCGTCATCGGCACCCATCGGCTGATCCAGAAGGATGTCCGGTTCAAGGACTTAGGGTTGGTCATCGTCGACGAGGAGCAGCGCTTCGGCGTGAGTCACAAGGAGCACTTGAAGCAACTCCGGCGGGATGCAGACGTCCTAACCCTCTCGGCCACTCCCATTCCCCGCACGCTGTACATGGCGCTCGGCGGCATCCGTGATATGTCCACGATGGACACTCCGCCCGAGGAACGCCTCCCGATCAAGACTTACGTGTCCGAGTTCGACCAACGGCTGGTTCACGAAGCGATCGTGCGTGAGCTGGAGCGCGGCGGGCAGGTGTACTTCGTACACAACCGCGTCCACAACATCACCAGTATCGCGACGAAGCTCGCCGACATCGCCCCGGAAGCCCGTATCGGCATCGGCCACGGCCAGATGGACGAAAAGGAACTGGCACGGGTGATGACCGAGTTCAGCCACGGACAACTGGACGTACTCGTCTGCACTACCATCATTGAGTCCGGTTTGGACATCCCCAACGTCAACACGATCATCATCAACCACGCAGACAAGCTCGGCCTTTCGCAGCTCTACCAGCTGCGCGGCCGAGTCGGCCGTGGTGCTCACCGCGCGTACGCCTACCTCCTGTTCGAGCGTACCGGCCGCATGACAGACGCCGCCCGCATGCGACTCCAGGCGATCTTCGAAGCGACGGAACTGGGGGCAGGTTTCCAGATCGCCATGCGCGACCTCGAGATAAGGGGCGCCGGCAACCTTCTCGGCGCTGAACAAAGCGGATACATGGCGGCCATCGGTTTCGACCTCTATGTCCGCCTTCTCAACAACGCCGTGGAGCGCTTCCGCGCCCTGCAGAGAGGCGAAACTCCCGAGCCTGAGGCGGACGGACCTGATATCACGATCGACCTTCCCATATCGGCCCACCTCCCTCCTTCCTACGTCCCAGACCTGAACGTCCGACTCGCGCTGTACCAGCGCCTGAGCGCGGCACAGGACGATGAAGAGGTTGCGGCCCTCGCCCGGGAGATCGTCGACCGCTTCGGACCGCCCCCGCCGCTCGCCCGCAATCTCCTGTACGTCGTCAGCGTGAAGACGCTCGCCCGGCAAGCCTCCGTTCAATCCATCATCACTGAGGGCGCCACCGCAGCGATCCGCCTGAAGGAGGGATTCGAGGTGCCGCGCGAGACCTTCGAAGCGTCCGCGCCCCGTGGCGTTCAGACTGGTTCGCGCCTTGTGCGAATTGATCTTGGCGATGACTGGCGGAAGAGGTTGGTGCAAACGCTAGAGTTATTGTCGACTGTAAATCCCGCTCTAGAGCCTTCTCCGGCCTAACGGGGCAACGTCAGACCATCTGTAGGGTTAGGTTATGTCCATTCTCTCTCTCTTACGTCACGCACACGTGCCCATCCGGTTGACAGCCTCTCTCACCGGCGGTTAACCTTGCTCCTCGTGAAGCAATTCACGCGTGCCCGCCCCGACGATCGGGTCGCCCAGCGGGCCACGCTCGCCCTGACCGAAACTGTTAGTCGCCTGGATCGGATCCATATCCTCGCGGTGGTGCTTGCATTGGGCATGACCGCCTACCTCGCGATCGAGCCCAGCCAGAACTGGCTGCTTCTGCTCTTGTGCGGCCTCGCCGCCATCGGAACCGACGGCATCGTTCGCCACAATCCCCGCGCCAACTTCCAGCGTCTCGATGACACCGCCCTCTTCTTGTTCGTTCCTGTGCTGTTCACCCTGGCACTCGGCATCTTCCTCGAAGAAGTCGCCACCGGTTACGCCGCTCTCGCCGTCGGCCTCGCCTCGGTCGTGCCCTACTGGGCGATCCTCTACGGGGAATACGAATCGGTCGACCGGGATGAGCCTGCGTATCACCGGGCGCGCCTGGTTCTGAATATCGCGACCTACGTGGTCGCGTTCCTCTTCTTCGTCGCCATCTACGACTTCGACCTGGACCTCTTCACTGCCGCCTTTGCCGCAGGCATCGTCAGCGTCATGCTCGCGATCGAGGTCCTGCGCGAGGAAGGGATGGAAACCACCCGAACCATTCTCTATGCAATGGCGACTGGCCTGCTCGTCGCCGAGGCCGCGTGGGCCACGCACTTCCTGCCCCTCGAAGCCAGTGCCGCCGCCGTATTCTTGCTGCTCACGTTCTACATGATCGCCGGCCTCATGCACACTTACCTCGCGGACAAGCTCAACCTCAGGGCCGCCGCTGAGTTCGCCTGTGTCGGCGCAGCCGGCGTCGCCATTATCGCCTTCTCCGGAGGGATATAACCCCCAACCTTCGTGCTACGATAGTTCAATCGGGGCGTGGCGCAGTCCGGCAGCGCACCTGACTGGGGGTCAGGAGGTCCTCGGTTCAAATCCGAGCGCCCCGACCAATTTCTAGATACAAAGTCAGGCCCCCTAGTACAGTTCAAATGCTAGGGTACCTACGCATTTGCAAACATTCTGCAAACGAGCAACGACTAAGCCGCCTGTTGGACGGGTGGCCGAGATAGTGATGCGATGATGATTAGTCTGATCAATTTGACTGTGATTGAGGATAGTGGCTGACGAAGGCACATTTATAGGCGAGGTCCAACGCGGGTGGTCGAGGTTTTGGCGATTGTCGTGGTGGTGGAAGGGGCCGACGCTGGCCATAATCGTTTTCATCCTGCTCAGTTTCGTCGCGGGCGTGACTTCGGACTCTTCTGAGGATTCAGCCGAGTATCCCGTCGGAAGTCTTAGGATCATGGAACCCCGTGACGGTGCTACGGTCAGTGCCGAGGAGATTGTCATTCGCGGAACCGCGCCTCCCGGGGCCGAAGTCCGGCGGGACATCAGAGGGTTCGAACGGGACGACAAGTTTGACGCTGGCGCGGATGGTCAATGGGAATACCCGACTAAGTTGGACGCGGGCGAGAACACCTTTAGTTTCTTCCTGCAAGACGCGAAAGATGTCACGGCGAAATTGACCGTTATGTATGAGCCGCCGGTTGTCGCGGAACCCACGGTTACGGTGACGGTTACGGCCTCGCCTACACCAGCTGCGGACACGCCAGAGCCCGTCACTCCCACGCCGTCGAACACACCGTCGCCCGAACCTACCTCTCAGCCCGTGACCTACGAGATCGTCGAGCGCAACCCCATCAACATCGGGTCGTGTGTTCGTATCGTCAATCGAGTGCGCGTCAGCGGGCCAATCAACGAGGCTGACTTGCTGCGGATCGCTCAGGAAGTCATTGACGATGAGACGGATCAGAATGACGTGAACGCGATCGCGTTCTTCCTGTACTTACCGGGAACCGACACAACGGACATCTACACTGCGGGTAAGGTGGACTGGGCACCGGAAGGCACGTGGTCTAAGGCTTGTGATGTTGACACGGGCGACTATTCAACACATGAGTTTGGACTAATCGACGTCGGGGGGCCGTTTGACTAGCGGGGCGTGCTAGCCAAGGCCCCAATCCCGAAGGGGGTGTCTGGTGTTAGATGTCAAAGTAGCGACCTCTAACGTCACTCCAGAACGGGCGCTAGACCGCTTCTAGGTCAGCGCACCGCTGATCCCACTCGGCTCGCAGTTGGGCAAGCCAGGCAGCGGGGTCGATGCCTGGGAACTCGTTGTAGTAGGCATCTTCGCTGGGCATGGGAAAATCGCAGTCGCAGCAGTAGTACCGCCAGGGGGCGGCCATCATGCAGCCCCCCTCAAACGGCCTGATCACCCGCGCCCAGGTCTCGTGGCCACCCCAGGGGCACTGCAGGCGCTTGTGGGTATGGGGCGTGTCGAGGGTAGGTGGGCCTGGGCAGCGGCGGCACCGTCTCAGCTTCGACGCAAAGGGGTCACAAGGCGGCAACAGCGTCATCCGAACACCAGTCTGGCGACCTTTGCCGCCGCCTCTTCCTCCATCGCCGGTATCGCGTGGCTGTAGGTGTCTAGCGTGATCGCAATGGTCGAGTGCCCCAATCGTTCGCTGACTACCTTGGGGTGTACTCCCGCCTGCAGCGCCAGCGTGGCGTGGGTGTGCCTCAAGTCATGGAGCCGGATGCGGGGCACCTCAGCCGCCTTTACCAGCCGGTCAAAACGATCTGAAAAATGGCCCGGGTGCAGCAGCGCACCGTCGGGCTCGGCAAAGACCAGCGCATCGTCAGGGGCGGCCCCGATACCCAAGGCGAGACGTTCCTCCGCCTGGCGCACACGGTGGGCACGCAGGGCCGCAACCGTCGTCGGGTCGAGGGCCACTGACCGGCGTCCCCGATTGGTCTTAGGCGTGGATACAATCACCTTGTAGTTGACTGTCACAAGGGTCTGCACGACCCGCACCCAGGCGGCGTCAAGGTCAACATCGCGCCACCGCAACCCCAGCACCTCGCCACGCCGCAGGCCGGTCGTCGCGGCCAGCGTGTACGCACCTACCAGGCGATCACCGCTGACGTAATCAAGAAACCGGCGCAGTTCAGCAGCCGTCCAGGTCGTCAGCTCCTGCCGCTGCGCTGGTACCGGCGGGTTCGCCTGGTCAGCAACGTTGCGCACAACCACTCCCCTGGGAACAAGGTTATGAAGCGCTGACGCGGTTCGTCGAACGCGAGGGCCACGCCGTTGTGCGTCGGCGCCGACGCGAGGGCGATTTCAACCTAGGTCGATGGGTGTCGGAGAATCGAACGGCGTTCGGGCAAGGAAAGCTCACATCTGACCGCCAACGCCGACTCGCGAAGCTTCCCGGGTGGACGTGGAATGTGTTCGAGGGGAACTGGGATGGGTACTACGCACAGCTCAGAGAATTCACCGACGAACATGGTCATGCGCGGGTACCACGGGGACAGAAGCAGTTCGCGAAATGGGTGAAGAATCAACGTTCCCAATACAAACGTGGTGAGATGACTCGCGATCGTCAACGCCGCCTCGAAGCCTTGCGCGGGTGGACATGGGACGCGAACGGGAAGGAAAGGGAGTGACTCACATCCAACAGAACATCGCCATCGATGTGGAGGCCGACCCGCGAGATCGAAGGCGATATGATATTGCGAAGGGTTTACGACGTTGATTCCAGTGTTGACTCGGTTACGCGATGCCGTGGCCAACAGCGATCCCCGGTTCTCGCAATTCACATGGCGGCCCCGCCGGACCGGAAGCGCCCTTACGGGTACAATGAGGATGGATGAGTAAATGGGATACCAACGCGGTAACGTTCACGACCACGACGCCGTGGTCACGCTGCGCATCCGCCTACACCCCCGGCAAGCCCGCTTACCAGGCCTACGCCAGGGTGGTAGATGCAATTGAGGATCAGGGCTTGGTGGTGCCCTGCCCGGTCTGTGGGCGTCAGGTGATACGCGCAGAGGAGCGCTACACGTCAGGCGTGGCCAACCTGCAGGTGCGATTCGAGGATCACTTTGTTGAGCGCTGGTACGGACACTGCCCGTGCGGAGCGGAGCTAAACATCGTGTGCAATTACAACCTGTCGAGTAGTGCCTATTTTGGAGCCTAATCGTGCTCGGCCTGCCCCTAGCCACCCCCACACGCTCGTGCTCGCAACGTGAGCACCTACTTCCCGTCTATAATCGTAAGTATTATAGTGACGCAGAAATTGGGGATGCCGCCGTTGCGTGTGGACCCTAGTCGCTTATGACAAGCAATCCTTCGAAGCTACCGGAGTACCGGAAACCCCCCGTTGCAGAGGTGGCGCTCAGCGTTCAATTCCAGCCCATCCCAGGCTTTGGGTTTCCTCACATGGGGCTCCTTTGGGCGGAATTCAAGAAGGAACTGCCGGTAGTCCAGCAACACCCTCCACTACCTCGTACTGTGGAGGACTTCGGCGTGCCCGTAGGGCCGCGTATTACGCTTGAAGCGGGGATGATGCAAGGGTTCCCTAGTCCGCGAGTCTGGTTCCTGGACAAGGCCGGTGCGGAATTGGTGCAAGTACAGAATGATCGGCTGGTGGTTAACTGGCGCAAGGTGGACGATGGCCTGCAGTACCCACGGTACAACACAGTCCGCGCAAGGTTCGACGAGGCAATCGCCAAGTTTCGACGGTTCCTTCGAGACCATGACTTTCCCGATATGGCTCCCGACCAGTGTGAGGTGACATACGTGAATCACTGTCTAGCGGGAGAAGTGTGGAGTGATCTCGGCGAGATAGATCGAGTGGTTTCCATGTGGCGAGGCTTGGATGGCTTCTTGCCGAATCCAGAAGAGGTACAGTTTGCTGCCCGCTACCAGATCACGGACGACCAAGAAATCCTCGGGCGGCTACATGTCACTGTTGAGCCAGCCCGGCGCATTTCAGATCATCGGCCATTACTGGTGATGCAATTGGTTGCCAGGGGAGCGCCTGTTGGAGACGGCCTTGAAGGCGTTGGTCGATTCTTGGACGTCGGTCATGAGTGGATTGTCAGGGGGTTCACATCGATAACAACACCCGAGATGCATGCTGAGTGGGAGAGACTAGAATGACGTTAGGTTCGATCAGCAGCGGCCTAGATGATCCAACCATGCGGCACACCTACGCCGTGAAGAACGCCTACGTATGGGGGTACCCACATCAGGGAAGGCGTTCGTACCCCTCAACGCTAACGGGATACCGGCTGTTCACTGTCCCTGGTTACGACTTTGAGTTCAAGATGGAGCCAATGATTGACTTGCAGCCCTCCTGGCTCGATTCGGTGATTAGTTCTGCAGCTCGCCTACTTGCACTCGAACCGAACTGGGACTCCTACGGTGCCCCTCCCATCGATCCTGACCGATTGTTTTATGGTCTCAATCTCCTCACCTCATTGCTGCCGTCGGGGACGCCTGCGCCCGCCGTAGTGCCGACTAACTCCGGAGGGGTCCAATTCGAATGGCACACTCAGGGGATCGATCTGGAGTTAGAGGTGATCGCCGTTGGCAAGGTCAACCTGTTCTACGAGAACGAGCTTACTGGGGAGACTTCCGAACGCGAACTTGCGTTTGACCTTAGCGATTTGTCACCTGCAATTTCTCACCTCGGTCCGCAAGCCCTGTGACCAACGGCGCGCCATACCCGACTGGCCCGCATGGTTTGCCTGACGACCCCGAGATCTCCGATGAGACCGCACTCTGGCGTAGGGTTTTTCCCGGCTGGTGGATTACTGACGAAAATCAGGGCCGCGTACGCCCAACCAGCAAAGCCTTTCAGAATTACCCGGACAAGCCGTGTCTGTCGATCCTCATTGGGGAAATGGTCACAGCCCGAGGCGACGAGCCTAGCACGGCTCTCGAAGGATTTGACGGTTATGCATTGGCGGCGATAACTGCTGGGCTTGCACGGACTCACAATCAGGGTGTTGTGCATGACCCCAACGATGAAGACGCAGCTCACGGTTTGGTCTATGGACACAAGACTGACAGCATTCGCAGCCGATTGGCAAAGGGATCAGTCTGGGTCATACCACCACCCTGAGCAAACGGTTTGCAAACATACAGAGCATAACCGGGCGTCACGAGCCGACACCCGCCCCGGTTTATCCTGGTCGACACAAATACGAAAGGCTAAGAAACAGCACATGGTTGCGCCCGCCGTCACAGCCTTGGCATAACTGGGGGTCAGGAGGTCCTCGGTTCAAATCCGAGCGCCCCGACCACTAATTCCCCCGCTCTCTGGCAGCACCATTCGGCTTCCACACGCTTGACCTGTGTGTCATACTCACCGCAAGTTAGCCGTATTTCAAGGAGTACCCGTCTATGGAACCTTTCCTTGCCACAACCTTCCTGGAGGTCGTCGCCTGGATCGTCATCGTCTTCTTCTGGATGTTGGCGATCTGGATGTTCATCGCCATCTTCGGGGACATCTTTCGCCGCCGCGACATGTCCGGTTTCGCCAAGGCGGGCTGGATTTTCCTAATCTTCGTCGTCCCGTTCCTCGGGGCGCTGATCTACATCATCGCGCGTCCGCCGATGGCCACCTACGAGCAGGACATGGAGATGATCGCGCAGCAGAAGCGCGCGATGGGCGTCACCGCCACCGACGAGATCGCCAAGGCTAGCGAGCTCCTCAAGGCCGGCACCATCAACCAGGCCGAGTTCGACGCCATAAAGGCCCGTGCCCTGGGCTGAGCCAAACTAGCATCCACAAGAGGCCGCTCCGTTGACGGAGCGGCCTCTTTGCATTGCAGAGCTTAACCGCGATGTGTCGTGTCGCGTTCGCATTAGCAGACATGGCTACACGCGATTCCGAACTCAAGAACTCAACCTACGAGATATTCATCGGCGCCCTGTCGGTTCTGTCGATCACCAACATCTTCCTCATCGTTCTCGCGCAGGACGATGTCGTCGACTCGGTCATTATCCTCATCGATGTCCTTCTCAGCCTTGTCTTCCTGGCCGACTTCGCATATCGCTTCCTTTCGGCCGAAAATCGGCGTCACTACTTCTTCCGCCAGTTCGGCTGGGCGGACCTTGCGGCCAGCCTCCCGTTTCCACAGGCAAAGTTCCTTCGCGTGTTCCGCATATTCCGCGCCTACAGGCTTCTTCGCGCCTACGGACCGGCCAACATGCTCTCAGAGTTCATCGAGAATCGGGCCCAGAGCGCTCTACTGGTCGTCTTCTTGCTCATCATCCTCCTCCTCGAATTCGGCGGCATGAGCATGGTCTGGGCGGAGAGAGATGCCGAGTCCGCCAACATCACGACCGGGAGCGATGCCATCTGGTGGGCCTACGTCACCATCACCACCGTCGGTTACGGTGATCGCTACCCCGTCACCGACGTCGGCCGGATCATTGGAGTCCTCGTGCTGACGGCCGGCGTCGGCCTCTTTGGAGTCCTCACCGGCTTCCTCGCCAACTTCTTCCTCGCACCCCGGAAGCGGCCATTGCTTGAACGGGGAGGCGCTTCCCCCACCCCGAAGGTGATGATTGCCCAGATCCGGTACGCCATCGAGCTACAGGAGAAGCAACAGGCCGACCTCCGGCAGCGCCTCGACGAGCTCGAGCGCATGGTCTAGCACCGCCCTGCCTCCAACGCGCATAATCGCCGCATGACAACGCCACGCGGCATGCTCTCACCCGATGACCTGCGCGCGAAGGTCGAGTCCGGCGAGATCGACACCGTTATCGTCGCCTTCGCCGATCACTACGGCCGCCTCCATGGCAAACGCTTCGACGCCGAGTTCTTCCTTACCGACGTGCAGGCTAACGGCACTCACGCCTGCGACTACCTGCTCACCGTGGACATGGAGATGAACCCCGTTCCCGGATACGAGTACGCCAGCTGGGAGCAAGGCTACGGCGACTTCCATCTGGTCCCCGACCTCGACACCCTTCGCACTGCCGCCTGGTCGGAGCGCACGGCGCTCGTCCTCTGCGACGTCCACGACACGGCTACCCACGATCTCGTGCCCGTCGCGCCGCGCTCCATCCTCCGTCGCCAGATAGAAGCCGCGGCCAACCTCGGACTCACGGCGAAGGCTGCTTCCGAACTCGAGTACTACCTCTACGAGGACTCCTACCGCGACGCCGCCGAACTCCGCTACGCCGACCTCACCCCGGCCGGCTGGTACATCGAGGACTACCACCTCCTCCAGGGAGCCCGCGAAGAGCGATACAACGGCCCCGTCCGTCGCGCCCTCGCCGCCTCCGGCATCCCCGTGGAGAACTCCAAGGGCGAATGGGGCCGCGGCCAGCACGAGATGAACATCCGTTACACGGACGCCCTCGCCATGGCCGACCGCCACTCCATCATGAAGCTCGCCATGAAGGAGATCGCCGATAGCCTTGGCCTCAGCGTCACCTTCATGGCCAAGCCTCACGCCGACGAGGCCGGCTCCAGCTGCCACATCCACCTCAGCCTCTGGCGCGGTAATGAAAGCGCCTTCTCGGGCGACAAGGAACTGGGGCCGGTGCGCTGCTCAGACGAGTTCCGCTGGTTCCTCGGCGGCTGGATGGCCCTCCTCCCCGAACTCATGCCCTT
>Ga0208685_1000157_pt1 | contig 26442 bp, 29 predicted proteins | sample EasRivMeERMLT890_FD_187533 | JGI IMG/M metagenome (GOLD analysis project Ga0208685, IMG submission 187533) | Soil microbial communities from meander-bound floodplain in the East River, Colorado, USA - East River MetaG ERMLT890 (SPAdes) (version 2) | ecosystem: Environmental > Terrestrial > Soil...
CAAGCAAGAGGATAACCGCCAGGACGCCAAGCCCGCCAGGAAGAAAAGGCGGTGAAATGAGCTTGCCGAAACGAGTGAAACTGGTTGAAGTCGGGCCGCGGGACGGGTTGCAGAACGAGGCTGTGCCGGTCTCGACCGCGGTCAAGGTCGAACTCATCCATCGGCTACAGGATGCCGGATTGCCGGTGATCGAGGCGACTGCCTTTGTTTCCCCCAAATGGGTGCCGCAGATGGCCGACAATGCCCAGGTGATGGCGGCGATCCGCCGCAAGCCGGGCGTGTCGTACCCGGTGCTGGTGCCAAACCGGAAGGGATTGGAGGGCGCGCTCGCCGCCGGCGCGAAGGAAGTCGTGGTATTCGGCGCCGCCACCGAGACTTTCTCGCGCAAGAACACGAACTGCTCGATCGCGGAGGGCCTGGCGCGCTTCTCGGAAGTCTGCAAGGAAGCGCTCGCGCAGGGGCTCAAGGTGCGCGGCGACATCTCGGTGTGCCTCGGCTGTCCCTACGAAGGGGAGGTCAGTCCGGAGGCCGTGGTGCGCGTCGCGCGCGAACTCGATGCGATGGGCTGCTACGAGATCACCATCGCCGATACTATCGGCACCGGCACCGCCGGCAAGACCCGCGCGGTGATCGAAGCGGCGATGAAGCACATCTCCGCGGATCGGCTCGCGGGACACTTTCACGACACCTACGGGCAGGCGGTCGCCAACGTCTACGCCGCTCTCGAGTGCGGGGTCGCCACCTTCGACGCCTCGGTCGCGGGGCTCGGCGGCTGCCCGTACGCGAAGGGCGCAACCGGCAACGTCGCCACCGAGGACGTGCTCTACCTGCTCGACGGCCTCGGCATCGGGACCGGCGTCGACATCCGCAAGCTCATTGCCGCGGGCGAGTACATCTGCGGCGTCCTCGGCCGCCCCACCCACTCCAAAGCGGCCCGCGCGCTCGCGGCCAAAGCCGCCGCGTGACGCCGCAGGCGGACGTCGAAGCGCGCCGCGCAGCGCCTGCTGGCCGCAATCCCATCAGTTGAAATCGCACCGGAGCACGACCGCCATGCCGTTATCCAACCCTTCCCCCCGCAAACTGATACATACGCGCGATATCGAGTGCAAGGGCTACGAGCGCGAAGACGGTCTGTGGGACATCGAGGCGCGCCTCACGGACACCAAGACCGTAAAGCACACACGGCATCACGGCGGGCGCGAGCGCGAGGCCGGTGAGCCGGTACACGACATGTGGATACGACTCACCATCGACCTCGACCTGAGGATCCATGACGTCGAGGCGAAGACCGACGAGGGCCCCTATCCGGTATGCGGCGACATCACGCCCAACTTCAAGGCGCTGGCCGGGCTCACTATCGGCCTTGGCTGGAGAAAGGGCATTGCCGAGCGCGTCGGCGGGGTGAAAGGCTGCACCCACCTGGTGGAACTGCTCGGCCCTCTCGGCACCACCGCGTTCCAGGCCACGAACCGCGCGCGCCAGGCGCGCACCGACGGCAAGCCGCAGACGAAGAAGCCGTTCCAGATCAATTCCTGTCACACCTACAAGGAAGACGCTCCTGCCGTGCTCGAGCGCTGGCCACAGTTTTATACCGGTCCGCGGTGAGGGCGAACAGCCCCCGACTTCGCATCATTTCAGGGCCGCCGCGCGACAGCGCCACGCCCGTGCCGTCCCCGCTCCGGGCCGCCAAAACCGGTAAAACTACCGTTGAGTCCGGGCAAACACGGTGTCATGATAGCGGGCGATGCAGTAACCCGTTGCAATCGGAACTCGGTAAACGTCGTTCATCAACCAAGGGGTATGGATATGAAAGCTCTGATCGCGGTAGTTGCATTGCTGCTGGTTGCTGCGCCCGCCATGGCGCAGCGGAAAGATTGTGAGGAACTCAAGACGGAGATCGAGGGGAAGATCAAGGCCAACGGCGTGAAGGAATTCACCCTCCAGATCGTGGCGAACGAGGACGCGAAGGACGGCACCGTCGTCGGCAGCTGCGACGGCGGCACCAAGAAGATCATCTACAAGCGCGGCGGCTGATCCGCGTACCGCTGGCGCACTCCGGCGCGGGCCCGCGCCGGAGTTCTGTTAGGTGTCCGCGCGGACGCCGGTCATCCGATAGTCCACTGGTGGCCGCATTTGCGGCAACGCACGCTGACGGGTGCCGCGATCACTTCCCCGTCCTCGTCCTGCTTCCCGGCGCGGTGCGCGGTCGCGCTGCCCGGATCAAGCCCGCCATAGGCGGCGCATTTTTCGCACACCGAGCGCTCCGCGGCGAATTCCGCGTAGTCGAGCATCACCAGGTAGCGCTTGATCGCCCACAGGCAGAGCGCGCTGCCCCCCAATATCGCGATCAATCGCAACAGCGTTTCCCACCCCGGCGTGCGCAGGCTGAACCCCTCGAGGCTGGCGATCACCATGATCAGGGACAGAAATCCGCTGATCAGGTACAGGTGGGCCTCGATCAGCTGCCGCTCGTACCAGCCGCGGAAGCCCTTTTTCCTGATGCCCTCTGACAGGTCCATGCGGCGTGACTCGCGGCTCGTAAATCGTGAATCGTGAATCGTGAATCTCTCTAGGGCTAACGCCTGGCGGCTTTGATTCTATCCGCGTTGCTCTGCATTTATCTGCCATTCCAGTCTTGTTCTTGCTTTGCTTGCCGTTCTTCGCGCCGTGGCGGCTATTTTTCCGGGGTTGCGTGGCGCCGGTAGATCCAGCGCGCGACCGGAGCCAGCACGCCGAATACGCCGATACTGGCGAAGGCGAGCCCCCATGCGACGAGGCTGCGGTTGCCGCCCGCGACATCGAGCACCACGCCGAAGATCAGCGGCGCCAGGCAGGCCGTGCTGAAGCCGACGAAGGAATAGACCGCCATCGTCGCACCGCGCGTTTCGGGGGGCGCGGCAGCGATGGCGCCGGAGGTCAGCGCGGCGGAATCGCCCAGCATCAGGCCGTAGTGCAGGCACATGATGAGAAACACCAGCAGCCACGGCAGCGCCGCGGTATAGCCCAGCACGCAGGCGACCAGCCCCGAGGCGGTCATGAAGGTGAAGATCACGCGCGTGCGGCCGAAGCGGATGGCGAGCTCGTTGCCGGACACGCTCATCACCGGCCCCAGCATGTTGATGGCCGCGGCGAGCGTCGCGGCGCCGATCAGCATCGGCGCGTCCGCCGGCTGCAGCGACGCGGTGAAGACGAGGAAAGCCACCATCCAAGAGCGCTGGCCGAACAACTCGTAGTTGTGCGCCGAGTAGCCGATGATGTACGGCAGCGTCCTGCGGTTCTTCAGCGCCGGCCGGAAATCGAGCAACGCCGGCGCCGGTTGGCTTGCCATCCGCGTGCGGCCGCGCGGCAGGACGAGGTTCACCAGCAGCGCCGCCAGCAGCGGGCCGGCCGCGCCATAGGCAAAAGCCGCTTGCCAGCCGTACGCCGCGCCGATCCAGCCGCAGATCAGAATCGAAAACGTCGAGCCGATGCCAAAGCTCGCGGTGTAGAAGCCGACCGCGCGTGACTGCACCGCCCCCTCGAGTTGGTCGGCCAGCATCTTGAGCCCCGGCATGTAGCTGCCGCCGAGCCCGGCGCCGATCAGGAACTGGAAGAACAGCGCGCTCCACAGGCCGCCCGCGAACAGTGCGAATCCCGCCGCGCCCACGAGCGACAGGACGCACGAGAGCAGATAGACCCGGCGCGCGTCCACGCGGTCGGTCAGGCTGGTGAGGATAGGGGTCGCCGCGACGTAGCCTGCGTAGTAGATGCCGCTGATCAGCCCCGCTTCGGAATTGGAGAGACCCCACTCCCGCTGTAACGCCGGCAGCAGCGTGGTGTAGGTGGCGAAACCGGTCATGCACAGCGTCTCCGCCATGCACATCAGCAGCGTGAGCCGGACCGGCGTCAGCCGCCGATGGTGAGCCGAGCTCACCATCCGGGAGAACGGAAGGTCGGTAGAGCGGGAAATGGGGTGTTGGCGTTTGCACTCCCGCCCTCACGCACTCCTGCTCTCACGGGGTTCAGGCGGGTCATATCGCGCCCGCTTTTTTCAGCAGCTCCGCGATCGCTTCCGCAATCCTGCGATAGCCCTTGGCATTGGGGTGGATGGGGTCCGCCTTCAACTCGGCCCGGTAGAGCACGTCAGTCACCACCTTGCTGTCGTAGGGAATGTCGAATTCCTTCGCCAGCTCCGCGTAGAAAGCCGGCGCGCTGGTGATGAGCGCGGGCTTCGGCACCCCTACCAACGCCACTGCGATGCCCCGCCGCTTGATCGTCCCGATGATCTCGCGCAGGTTGTTGCGAGTCTGCGTCTCGTCCAGCTTGCGCAGCATGTCGTTGCCGCCGAGGCACACGATCATGAGCGCAGGGCGGTGCTCCTCGATCACGTGCTCCAGGCGCGCCAACCCGCCGCCGGTGGTCTCGCCGGGCACGCCGGAGCGGACGACGTTGCGCTGGATGAGCTGCGCCAGCACCGCGGGGTAACTCTCGTGCTCGGCTGCGCCGGTGCCGTAGGTCAGACTGTCGCCGAACGCGACGATGACGTCGTTGGGCCCGACCGGCGCGAGGCGCGGCACTTTCTGCCCACAGCTCGCGACCACGAGAGCCAACACCATAACGAGTGCAAGCCTCTTCATGATTGGCCTGTCTGAAGCGCGAGCTGCAATCGGAACACCAGGGTTCAACGGCTCGGTTCAAGGAGTTGATAAGGAAACGCCTGCGGCAAACGCGCGCGTCTCCTCATCGCTTGTTACCGCGTTTTCTCAGATCGCGCACGATCTCCCGCGCCGCATTGTGGCCCGGCAGTCCCGACACGCCGCCGCCGGGGTGCGTCCCGGCGCCGCACATATAAAGTCCCGGTATCGGCGAGCGATAGTCGGCGTGCCCCAGCACCGGGCGTGCGCTCCACAACTGATCGAGCGTCAGCGCGCCGTGAAAGATGTCGCCGCCGGTCAACCCGAACTCGCGCTCGAGATCGAGTGGCGACAGCACCTTGCGCCCAATCACCGCACCCTTGAAGTTGGGGGCGTAGCGGGTGACGGTATCCACCACGTGGTCGGCAGCCGACTCCCTGATCTGGTTCCAGTCGAGACCGTTGGGCAGGTTGTAATCGAAATGCTGGCAAAACAGGCTCGCCACGTGCTTGCCCGGTGGCGCGAGCGTGGGATCCACGGTGGACGGGATCAGCATCTCCACTATCGGCGCGCGCGAGCAGCCGTAGGTGCGAGCGTCGAAGTAGGCCTGCTCCATGTAACCGAGCGAGGGCCCGATGATGATGCCCGACTGGTGGTGCGACTGCAGTTGCCGGCCGGGCAGGCACTCGAAGTCGGGCAGTTCCGACAGCGCTACGTTCATGCGGAAGGTGGCGGAGCCGCACTTGTAACCGCGCACACGCCGCACGAAGTCCGGGTCGAGCACGTGCTCGTCCACAAGCTGGAGGAACAGCAACCGGGGGTTGACGTTCGCCACCACGCAGCGCGCATCCACCATGCTGCGGTCGGCAAGCTGCACGCCCTGTGCGCCGCGATCGTCGATGCACACCTTGAATACTTCACAGCCGGTGGTGATCTCGACGCCGCGCCGCTCCGCCTCTTTCGCCATCGCCTGCGTGATCGCGCCCATGCCGCCCACCGCGTGGCCCCAGGCACCGCGCCTGCCGTTCACCTCCCCGATCACGTGGTGCAACAGCACGTAGGCGCTGCCCGGCGTGTACGGGCTCGCGTAGTTGCCGACTACCGCGTCGAAGCCGAAGGCCGCCTTGATCGCGTCGGACTCGAACCAGCTGTCGAGGAGATCGCCGGCGCTCTTGGTCATGAGATCGAGAAAGTCGCGGCGCACGGCCATGCCTGCTTTGCGCATGCGGTTGCCGAAGCGGAGCGCCGCGAACGCATCGCGCGCGCCGCCGCCGATGTTGGGCGGGGTCTCGAGCAGCAGACCACGCATTACCGAGCCGGCGCGCTCGAGCATCGCATAGTAATCGGGCAGCCGCTCTGCGTCGCGCGCCGAATAGCGGCCGACCTCGGTTTTCGTCTGACCGGGGGTGTTGCCGAGCTTGAGGTAGGATTTCCCGGAAAGCGGCAGGAAATTGGCGAGCGGCCGCTCAATGATTCGCAATCCATGCTCGGCCAGCTTCAGGTCACCGATGACCTTGGGATGCAGCAGGCTCACCGTGTAGGCGGCGGCGGAATTGCGGAAGCCCGGAAAGAACTCCTCGGTGATCGCCGCGCCGCCGACCACGTCGCGGCGCTCGAGCACCCGCACGCGATAACCCGCGCCGGCGAGATAACAGGCGCAGGTGAGCCCGTTGTGACCGCCCCCGACGATCAGCGCGTCGTACGGTTTGTGTTTCGGCATGGATGGCGCGCTCGGCGGGATTCGAACCCACGACCCTTGGCTTCGGAGGCCAATACTCTATCCTCTGAGCTACGAGCGCGTGCAGAGAATTCTAGCACAGGGATAACCGTACTATCTCTCCGGAATCAATGTTTTATCCACTATTCAGTTTCGCTATAATGCGCGCTTCACGGAGCGCGCATCATGGCTGAAGAACACACCGAAGAACATTCCTCGCCGATCAAGACGCCCAGACAACTCATAAACAGTGAACGGTAATCGGTGAACGGAACGGCGCAGCGGTCGCTGCGCCTTTTGTTTTTTCCATTTACCGTTCACTGTTCACCGTTCACCCCCAAATGGCGACCATTGCGATAGGCGACGTCCAGGGCTGCTACGACCAGTTGATGCGCCTGCTCGAGCGGGCGGCATACGACGAGCGGCGTGACGTGTTGTGGTTCGTCGGTGACCTGGTGAACCGCGGGCCGCGGTCGCTGGAGACGCTGCGCTTCGTGAAGGGCCTCGGCGAGCGGGCGGTCACCATCCTCGGCAATCACGACCTTGCCCTGCTGGTAGTCGCGGAACGCGTCAAGAAACCGCACACCGGCGACACCTTCGATGCCATCCTTGCCGCGCCCGACCGCGACGAATTGGTCGCCTGGCTGCGGCGGCAAAAGCTGCTGCATACGGAAGGCGGCTGGACCATGGTGCATGCGGGACTGATGCCGCAGTGGAGCCTGGCGCAAGCGCAAGCGCTGGCGCGGGAGGCGGAGCAGGCGCTCGCCGGGCCCCGCTACCGAGAGTTCCTTGACCACCTGTACGGCAACGAGCCGTATGCCTGGCACGACGATCTTGCGGGCTACGACCGCCTGCGTGTCATCATCAACGCCATGACGCGCATGCGGATCGTCGGTGCCGAAGGGGCGCTCGAATTCAAGCACAAGACCGGCCTTGCCGATCTGCCGCGCGGCTACGTTCCCTGGTACGACGTTCCCGGCCGCGCCAGCCGCGATGCCCGGATCATCTTCGGTCACTGGGCCGCGCTCGGCTTACTGCAGCGTGACGACGTGACCTGCCTCGACACCGGCTGCGTGTGGGGCCGCGAACTCAGCGCGCTGCGATTGGAGGATCGCCGGCTGTTCCAGCGCGACTGTCCGGAGCTGCAGGGAACAGCGAGCGAAGAATAGCCCCGCCGGGACCGGACGCAGGCGGCCGTGGCGTGCGGCTCAATGGCTGACGCACGACGTAGCGCCGTCGGAAAGCTACCAGATACGGGTTCCGAATTCCCGCTTGAAGCGCTGCGCAATCTCGTCGCGCGTGAAATGATGGTTCTGCCCGCCGCGCTTCGCAATCTTGAGCGACCCGAGCAGCGATGCCAGCCTGCCCGTCAACGGCCAGTCGAGCCCGGCCGCCACACCATACAGCAAGCCCGCCCGGTAGGCGTCGCCACAACCAGTCGGATCCACGACCTCCTGTGGCTTGACGCACGGTATCTCGATCTGTTGACCCCCGGTATACACCACCGAGCCCCGCGCCCCCAGGGTGACCACGACGGCTTTCACCAGTTTCGCCAGTTCCTCGAGCTTGCTGCCGGTGCGCTCCTGCAGCATCTGCCCCTCGTAATCGTTGACGGTGACGTAGCTCGCCATCTTCACGAACTCGGTCAACTCGGCGCCGCCGAACATCGGCAGGCCCTGCCCCGGGTCGAAGACGAAGGGGATGCCGGCGGCGTGGAACTCGCGCGCGTGCTGCAGCATGCCGTCGCGGCCATCGGGCGCGACGATGCCGAGCTTGACGCCGCTGGCGTCCGCCACGTGGTTGTCGTGCGAATGGTTCATCGCCCCCGGGTGGAACGCCGTGATCTGGTTGTCGTCGAGGTCGGTGGTGATGAAGGCCTGCGCGGTGAAGGTGCCGGATATCCTGCGCACGTGCTGCTGCGAGAGCCGCAGTTTCTTCAGGCGCTCGTCATACGGCAGGTAATCGTCGCCGACCGTGGCCATGATCAGCGGCTCGCCGCCGAGCAGTCCCAGGTTGTAGCCGATGTTGCCGGCGCAGCCGCCGAATTCACGGCGCAGGTCCGGCACCAGGAAGGCGACGTTCAGGATGTGCAACTGGTCGGGCAGGATGTGATTCTTGAAGCGGTCGCGGAACACCATGATGGTGTCGTAGGCGATGGAACCGCAGATGAGAGTCCGCATGAAAAACCGGGGCTGCCGCGGAGAAGTGGTGCGAAATTATATCATCCGCTCGCGCGCGGTCCGGCGCGGCGTGATCGTCTGGCAAAAGCAGTGCAGCACGCACAAACGGGTACAATGATGCCAGGCTGGCGTGGCGATGCCGGCTGCACAGTGTCGTAGTCTGAAACCATAAGGGGTGCGAACATGCTCAAGGAGTTCAAGGAATTTGCGATACGCGGCAACGTGGTGGACATGGCGGTCGGTATCATCATCGGCGCCGCGTTCGGCAAGATCGTGGATTCGCTGGTGCAGGACGTGATCATGCCGCCGATCGGGGTGCTGCTCGGCAAGGTGGATTTTTCCAATCTCTTCTTCGTGCTGCGGGAGGGTGCGGCCGCCGGCCCCTACGTCTCCGTGGATGCGGCGCAGAAGGCGGGCGCGGTCACTTTCAACTACGGGATGTTCATCAACACCGTGATCTCGTTCACCATCGTCGCGTTCGCGGTGTTCCTGTTGATCCGGGCCATCAACAAGCTGAAGCGCCAGGAGGAAGTGAAGCCGACCGCGGCGCCGCCCGAGGAGGTGGTGCTGCTGCGCGAGATCCGCGATTCTTTGAAGAAGTGAGGTGTCAGGCGTGAGGCATTAGGAGAACAAGCCGCAAAGCATGCGGTCACGAGCCGCTCTCCGCCTGACTCCTCACGCCTCACGCTGCTCGGCTAGCCGAACAGTACGAGCAGCCAGACCACCGGCACGTTGACGAGCGCGACGAACACCGCGGCGCTGCCGATGTCCTTGGCGCGCTTGGCGAGTTGGTGATTGTCCAGAGAAATGCGGTCGACCGCGGCCTCGACCGCCGAGTTGAGCAGTTCGACTATCAGCACCAGCAGCACGGCACCGATCATCAGCGCTCTGCCGAGGCCGCTCGCCGGCAGGAAAAATACGGCGGGAATCAAGAGCGCCGCAAGAAAGACTTCCTGCCGGAACGCGTCCTCGTGCCGGAACGCGGCACGCAGACCCTCGAGCGAATAGAAGAACGCGTTCCAGATCCGCCGCAGCCCGGCCTTGCCCTTGTGCGGACTTTCCACTGACCCCGTGACCTGTGACTGGTGACTGGTAACTGGTTTCATGGGCTCCGGCTCGTGGCCGCGTGTTGAACGGCAGTCTAATTGTCCGTTCGAACACGCGGAGTTAAAACGGCGCTGGCGTCCGTTTTGACCTTACTTGAGGGCAGCGAGCGCTGCGTCATAGTTCGGTTCCTGCTTGATTTCGGGCACCAGCTCGGCATGGAGCACCTTGTTGTTCGCGTCGAGCACTACCACACCGCGCGCCGTCACGCCTTTCAACGGCCCGCTCGTGATGTCCACGCCGTACTTGGCCTTGAAGTCCCCGCCGCGCACGGTGGACAGCGTCACCACGTTGTTGATCCCTTCCGCTGTGCAGAAGCGGTTGGCCGCGAACGGCAGGTCGGCCGAGATCACCAGCACGACGGTATTCGGCGCCGCGCCCGCCTTCTCGTTGAAGACCCGGGTGGACTTGGCGCACACCGGTGTATCGAGGCTCGGCACGATGTTCAGCACCTTGCGCTTGCCGGCGAATTCCTTGAGGCCCACGTCCTTCAGATCCTTGCCGGTCAGGGTGAAGTCGGGGACGCTATCTCCCTTCTTCGGAAAATTGCCCGCAACGGTGATCTGGTTGCCGCCGAGCGTAACGTTTGCCATGTGGTAGCTCCTATGCGTTCAGAAATGCGAATCGAGCGCCGCAGTATGCCCCGCGGATTGCGCTTGCGCAACACAGGAAGAAGTAAGCGGTAAGCCGTGCGCCTCCGGCGATCTCGAATCTGTATCTTCCGCTCACCGCTTACTGCTTACTGTTCACCATTCGCCGATATGCCGGCGCATCGAGCAGACCGGCGAGTTCCGCTGCATTCGCAGGCTTGATGCGGAACAGCCACGCCGCGTAGGGATCCTGGTTGAGCCGTTCCGGCGCGTCGGCGACGGCCTGGTTGACGGCGACGATTGCGCCGGAAAGCGGTGCGGGGATGTCGGACGCCGCCTTCACCGATTCGACCACGGCGCAGTTTTCCCCCCGCCTGACCGTGCGGCCTGCATCGGGATGCTGCACGAACACGACGTCGCCCAGCTGCTCCTGCGCGTGGCCCGTAATACCCACGGTCGCCGTGCCGTCGGCTTCCACTCTCACCCACTGGTGGGATGCGGTGTATCGCAGGTCTTCGGGTATGGCCATGATTGAATCAGTATCTCGTTGCTCGTTTCTCGTTGCTCGTTTTTTGGTTCCCGGCTCGAGGAACGAGGAACGAACAACGAGTCACTCTTTCAAGGTTTCAAGGCGCCGGCAGCAAATCGAGACGGAATCCCGCCGGACTCAGGTCTCCGGTATCAAGATCGAGCCGGATGGTGATTTCGGCGCTGGCGGGAATACCTTTCGTAACGTCCTTGCCGCGCTCCAGGTATTCCTTGGGTGCAAAGATGCGCCGCGCCAGCGCGTGCTCCTTGTTGTTGGTGAGAACGAGGTCGAGCGCGGGATAGCCGAGATCGTGTCCGGCGTGGTTGCGCAAGGTGGCGGTGAGTTGGATGACGCCGGGCCGCGCCGGATCGGCCACCTGCAGGTCGGAGGCCTCGATGGCGATCTGCTTCGGGCGCTGCGGAGGCAGGATTTCGCAGCGGAGCGCACCGCAATACCGGACCAGGAAGGGCTTGAGCCCGGGGTACTGCGCAGCCAGCTCGGACCGGAACAGGTAGGTGGCCTGTCCGGCCAGAACGAATACGAGCAGCACCGCACCCACGGCCCACGCGCGCGCGCCGCGCCGCGGTTCTGCGATGTACAACTGGTCATCGAGCGAAAGCTGCTCCGGCGCCCGTCCGTAATCCTTGTCCGGGTACTCCGTCTCGGCCGCGCGCGCGATCGGAGGCTGCGCGGCGGCCTGGGCTTGCTCCGGCTCCACCGGCTCGAGCCGGAACCCGGCGCCCTCGCCGGCGCTGCCCGCCGCCGCCTCCTGCGCCGGCTCCGGCACCACGACGAGCGCCTCGAGACCGTCGAACACGGCCATGCAACGGCCGCAGCGCACCTTTCCCTGGCGGGCCTGTAGCTGCTCCGGCGTAACGCGGAACAGGGTGCTGCAGGATGGGCACTGGGTAATCATCGCGCTAGCGACGGACGCAACTCAACAACATCCAGCCCTCGTCCCGCTCCGGCGCCTCGAAATCGAACCAGGGTCCATAGGCCGCACGCACGTCGCCCACCTGTGCCGCCAGCAATCCCGCCAGCGCGAGCCGCCCGCGTGGCGCGGTGAGCCGCGCGAGCAGCGGCGCGAGGACGATAAGCGGATGCGCGAGGATGTTGGCGACCACAATCCGGGCGGGCTGTAGGATGGCGTCGGCAGCACAGTAAAGGGCTATCTGCACCTGATTGTGAAGGGCATTATGGCGCGCCGCAAGCAGCGCCTGCCCGTCGATATCCACGCCCTCCGCGCGCGCCGCCCCGAGCTTCATCGCCGCGATGGCGAGTATGCCCGAACCGCAACCGTAATCGATCACCGTGTCCCCGCCGCGGACCACGCGCTCGAGCCAGGTGAGGCACAGTTTCGTTGTCGGATGATTGCCGGTGCCGAAGGCAAGGCCGGGATCGAGTGAGATGTTGATGGCGTCCGGATCGGGTGCCCGGTGCCAGCTCGGCACTATCCACAACCGCGGCGAGATGCGGATGGGCGCGAACTGGTCGCGGCTCGCCCGTACCCAGTCCTGCTCGGCGATCTCGCTCACGCGGCAGGGCGGCGGCGCGAAGCCGGCGCGGGAGCACGCGGCGGCAACGATCGCCGCGGCGTCCGCGCCCTGCGCGATGAGCACGCTCACCCGGCTGCGCTGCCAGGGCCGTGGCGGCTCCGCCCCAGGTTCGGCGAACACCGGCTGCTCGGCGGAAGAGCCGGCATCGGCGTCCGCAACGTCCACGCTCGCCGCGCCGGCCTCGAGCAAGGCATCAGAGACGGCCTCGACATCATCCGCCGCAACATCAAAGGAAACGGAAAGCCAGGCCACGGGCGGGTGACTAAGTGATTGAGTAACTCAGTGATTGAGCGGTGCAAGCGGCGGGCCTACTTAATCACTCAATCACTTAATCACTTCCTCTTACTCCTCTCGGGCCAATTTGGCGAGCTTTTGTTCGAGGTAGTGGATGCTGGTGCCGCCGCTCAGGAAAGCGGCGTCGAGCAGCATCTCCTGGTGCAGCGGGATATTGGTCTTGATGCCCTCGATCACGGTCTCGGAGAGTGCGATGCTCAGCCGCGCGATCGCCTGCTCGCGGGTGTCGCCGTAGGCGATGATCTTGCCGATCAGCGAATCGTAGTGCGGCGGCACGAAGTAGCCGTTGTAGGCGTGGGAGTCCACGCGGATGCCGGGGCCGCCGGGCATGTGGTACGAGGTGATACGCCCGGGCGAGGGCGTGAAGCGGTACGGGTCTTCCGCGTTGATCCGGCACTCGATGGCATGGCCGCGAAACTGGACTTCGCGCTGCCGGATGCGCAGCTTCTCTCCGGCCGCGATGCGGATCTGCTGCTGCACAATATCGATCCCCGTGATCATCTCGGTCACCGCGTGCTCGACCTGGAGCCGCGTATTGATCTCGATGAAGTAGAATTCGCCGCTTTCGTAGAGGAACTCGAACGTCGCCGCGCCCTCGTAGCCGAGCTTGTGGCAGGCCTCGGCGCAGCGCTCGGCAACGCGGGTGCGGCTGCGCGCGTTGATATGCAGCGCGGGCGCCTCCTCAATCACTTTCTGATGCCGGCGCTGCATCGAGCAATCGCGCTCGCCGAGATGAATCGCGTGGCGGAAGCGGTCGGCCAGCACCTGGAACTCGATGTGGCGAGGATCCTCCAGGTACTTTTCCATGTAGACCATCGGATTGCCGAAGGCGGACTGCGCCTCCGCCCGCGTTGTCTGCACCGCGGTGAGCAGCGCCGCCTCGGTGTGCACCACGCGCATGCCGCGGCCGCCGCCGCCGCCCGCCGCCTTGATGATCACCGGGTAGCCGATCGAGCGCGCGACCTTCACCACGTCGTTCGGCTCCTGCGGCAGCGGCTCGTCCACGCCGGGCACCACCGGCAGGCCCGCCTTCTTCATCGCGTTCTTGGCGTTCACCTTGTCGCCCAGCAGGCGGATGGTCTCGGCGCGGGGACCGATGAACACGAAACCGCTCTGCACCACGCGCTCGGCGAAGTCGGCATTCTCGGAAAGAAAACCCCAGCCGGGGTGAATCGCCTCCGCGTCCGTCACCTCGGCGGCGCTGATGATGGCGGGGATATTGAGGTAGCTCGCGCTCGACGGCGGCGGACCGATGCACACCGATTCGTCCGCGAGCTTGACGTACTTGGCTTCGCGGTCCGCCTCCGAATGCACCACCACCGTCTTGATGCCCAACTCGCGGCAGGCGCGTTGAATGCGCAGCGCGACTTCACCGCGGTTGGCGATCAGGATTTTTTCAAACATTGCTGGAACTGCGTGAGTGGTGAGTGGTGAGCGGTGAGTGGATCAAGACACGAGATGCACGGCGCGGACCAGACATCTTCGACTCACCATTCACCATTCACCATTCACGCCTCTTATCCGAGAATGACCAGCGGCTCGCCGTACTCCACCGGCTGGCCGCTCTCCGCAAGTATGGCCTTCACGGTGCCATCGCGGTCCGCTTCGATCTCGTTCAACAGTTTCATCGCCTCGATAATGCACAGCGTTTCGCCCGCCTTGACTGCCTGCCCGACCTCGACGAACGCCTTCGCCCCCGGCGCCGACGCGCGATAGAAGGTGCCAACCATTGGCGAGCGGATGACGTGCCCCTCCGGCGCGGCGGCGACAACGCTCTCCGCGGGGACGGCCGGGGCGGCTGGCGCACCTGCCAGCGGCAGTGTCACGGTGTGGGTCACGGGAGCGGCGGTTTGCGCCCCGCTTACGCCGCGACTGATACGGACGCGCTCCTCGCCCTCGCTGATCTCCAGCTCCGCGATTCCCGACTGTTGCACCAGGTCGATCAGGGTTTTCAGCTTGCGCAGATCCATGGCGGCCTCTATTTTTTTCTCGAATACTGCAGGGCGAACTCCAGCGCCAACTCGTATCCGATGGCGCCGAGTCCGCCGACGATGCCGACGGCCAGGTCGGTGAAGTACGATTCGCGGCGGAAATGCTCCCGCGCAAACACGTTCGACAGGTGCACCTCTACGAAAGGTATGCCCACCGCGGCCAGCGCATCGCGCATGGCGACGCTGGTATGCGTGTAGGCAGCGGGGTTGATGATGACGAAATCCACCCCCTCCGCCCGCGCCTGCTGGATGCGTTCCACCAGTTCCGATTCGGAATTGCTCTGGTAGGTCGCGAGCCGCACCCCAGCCGCTCTGGCGCGCTTGGCAAGCCGGGCGTTGATTGCCTTAAGGGTATCCTTTCCGTAGTGCCTCGTTTCCCGCGATCCGAGCAGATTGAGGTTGGGGCCATTGACAACCAGGATGTGCTTGGCACCGGGCATGGCTGAGTGTGTGAGGCGGGAAGTTGCCCAAATATCCAGGCCGATTCGCGCGCAGGAAAACGAAAGCCGCGAGTTTGCCCAAAATCGGCGTAGTTGTCCAGAAATTAGGGGAAGTTAGCCGGGAATTAACGGACAACTTAGTACCCACAAAGGTTGTCATCGATGCTGCAAGCGCTTGCAAATGCATAGCCCCGAAAGTGGGCCGCGATGGATTCTCCGGCCCCGCAGAACCTGGACCTAGGGTCGGCCCCAGCCTGCTCTACACAATCTTTAGACGAAGATAGCCGAACTAAACCTCAATTACCCGGAATTTATGGGTAGAAGCAGTGGCTGGATGATGCTCTCCAAACGCGATTCCTTGAGCCCACCTGGCTCGCGACTAACTAATCTGCCGTCCCGTGTGATGACCAGGGTGTAGGGCAGGACCCCGGCGCGGTTACCGGCCTGGAGCATCAGGTCCAACGTATCCGACCCCCCCATAAGCAGGGGGTAATTGATGTGAAACTCGCGCGAGAACCTGGCGACCTGTTCCGGCTGGTCGATGGCAATTCCCACGAACTGCAGACCGCGTGGCCCGTAACGCTCCTGCATCCTCACGAAGACCGGGATCTCCTCCCGGCACGGGGCGCACCAGGTGGCCCAGAAATTAACCACCAGCACCTGCCCCCGCCACTGTGCCAGGGTTTGTTCCCTGCCATTGAGGTCGACCAGCCGCGCCGCGTAAACCTGCTCGACCACCACGCCGGAGCCCGACGCCGCGGCTCCCTCCTTCCGCGGCCATAACTGGTAGGTCGCGCCGGCGGCGGTGGCCGCAATCGCCACCGCGGCAAACAGCGCTATACCGTGCTTCCGCTTCACCGAAAGCCCAATGCCTGGTCGAGCGCCGCGACGAAGCGGTCGGCGGGCTGGAAGCCGATCACGCGCAGTCCCCGGATCTCGCGGCCGTCGCGATCGAAAAAGACGATGCCCGGCGGGCCAAACAGGCGGAAACGCCGAAGCAGCGCGGCATGCTCGGCGGTGTTGACGGTAACGTCGGCCTGCAGCAGCTCCATGTCGCGGAAGCGGGCCTGCACGCGCTCGTCGCTGAAGGTATAGCGCTCCATTTCCTTGCAGGAGATGCACCAGTCGGCGTAGAAGTCCAGCATCACCACGCGGCCCGCGGCGGCTTGGACGCGCGCGTCCAGTTCGGCCGGGCTATTGACCCGCCGGAACGTCGCCGTGGACGGCTCACCCTGCCGCGCCGTGACGCGGAATCCGGACAACGGCTGCAGGATGTCGCGGCCGCCCGAGAACGCGCCGACCAGGTAGACGAGGCCCGCGAACAGAGCGAGCACGCCGACGCCCTTGCTGAATCTCTGGAAGCCGTGCGCGCCGCTCGGCAGCGGATCGATGACGCGCAGGCAGATCGCCGTCACGATCAGCAGCGCCCCCCACAGGAACATCTGCACCGCAACCGGCAGGAACGGCGAAACGAGGAAGATTGCCACGCCGAGCAGCAGCGTGCCGAAGAAACGCTTCACGGTCTCCATCCACGGGCCGGCCTTGGGCAGCAGCGCCCCCGCCGAAGCGCCGATCGCGAGCAGCGGCACGCCCATGCCCAGCGCCAACGCGAACAGCGCGGAACCGCCCAGCACGACGTCGCGACTCTGGCTGATATAGAGCAGTGCCCCGGCGAGCGGCGCCGCCACGCACGGCCCGATGATCAGCGCGGACAGCACGCCCATCGAAAACACGCCGGCGTAGTGGCCGCCGTACAGGCGGTTGCTGGCCGCGACGATCCGCCCCTGCAACGCCACCGGCAACTGCAACTCGTACAAACCGAACATCGCCAGGGCGAGCGCCACGAACACGGCGGCGAAAGCACCCACCACCCATGGATTCTGCAGCGCCACCGACAGCATCGCACCGGACAGCCCCGCCGCCACCCCCGCAATGGCATACGTGATCGCCATGCCCAGCACGTAGGCGGCGGCAAGCAGAAAGCCCCTGGTCTTGGTAACGGGATGGCCGGCGCCGATAATGACACCGGACAATATCGGCACCATCGGCAGCACGCAGGGGGTCAGCGACAGCAGCAGCCCGAAGCCGAAGAACGTCGCCACCACCAGCCAGAACCCGCTCTCGAAGACCCGGGCAATGAGCGCGTCATCCGCGCCGACCTCCCCCTGGCCGAGCCCCAGCAGCTGCCCCAGCGACGCGTCGCCCGCCGGCCCGCCCGCCGCGGCCAGGCGCAACCGCGCCTTCTGCTCGTGCGGCACGTAGCACACGCCGACGTCGGCGCACCCCTGCGACTGCGCGGTCAGCATGATCTCGGGCGTGGCGGCGGCATCGAGCTCGAACGGCAGCGCTATGGCAAGCTGGCCGCGATAGGTTTCGACCTCGCCGAAGAATTCGTCGCGTTTCAGTTTCCCCGGCGGCAGCTGCGGCGCGCCGGCCTTCGCGTCCGCGGGCGCCAGGGTGAAGCGAAACTTGTCGCGGTAGAGGTAGTAGCCGGGCGCGATCTGGTAGTTGACCTCGATCGTGCGCGCGTCTTTCAGGCGCGCCATGAAGCGGAACGCCTGGTCGGGCTCGAGCAGCTCCGGCTCGGCGCCGCGCGCCGGACTCGACAGCGCCAGCAGGAAGATCAGGAGGTAACGCATAGGAGGCCGTTACGACGCAATTTGTGATTCGTGACCGCCAATGATTCCTGGTAATGCAATGCCTCCCCTTCGTTCGCGATCACGAACCGGGTTCCCCTCCGACCGCTATATTCATGCGACTGGGGCATTGCATCAGCCGATCGAGATTGTGGTTTCGCCGGCCACCCATTGCAGGTACTCGTCGAAGCCGCGCACCACTGGGACCGCGATGATTTCGGGAAGTTCGTAGGGATGGAGGCTGCGGATCGCCGCTTCCACCTCGGCATAGCGCCCGGCGCGGCTCTTGATCAGCACCGGCACTTCGGTGGCGCTTTTCACCGCGCCGTTCCAGCGGTAAACCGAGGCGCATTCCGCCAGTACGTTCACGCATGCCGCGAGCTTCTGTTCGACCAATGCGTTGGCCAGCCTGAGCGCGGCCGCGCGGTCAGGCAGGTTGGTGAGCACGATGACGAATTCATCCATGATCGTGGCGGGCTCGGATGGTGATAGACGGACGCTGGGCGAGCGCAGGGCGCAGTGCCAGGGCCTACGTGCCGGGGGTGCCGCCCGCGACCGGCGCCCGAAACTGCCGGGTGGCCGCGGCTATGCCGTGGCGCACGGTGGGATAGCGCAGCTTCAGCCGCAACTCCTGCTTGAGCCGGCGATTTACCAGGCGCCGCGACTCGCTCATGAAGGAGAGCAGGCCGGCGGGCAGCACTCGACCGGCTTCCGCGCGCGTGACGCGCCGCGGGAACGGCAGTCCGTAGCTCCCGGCCACCAGGTCGAAGTAGTCGCCCATGCGGATCGGGGCGTCGTCGGCCGCGTTGTACATGCGCCCCGGGCCGCCGCGGTGCAGCGCCGCGACCACGATGCGGGCGAGGTCATCGGCATGGACGTGGTTGACGTAAGCGTCCTCCTCCGTCTCCAGCGCCGGCGTGCCGCGCTCGAGCCGCGCGATCGGCAGCCGGTCCGCGGCGTAAATCCCGGGTACGCGCAGGATCACCACTCGTACGCCGCTGCGCCGGCCCCAATCACGCAACTGCCGCTCGGCATCTGCGCGGCGCCGCGCGCGCTCGGTCTGCGGCCGCGCCGGCCGCGTTTCCACCACCAGCTCCCCGCCGCAGTCGCCATAGACGCCGCTGGTGCTGATGTAGACCAGTTGCTGTGGTAGACTGCCGCCCTTCGCCAGCGCGGCTATCAGGTGGGCGGTGCGCGTGTCGCGTGCGCCGCTGTCGGGCGGTGGCGCAAGATGCACGACGTCATGAGCGAGCCCGGCGAGCGCGGCGAGTGAACCGGGTGCATCGAGATCACCCCGGAGCGGAGTCACACCGAGCTTGCGCAGCAGCGCGAAGCGCCGCGGGTCGCGCGCCAGCGCGTAGACGCGGCAGCGGCCGGTGAGCAGCGGCGCCAGGCGCCTTGCGATGTCGCCAAAACCGACGATGAGCAAACGTTTCATAACCGGATTCTAGCTTGAAGTGGCCCCCTGGCTGCAAAACGCAGCAGTGAAAAGCAGATTGACGCCAGCTGGCAACGGGTCGGAGCCTGAAGTCCGACCCCCTGCAAGCAGCACTCGGTTTCGCATTCCGCATGCCGCATAAGGTCACGATCCAGTCGAGCGGGCATACCGTCACCGTCAACGACGGCGAGACCGTGCTCGCCGCCGCGCTGCGCGAAGGAATCGTCATCGCCTATGGCTGCCGCAACGGCGTCTGCGGCACCTGCAAAGGGAGGCTGGTCGAGGGCACCGTGGATTACGGTACTTACCAGGAGCACGCCCTGCCAGCGGCGGAGAAGGACGCCGGCATGGCGCTGTTCTGCCAGGCGAAGCCACGCTCCGATCTCCTGATCCAGTGCCGCGAACTCGGCGCCGCGGTGAAGGGCATGCAGATCAAGATGATGCCCGCGCGCGTGATGAAAATGGAGCGCGCCGCACCGGATGTCATGCTGCTCGAGATCAAGCTGCCGGCGAACGACAAGTTCATGTTCCTCGCCGGCCAGTACGTGGACCTCATCCTGCGGGACGGCACCCGGCGCAGCTTCTCCATGGCAAACGCGCCGCACGACAATGCGTTCCTGCACCTCCACCTCAGGAACTACGGCGGACCGTTCAGCCGGCACGTCTTCGGCACCATGAAGGAAAAGGACATCCTGCGCATCGAAGGGCCGTTCGGCACTTTCTTCCTGCGCGAGGACAGCGCGAAGCCCCTGGTCCTGCTCGCGAGCGGTACTGGCTTTGCGCCAATGAAGTCGATCGTCGAGCATGCGCTGCACCAGGGGATCAAGCGCTCGATGACGCTCTACTGGGGCTGCCGCGTGCGCGCGGACCTGTACCGGCACGAGCTCGCCGAAACCTGGCAGCGCGAGGGAATACTGCGCTACGTGCCGGTGCTCTCGGATGCGCCGGCTGGCGACAACTGGACCGGGCGCACGGGGTTCGTGCACCAGGCGGTGATGGCGGACTTCCCCGACCTCTCCGGCTACCAGGTTTACGCCTGCGGCGCCCCGATAGTGGTGGAATCCGCACACCGGGATTTCACGGCACAGTGCAAGCTGCCGGACGACGAGTTTTTCTTCGACTCCTTCACGGCTTCCGTGCCGTCCGGCTGAGAATCAGCCGAAACATCGGCGCCGCCACCATGAGCCACGGAGAATTTCATCGCAGCAGCCGCATCGGCTGGCTCCGGGCCGCGGTGCTGGGGGCCAACGACGGGCTGATTTCCACGAGCAGCCTGGTCGTCGGCGTTGCCTCGGCCCAGGCCGCCCCCGAGAACATCCTGCTTGCCGCGTCCGCCGGGCTGGTAGCGGGGGCTTTTTCCATGGCGGCCGGCGAATACGTCTCGGTGAGTACGCAGGCGGACGCTGAGCGCGCGGACCTCGCGCAAGAAAAGCACGAACTCGCCATGGACCCGGCCAAGGAGAGGGCTGAGCTCGCCGCAATTTACGTCAGCCGCGGCCTCACGCCCAATCTCGCCGAGCAGGTGGCCGATCAGCTCACGGCCAATGACCCGCTGGCCGCCCACGCCCGGGATGAGCTGGGCATCTTCGAGACCATGCGCGCGCGTCCTCTCCAGGCTGCGCTGGCCTCGGCGGCCGCGTTCGCGGTGGGGGCGGCACTCCCGCTGGTGCTGGCGGCAGTTGTCCCCGCCGGAGTTCTTACCCCTACTATAATCGGCAGCTCATTGGTACTTCTGGCCTGTCTCGGCGGCGCCGCGGCACGCCTGGGCGGGGCCCCGGTCCTGGCCGGTGTGATACGGGTCACCTTGTGGGGCGCGGTAGCGATGACTTGCACCGCCGCGGTCGGCACGCTTTTTGGCACCGTCCTCTAGCACCGGCCGCACGGTCGCCGCGCCGCAACGGCGTGAGCCGTGAATCGAAGACCGAAAACGCTGACCGCCAACCCGGTGAATCAGCGCGGCGCGCTGAAATAGGCGGCGAGCCCGGTAAGCAGGCCTTCGTCGCCCGGGCCGGTCACGATCACTTTCTGCACCCCCATCGCGTGGGCGGCCGCTGCGATGCGCGGGTGCGGCACGAACAGCGGCATGCGCAGCAAATGCGCGCGGTGGGGCTCGACGATCATCTCGAACAGGTTGCACAGGCCTTCGCTGCTCGTTACCGTGACCGCGTCCAGCTCGTTGCGCGTCCACGCGCGCAGCAATGGCGCGGTGTCGGGATCGGGCCGGACGCGGCGATAGCACTCGGCGTAGTCCACCAGCGCGCCACGCTCGCGCAACGCATCGCCCAGCTGCTCGCGCCCGCCTGTGCCACGGAATATCACCACGCGCTTGAAACTCACGACAGCGAACGCCGGCAGTTCGAGCAGCCCCTCGCTGTCGTAGCGCCCCTGCGGCGCGATGACGCCGGTGACGCCATGGCGCTCGAGCGCCCGGACGCTGCCACCGCCGATGGCGGCGACCTGCAGGCGGGGCGGCAACTTGCGGCGCGCGCTGATCAGGCTCATCGCGCGCTCGACCGAGTTGGGACTGATGAAAATGGCGAAGTCGTACTCGTCGAGGCGGTCAACCAGCCGCGTGAATGGGTTCAGGTCCTCGACGTCGCGAATCTCTATCGCCGGAAACAGGAAAGGGCGCCCGCCAGAACGCTTGATCAGCAGGGCGAGTTCCTGCGCCTGGTGCGCCGGGCGCGTCACCATGATGCCCTTGCCCGCAAGCGGTTTCCGTCTCATTCTTGCAGTTGCGTCAGGATATCAGCTGCGCCCCGGGCCTTCAGTTGCCGCGCGAGCGCGCTGCCCAGCGACTGCGGGTCGGCGCCCGGGCCTTCCAACTCGCCGCTCACGATGCGCGAGCCGTCGGCCGTCCCGACGAAACCGCGCAGGCGCAGGTGCGTTCCGTTCAATTCCGCGTACGCGCCGAGCGGCAGATTGCAGTTGCCCGAGAGGGCGCGGGAGAAAGCGCGCTCGGCGGCGACGCAGCATGCCGTGTCGGCGTGATTGAGCGGCGCGAGCAATCCCGTAAGATCGACCCTGCTCTCCAGGCATTCGATGCCGAGCGCGCCCTGTCCCGGCGCCGGCAGGCTCTCCGACGGCGACAACAAGCGCGTGATGCGGTGTTCCAACCCCAGTCGCTTCAATCCCGCGGCGGCAAGTATGATTGCGTCGTAGCCGCCCTCGTCGAGCTTTTTCACGCGAGTCGGCACGTTGCCACGCAGCGGCGCTGTCTCCAGCCGCGGGAAGCGCGCGCGCAGCTGGCATTCGCGGCGTGGGCTCGAGGTGCCGACGCGCGCCCCCGCCGGCAACTCGGCCAAACCGGCGTAACGGTTGGAAACGAAGGCATCGCGCGGGTCGCCGCGCTCGCCAATCGCGGCGAGGATGAAGCCCCGCGGCAGATCCATCGGCAAGTCCTTCACCGAGTGCACCGCGATGTCGGCACGGCCGCCCGCCAGCGCGTCCTCGAGTTCCTTTACGAACAGCCCCTTGCCGCCGATTTTCGCGAGCGCGACGTCGAGGCGGCGGTCGCCCTCGGTCGTCAGGCCGAGTATCCCGATCTCCGCGCCGGGATAGAGCGCGGCGAGCCGCGACTGGATGTGACGCGCCTGCCACAGCGCGAGCGCGCTCTCACGCGTCGCGATCACGATTCGTTGCGGTGGGCGGCCTCTATTCATCTAGTCTCGATTGAAATCCATCGCGTCGAATGGATAAGCGGGGATTGACAGGATTTCCAAGGCCAGTTCACCGGGTCCGCCTATTCGAAAATCCTCAGGATTTTCCGAATTCGCGTACCACGTGCTGCTGGCGGCGGCTCACTGCGATGCGCTCCTCCACCCCGTTCAACAGCACTTCCCAGTGCGCCTCGCCGTCCTGCAGCGCGCGCTCGAAGCCGCGTACCGCGGCGCGCGCCACCAGGCAGTTGCGGTGCACGCGCACGAAGCGTTCGCCGAATTCCTCCTCGAGCTTGTTCAGCGGCTCCTCGATCAGGTGCTCGCGCGCCGTCGTCCGCACAGTCACGTACTTCAGCTCCGCCTTGAGGTAGAGCACTTCCGCGATCGGGATCAGGTACACCTTGCCGCGCTCCTGGGCGGAGAGATGCGTGCGCGGCGCGCGCGCGATCTCGTTGAGCACGCCGGGCCGCGGCGGCACCGACCGCGCGCGCGCCAGCGCCTCTTTCAGGCGCGCGAGGCGAATCGGCTTGAGCAGGTAGTCGATCGCGTGCACTTCGAAGGCGCGGATCGCGAATTCGTCGTAGGCGGTCGCAAACACCACCGCCGGCGGCCGTTCGAACTTCTGCAGATGCCGCGCGACCTCGATGCCGTCCATGTCCGGCATGCGCACGTCGAGCAGCACCACGTCCGCCGGCACGGCCGCCATCAGCTCGATCGCGGCGCGACCGTTCGCGGCCTCGCCGACCACGGCAAGCGCCAGCTCGTCCGCGCAATCCGCAAGCAGATCCCGCAACCGCGAGCGCGCCGGCGCCTCGTCGTCCACGATCACCACCCGCAGCGTTTCAGCTTCTTGAGTCACCCGTCACCTGTCACGCTCTTTGACATAGGGCATCACGATACGCACCTCATAGGCGTCGTCGCTCGCCTTGACGGAGAGCCGCGCCTCGGCGTCGAAGTGCAGGGCGAGCCGCTCGCGGATGTTCGCCAGAGCCATCCGGTTGCCGGCGTGGTGGTCGCTCGCCTCGCGATAGGGATTGCGCAGCACTGCGTGCAGCTCGTCGCGCAGCGCGTAGACATGGATACTGATGGTGCCGGGCTCGCTGCGCGGCTCGATGCCGTGATAGACCGCGTTCTCCAGCAGCGGCTGCAGTACCAGCGGCGGCACCAGCGCGTCGCGCGGAAAGGCATCGATTTGCCAGTCGACCCGCAGGCGCTCGCCGAGACGCAACTGCTCGATGCCAAGGTACTGCCGGCACAATTCGATCTCCCGCACGAGAGGCGTGAGTTCGCGGTTGTCGGCCATCAGCACCCGGAACAGATCGGCCATATCCTCAAGGGCGACTTCGGCGCGCTTCGGCTCCTGGCGAATCAGCGACAGCACCGCGTTGATGCTGTTGAAAAGAAAGTGGGGACGGATGCGCGCCTGCAGCGCCTGCAGCCGCGCTTCGGACAAGGCGGGCGACAGCGCCCGCTCGCGCAGGTGGAAGTAGGCAAGCAACGCAAAAGTAGTGAGCGCGACCAGCGCCCAGTAACGCTCCAGCGCGGAGGGCCCGTCGCCGAGCAGGACGCGCCACGCCAGATAGAGCGCTGTAGCGAGCACGAGCTCCACCGCCAGCACCACCATCGCGGCGGCCCAGTACGGTATTCGCCGCAGGACGTTCGAGAGCGCAGCGAGCACCAGCAGGGAAAGTATCAGCAGTGGCTCGACCAGGGCGGAGGACTCGATGAACTGCCACCACGCAGCGAGCAGGTCGGGACTCTTGACGATGGCGGCAGCGGCGGCCGCCACGTTCACGATGACCAGCACGCGCAGCATGATGCCGAGATTGCGGAAATTCGGCAGGGCGCCTGCATAGGCGTTTTGATTTATACTTCTCGCCATGCGCGAATTTTAGCAGGCCGCATGTCCGCCAACGACAAGAACAAGGGCCAGCCGTGGTCGGGACGGTTCAGCGAGCCGGCAACCGAGCTGGTGCGGCGCTTCACCGCTTCGGTGTCCTTCGACCGCAAGCTCGCCGAGTTCGACATCGAGGGCTCGCTCGCCCACGCGCGCATGCTGCACGCGACCGGCATCATCGGCAAGCCCGACCTCGCGGCGATAGTGAAGGGCCTGGCGCAGATCCGCGCCGAGATCCGCGCCGGCCGCTTCCCGTGGTCGGAGGCGCACGAGGACGTGCACCTCAACATCGAGAAGCGCCTCATTGAACTGGTCGGCGAGCCCGGCAAACGGCTGCACACCGCCCGCTCGCGCAACGACCAGGTCGCAACCGACGCGCGCCTCTATCTGCGCGCCGCGATCGATCAGACGCTCGCGCTCATGGGATCGCTGCAGCGCGCGCTGCTCGACCTGGCCGAAGCGCACGCCGGGACGGTGATGCCGGGCTATACGCACCTGCAGGTGGCGCAGCCGGTGACTTTCGGCCACCACCTGCTGGCGTACTTCGAGATGCTTGCGCGCGACGCGCAGCGCCTCACCGACTGCCGCAAGCGGCTGAACCGGCTGCCGCTCGGCGCCGCCGCGCTCGCCGGCTCCTCGTTTCCAATCGACCGCCTGATGGTCGCCAAGGAACTCGGCTTCGACGGCGTGTGCGAAAATTCGATCGACGCGGTGTCCGACCGCGACTTCGCCATCGAGTTCTGCGCTTGTGCCGCGCTGGTGATGATGCACCTGTCGCGCTTCTGCGAAGAGCTGATCATCTGGGCCAACCCGCGCTTCGGCTTCGTCGCCATCGCCGACCGCTTCTGCACCGGCTCCTCCATCATGCCGCAGAAAAAGAACCCCGACGTCGCGGAGCTCGTTCGCGGCAAGACCGGGCGCGTCTATGGGCACCTGGTGGCGCTGCTCACGCTGATGAAGGCGCAGCCGCTCGCCTACAACCGCGACAACCAGGAAGACAAGGAACCGTTGTTCGACACCGTGGAAACGCTGACGGCGAGCCTCACGGTGTTCGGCGAGATGCTGCCGGGCGTCAAGGTCGACCGCAAGGCAATGGAGGCCGCCGCCCGCCAGGGGCACGCCACCGCCACCGATCTCGCCGAGTACCTGGTCAAGAAGGGACTGCCGTTCCGGGAAGCGCACGAGGCGGTTGCCCAGGCGGTGCGCTACGCCGAGTCGCGCGGCAGCGCGCTCGCCGAGCTCAAGCTCGCCGAGCTGCAGCGCTTTGCGCCGGCGACGGGCAAGGACGTCTACGCCGTGCTCACGCTGGAGGGCTCGCTGAAGAGCCGCGCGCACCTCGGCGGCACCGCGCCCGCGCGGGTCAAGGCCGCCATCGCCAAGGCACGCAAGTCGCTCGCCTGAGGCCTCTTGAAAAGCGAAGCAGATTCAGCCGCCGATGGACGCAGATAAACGCCGATAAAATCCAGAACAAGGACGGCGAAGCGGCGGTCTTGGTTCTTGCTTTTGCGGTTTTATCTGCGTCCATCGGCGTTCGACCCTCACCCCCGCCCCTCTCCCGGGTGGAGAGGGGTGTTTCGAGCTTCCCCTTCTCCTTGGGGAGAAGGGGAAGGGATGAGGGATGGGCGGCTCCGTTCAGGTTTATTTCGTGGACCCCTGGTACGACATCGAGCTCGCGATCCGCGAGGCGGAAGGCGCGCCCTTCTCCATCGAGTCGCGCGCTGCCGTCGGTGGTGGATGCATCAATGAGTGCCATGTCATCCACGGCGGGGAACACGCCTACTTCGTCAAGACCAACGCG
>Ga0208685_1000159_pt1 | contig 26381 bp, 25 predicted proteins | sample EasRivMeERMLT890_FD_187533 | JGI IMG/M metagenome (GOLD analysis project Ga0208685, IMG submission 187533) | Soil microbial communities from meander-bound floodplain in the East River, Colorado, USA - East River MetaG ERMLT890 (SPAdes) (version 2) | ecosystem: Environmental > Terrestrial > Soil...
CCGGCCACCACTACGACGACACCAAGCGCTACGTCGACCAGCTGCGCCTGAGCGAAAAGGACCGCCTCAAGATCTTCGAAGGCAATGCCCGCCGCGTCTATCCCCGGCTCGACGCGCTGCTGAAGAAGCGCGGGAGGTAAGAGCTCGAAAAATCTCGTGTAATAGGCGATATTGGCGAAAGACTCGAACCAGGAAAAAACGGAAAAATCCCTGGTAATAGGTGTCATTGGCGGCAGACTCAAGCCAAACTTTCAAGGAAAATCGCATGGCGCTTCCACGCCTGAACGGCATCATCCGCGCGCTCGAATCCGGCCAGCACGCCTTCACCTGTTTCATGCCGCCGGACGTCGAGGCGGCGATCGCGCTGCAGGCGTCGAAGTACGACGGCGTCGTGTTCGAGGGCGAGCACAACGGCTGGGATATCCGCACCCTCAGGGACTGCCTGCAGTACCTGCTTAACCGCGCGCAGATCGCCAAGGCCGCGGCGGTGGCGCCGGCGGTGACGCCCACGGTACGCATACCGCCCAACGGCAACGAGAAGAACCAGTTTTTCGCCAAACAGGCGCTGGACCTCGGCTACTACGGCATCATCTGGCCGCACGTCAGCACGGTGGAGGAGGCCTACAACGCGGTCGCCGCGTGCCGCTACCCGCGCCTCAAGGGGAAGCCGCTCTACGAGCCCGCCGGCATCCGCGGCGACGGGCCGGGCCAGGCGGTGCGCTACTGGGGCGTGACCCAGCAGGAATACTACGAGCGGGCCGATGTGTGGCCGCTCAATCCCCAAGGCGAGATCTTCGTCATCCTCATGATCGAGGACACGATGGGCATCGCCAATCTCGACGACATGCTGAAGAACGTGCCGGGCATCGGTGGGATCCTGATCGGTGAGGGCGATCTTTCGCAGGAGCTGGGACTTCCCCGCCAGTACGAGCACAAGACCGTGCTCGATGCGATGGCGCAGGTCGTCGCCACCTGCAAGAAGCACAAGGTGGTCGTGGGGCACCCGCACGTCGAGACCGCGAACGCCGAGCGCATCATAAAGGAAGGCTACCGCTACCTCATGTGCGCCGCGCCGCGCAGCTTCGCCACCGTCGAGAAAGCGCGCTCCCTCGCCGGGCGTTCCTGACCGTGGAGCGGGTGACCGTCGCGGCGCTGCAGCGGATGAAGCGCGACGGAACGAAGATCGTCGGTATCGTCGCCTACGATTACCCCACCGCGCAAATCGCGGACCGCGCGGGTGTGGATCTCATTTCCGTGGGAGATTCCGTTGGTGCCAATCTTTGGGGCCAGCCGACGGAGATCGAAGTCACGGTGGAAGAGATGCTCCTCGCGTGCAAGGCGGTGAGCCGCGGTACCAGGCGCGCGCTCGTGAGTTGCGACGTTCCTCATGGGCCGGTGCAGGCGGGAACGAAGACCGCGGTGAGCGCCGCCATCCGCCTCGCGAAAGAGGGCGGCGCTGGAATGGTGAAGGTTCTGGGCGTTCCGGATAACGTGCGCGCAATCGTCGACGCGGGGGTCCCCGTCTACGCTGAGTTTCACGGGGGCGCAGATATCCCACTTGGCAAACTGGTGGAGCAGGCAAAGCGGCTGGAAGCGGCGGGTGCCGCGCTGCTCGACTTCCGGCATTCCGGCCCGGAGGCCGGCGCAGCGGTGGTGAAGGCAGTCTCCATTCCGGTGATCGGCGGTCTCGGCGGCGGTCCGTGGCTGGACGGTCGGGTGCGCCTCGCACATACCGCGATCGGCTACGGGGCGAAATGGATCGATTCCACGACAGAAACCTACGCCAACACCGCCCGGGCGAGCCTCCAGGCATTCAGCGCGCTCATCGCCGACGTACGCGCCGGGCGGCAGATCAAGGGCTGATCGTGCCCAGCGCGGTCATAGACGGCATCCAGACCCGCTATGAAGTCATGGGGTCGGGCCCGCCGCTGCTGATGTACGCACCCGGGGGGTTCGACGCGACCGTAGAAAAGTGGTCGACGCTCGGCGTCTACGCCCGGATCAAGCCGCTCGACCACCTGCCGAAGAAACACACCTGCATCGTCTTCGACCGGCGCGAGTGCGGCGAGTCGGGCGGGCGCGTCGAGCGCGTGACCTGGGGCCATTACGTGGCGCAGGGGAAGGGGCTCCTGGATCATCTGAAAATCCGGCGCGCGCACCTGATGGGCGGCTGCATGGGGTGCAGCCCGGTCATTGCGTTCGGTGTCGCGCATCCCGAGACCGTGCTGAGCATGATTCTCTACTGGCCCGTGGGCGGCGCCCGCTACCGGATCAGCGGCCAGCAGCGTTTTGCCGAGCACCTCACCTTCGTGCGACAGCACGGCCTGGAGCAGGTCGTCGCGCTCGTCACCCGGGAGGGAAAGCCGTTCAACGCGGACCCGAGGGGCGGTCCCTGGGCCTCGGTCATCCGGCGTGACCACGCATTCGCCCAGGCTTACGCCAAGCAGGACGTTGCGCAATACCAGCGCATCGTGGATGCGATGTGCCGCGCGCTGCTCGACCGCGACACCGCGCCCGGCGCCGAGCCCGAGGACCTGCTCAAGCTCGAGATTCCCGCGCTTGTCATCCCGGGCCGCGACCCCTCGCACGCGACCTCAGCTGCGCGCTACCTCGAAGAATGCCTGCCCAAAGCGGAATATTGGGACGCCCTGCCGGACGCCCAGACCGAGAGCACCGCGCCGGTCCGGATCCTGGAATTCCTGGACCGAGTGGGCGCCGCGCGCGGTTAGGGCGGCTCGAATTCCTGCTAGTATTTCCTCCCCGCAACAATTCCTACAGGAGACTCGCTTGAACGTTTCGCGTAGCGTATCCCGCCTGTTCCTGGCGGCGTGCTTCGTCTCGCTGGCCGCAATCGCACAGCAAACCCCGGAGACCAAGGAACCCTACGAGCCTATCGAAGGCCAGGCCGGCAAGGACGTCGTGTGGGTGCCGACACCACTTGTGCTGGTCGAGAAGATGCTCGACATGGCACGTGTCACGCCCCGCGACTTCGTGATGGATCTCGGCTCGGGCGACGGCCGCAACATCATTGCGGCGGCGAAGCGCGGGGCCCGCGCCCTCGGCGTGGAGTACAACCCGGACATGGTCGAGCTCTCGCGTCGCAACGCGGCGCGGGAGGGGGTCGCCGACAAGGCGCAATTCGTGCAGGGAGACATGTACGAAGCCGACATCTCGCAGGCGACGGTGCTGGCGCTGTTCCTGTTGACCGAGAACCTCAACCGGCTGGCCCCCAAGTTCCTGGCCCTCAAGCCCGGCTCTCGCATCGTCGTGAACGGATTCGAGATCGACGACTGGAAATTCGACGAGACCGGCCGCGCAGAAGGGGACTGCATGAGCTGGTGCACGGCTTACCTCTACATCGTGCCGGCGCGGGTGGAAGGCACCTGGCGGTTGCCGCAGGGTGGGCGGCTCAAGCTCGAGCAGAAGTTCCAGGAACTCACCGGTACGCTCACCGCGGGCGGCACCAGCACGCCCATCACGAACGGCCGGTTGCGTGGGGAACAGATCCGATTCACCGTAGGCGGCACTGAATACACGGGCCGCGTAGACGGGGACACGATGAGCGGGGACTTGAAAGGCAGTGCCACCGGCGCTTGGACGGCTACCCGCAAGACGGGAGGCCCGCGCCTGTCCCGGGCTCACTGACAATAGAAAACGAGGAGGAATCATGAAAACGAGATCATTCAGCTGGGCAGTGATAGGTTGCGCCATGCTCGTGGCGCCGGCCGCGCAGGCCGCTCAGGCGGTGTACCCGAACAAGCCGATCCGGCTCATCATCGGCAGCGCGCCAGGGTCGGGCCCGGACATCATCGCGCGGCTCGTGGCCGACCACTTGTACGGGGCGTGGGGACAGCGGGTCGTGGTGGATTCCCGTCCCGGCGTCGCCGGAATCATCAGCGCCGAGCTTGCGTTGCGCGCGGAGCGCGACGGCTATACGTGGATGATGCTGACATCCCAGCTCTTCGTCGCGACCTCGGTCTATCCCAATCTCAAGTTCAACCTGGACAAGGAATTCGCCTCGGTCAGCCTGATCGGGACGGTGCCGTTCGTCCAGATGGTCAATCCGCAGGTGCCGGCGAAATCCATCCCCGAGCTGATCGCCCTGGCGAAGAAGTCGCCGGGGAAGCTGCGCTACGGTTCGGCCGGAGCGGGCGCCTCGGAGCACCTGTCGGGGGTCATGTTCAACCGGCTGACGGGTACCGACATGCTGCACGTCCCGTACAAAGGTATCCCGCAGGCCATCGCCGACACGCTGTCAAACGAGGTTCAGCTGACCTACGCGGTTTATCCGGCGGCGCGGCCGCACGTCGATTCGGGAAGGCTGAGGGCGCTCGGCGTGACCACCCCGAAGCGCTCGCCGGCGCTTCCCAACGTCCCTGCGATCGCGGAAGCGGTTCCGGGTTACTCGATGTTCGGCTGGTACAGCATCGTGGCCCCGGTCGGCACGCCGGCCGCAGTCCTCGACAAGGTGGGCGCCGAAGTGGTGAAAGCGGCCCGGGAGCCGGCGTTCGGCGAGAAGCTCAAGGCGCTGGGAATCGATATCGTCGGGGGCGGGCGCAGGGATCTCGACTCGTTCCGCAGCGCCGAGCGGAAGCGGATCACCGAGCTGGTCAAGGACTCCGGCGTGGACGTGAAGTAGCGCGCTGAGACCGCGCCCGGTTCACCTTCAGTATCGCTCAAAAATCCGCTGGAGTTCCGCGGGATCCCGCGTCGTCGTGAGTGCGAGCATCAGAAGGATCCGGGCCTTCTGCGGTGTGAGGTTGTCCCCGAAGACGAGCGGGCGCGCTTCCTTGGCCCTGGCTGCGGTCTCGGTGGAGCGACCGACACCGCCGCGGTTGGTCATCACAACCGGGATGCCTTTGGCCGCGACGCGCCTGACCGCCTCGTCCATCGCGGGCGTCCCGGAGCCGGTGGGGAACCCGGCGATGACGAGACCCTCCGCTCCGGCCTGCGTCACGGCCGCGTCGATCAACATGCCATCCGTGTCCACCGCCGTGTAGATGATGTCGACGCGCGGGAGGCGCTGCAGCCGCGAGACGTCGAATGGAGTCGCCCGCGTATGCTGTTTCAACGGCACGCGGTAGAAGGTCACACGGTCCTCGTCGACGTAGCCCAGCACGCCCAGGTCGTGACTGCTGTAGGTTTCCAGGCGGTAGGTCATGGTCTTGGTGACGTCGCGCGCGGCATTGATGACGTCGTTGGTCACGATCAGCGCGCCCTTGCCCCGGGCCTCATCGGCGGCGGCGACGCGCACCGCCTGCAGGAAGTTCTTGGGGCTGTCCGAGGAGAGCGTGCGGAACTGGCGCTGCGCGGCGGTGAGCACGACGGGCTTGTCGCTCTTGACGGTGAGGCTCAGGAAGTAGCCCGTCTCCTCGACGGAGTTCGAGCCGTGGGTGACCACCACGCCTTTGACCTCGGGCTCCTTGGCAAGGATCTCATTGATGCGCCGGGCGAGGGTCAGCCAGTTCTCGATCTTGATGCTGCTGCTGCCGACGCGGATCACTTCCTCCACCTCCAGGCGTGCCACCTGCTTCAACTGCGGAATCGCCTCGGCGACCTCGCCCGCGTGGAGCCGCCCCGAGGGCGTGTTGGCGATGGTGCCGCCCGTGGCGACGACCTTCACGAGGGGCAGCTTGTCCTGCGCCTCAGCGGTGCCCAGACAGGCGGCGAGCAGGGCGAGTGCGGCACATTGACCGAAATGTCTCATGGGAGTCTCCCTTGGCGATTCCTGAGGTGAGAAAAAAAGCCGCCTTGCGGCGGCTCGCTGCTCGTTGTTGCGACGGGCAACCGCGCTACTGCCAGGCGCGGTTGTCCACGATGTTCTCAAAGGTCGCGCCCGGCACCACCATGTTCCACTTGACCGACCAGTTGTAGGTGTCGTCCCAGCGCTCGCGCGTGTAGGGCTGCGGCGCGGCGTGCAACAGGCGCCAGGACTGGAAGTCCTTCAGCTCGAGAAGCCCACCGGTTTCGCGAATGAAGTAGTGAACGTACGGCGTCGGGTCCTTCTCGATCTCCTTCACCGCCCGCGCCTGCGCCCGGAACATCGCCGCCAGCGTCTTGCCGTCGAGATCGTCGCTCGCCGCCTCGCTGCGCGTTGAATGCGATTCGATCAGGATGCGCAGGCCCATCTTTTGCGCCACGCTGATCCACGGCTCCATCAGGCTGACCGCCGCGACCTTGCCCTGCTTCAGTGCTTCGAGGCGCTTCGGCATCGAGCCCGCCGCCGTCGTCTTGACGTGCTCCGGCTTGAGGAACCCCTCCATCATCTTGAGCGTGGTGAAGTGCGAGCCGTTGTTCGGCGTGACCGCGATTTCCCTGTTCTTGAGCATCTCGGGCTCGTAAATCTCCGAGTCCGGCGCGACCGCGATTGCGAATTTCGACATGGAGGCGCCGAGCGCCACGATCTTGCGCCGGCGCAACCCCGAGCACTCGGCTTCGACCGCGCGCTTCATGATGCCCCATTCGCACATGCGGTACTGGTCGATGCCGCCCTCGTTGAAGACCGAATCGAGCGGGCGGTCGAAGACCGAGTCGAACTTGACCGAGTGGGAGGTCGTGACCTGGGCCATGCCGGGCGTGGTCACGAACTCGATGTCGAGGCCCTCGTCCCGGAAGAACCCCTTGTCGCGGGCGACCAGCACGGGCAGGTCGTGGACCGCATTCATGATCGCCAGCCGGGGCTTGACCTTGGTTTCCAAATTCATGGCGAAACCTCCCGTGGGACAGTAAGGATTACAGCTCCTTGATCTGCACCTTGCGCCACTTAATTGCGCCGCCCGGATCGCCCTTGGGCGGGCGGTTGCCGAACTGGAGCGCGATCGGCCCCTGTGCGTGCTGAGTGTTCTGGAACGCGGCGGTCTTGACACCGTTCAGCACCACGGTCATTTCCGAGCCCTTCACAGTGATCTCGTAGGTGTTCCACTTGCCCCCAGCCTTATGGGGAGACGACACCTTGGCGTGATGGACGACGCCGCCCGTGCCGTAAGAAGGATCGGCACGCATATCGAAGATGTTCGCCTCGTAGCAGGTCTTGTCGGTAATCTTGCCGGGATCGATACAGCGCCAGTGGACACCGCTGTTCGTCGTGTGATCCGCCCAGAATTCCGCCCTGAGCTGGAAGTCCTTGTAGGAGTTCTTCGAGACAATGTACCCGCCCTTGCCCTTGTCGGCGACGATGGCGCCGCCCTCGGCCCGCCAGTTGGCGTCGCCGATGCGGTTGAAGTTCTCGAGGCCCTTCTCGCCGTCGATGAGCGCGGTCCACCCGGTGACCGAGTCATACGTGGAAGACATCTGCGCGCAGCCGAAAGCGGTCAAGCCGATAACCAGCAGGCCCGCGGTGATGCTAGACAGTCGCTTCATTGTGGTCTCCTCTATTATTCAAGACGAGTTGATTGACATCGCTTCTGATCGCTGCGGGCAGCCGGTTACAGCTCCTTGACCTGCACCTTGCGCCACTTGATCGCGCCGCCGGGCTCCTTGCCACGATTGCCGAACTGAAGCGTGAATGGTCCGCTTGCAAACGTGCTGTCGTAGATGGTGACAGTCTCGATCCCGTTAAAGATGACGCGCAGGTGCGTTTCCTTGGCCGTGATTTCAAAGGTGTTCCATTTGCCGCCGGCCTTATAGTTGCTCGGGTTCGGCACCGGTATCCTGCCGAAGTTTACGATGGCGCCGGTGGCGTATTCCTGCCCGGGGCGCTGGTCGAAGATGTTGACCTCGTAGGCAGTCTTGGACCCAACCTTATTGGGATCCGAGGCGCGGATGAAGATTCCGCTGTTTGTCGTGTGGTCGGCCCAGAACTCGGCCCGGATCTGGAAATCCTTATAGGACTTCTTGGTAACGAGGTGGCCGCCCTTACCCTTGTCGGCGACGATGGCGCCGCCCTCGGTCCGCCAGTTGGCGTCGCCGATGCGGTTGAAGTTTTCCAGGCCCTTCTCGCCGTCGATGAGCGTGACCCAGCCGGTGTCCATCATGGAGGACATCTGGGCGCAGCCGAAAGCCGTGAGCGCGACGACAAGCAATGCAGAAATGACGACAGACGGGCGCTTCATTGTGGTCTCCCCTTTGGGTGTTGATGACCGCCGGCCACTAGGATGGCCCCGCTGCGGCTGAGCGTCAAGACGCCAGGGCTGCTGGCGCAAGGGGGAAATAGGATGGCAGGCGTGATGCATGCGAAAATAGCTTCCAGATCAACTGGAGACCATGCCGTGGCGGAGAAAGTACAGGCGGCCGTAAGAACGGGGCCGAGCCGGACCGAGTTCCGTGAGTTTCCGATGCCCGATGTTCCCGAGGATGGCGCGCTGCTCAGGATGGAGGTCGCGGGGATTTGCGGGACGGACGTCAAGCTTTACGCCCATCCGCCGACGCAGAGCCCCGTAATCATGGGCCACGAAAACATCGGCACGATCGCCAAGGCCGGCCGCGAGTTCACCCGGCGCAAGGGCTTCAGCGAAGGGGACCTCGTGTTCGTCGAGCACTACGTCATGTGCGGCAAGTGCGAATGGTGCCACCTCGGCCAGTATCGTCACTGCGAGAACACCGACTGGCGCAAGAACCCTGATGCCATCCGCTACGGCTACACCTCGGCCGAAAAGGCACCGCACCTGTGGGGCGGCTTTGCCCAGTACGTCTACCTGCCGTGGAATGCGGTCGTGCATCATGTCCCGAAGGGCGTGACGCCGGAGCTGGCGGGGCTGGTGACCCCGATGGCGAACGGCGTCGAGTGGTCGCTCTTCGACGGCGGCGTCGGCTACAACTCCAGCGTGCTCATCCAGGGCCCCGGCCAGCAGGGGCTGTCGCAAACCGTGATCTGCAAGCAGGCGGGCGCCTCCCTCATCATCGTCACGGGCACTTCCAAGGACGCCGCGCGCATGAAGGTCGCAAAGGAACTGGGGGCGGACTACGTGATCGACGTGCAGAAGGAGGATCCGCTCGCGCGCATCCAGGAGATTACCGGCGGCAAGGGCGTGGACGTCGCGCTCGACTGCACGGCGGGCGCCGGCACGACCCCCATCCTGCTCGGCGTGGATGCGCTGAAGCGGAAGGGGGGTGTCATCGTGGTCCAGGGCGAGATGAAGGAGTTCCCGAATTTTCCGCTGGAAAAGGTCACGACCAAATTCATCACGATCAAGAGCGCGCGCGGCCACAGCTACAAAGCGTGCGAGCTTGCGCTTGCCCAGCTCGCATCGAAGCGCTTTCCCCTGGAGAAAGTGACGACCCACCGTTTCGGGCTGAAGGACGTTGACCTCGCCATCCGGTCGGTGGGCGGCAAGGGCGTGCCGGACGTCATTCACGCCTCGCTGATGCCCTGGCAGTAGCATGCGAATACTGGTATACGGCGCCGGCGCGGTCGGCGGCTACGTCGGCGGCATCCTGACGGCAGCGGGGGCGGACGTCACGCTGGTCGCGCGCGGCGCGCAGCACGATGCCTTGAAGCAGCGCGGCCTCATCCTCGAGGGCCCGAAGAGCGGACGGCCGGATCCGATCCGCGTGCGGGTATGCCGCCCGGGAGAGGAGAAGGGGCCCTTTGACCTCATCATCGTCGGGCTGAAATCCCACCAGATCGCCGGCGCGGCTGCGCGCATGGTGAGCCTGCTCGCGAAGGACGGCATGATGCTCCTCGGGCAGAACGGGCTTCCCTATTGGTATTTCGAGAAGCTCGACTCCCCGCTCCGCGGTTCCCAACTGAAATCGGTGGACCCCGACGGCACGCTCGCGAGAACGATTCCGATCGACGCCGTGATCGGCGGCGTCATGAACAAGCCGGCCGATCTCGTGGAGCCGGGACGCATCCGGCTGGCGGACCAGGCGAGCGACCGGATCGCGATCGGTGAGCTCGACAACCGCATTACGCCGCGGCTGAAGGAAATCGCCGCCGCGATCGAGCCGGCCGGCTTGCCTGTGCTGGTATCAGACGACATCCGATTGCTGAAATGGCGCAAGCTCTTGTCGAACGGCGTATTCAACCCGCTCGCGGCGATTACCCAGTCGACACACCGTCAGATCGGGGATTTCGAGCCGACTCGCCGTATTGCGCGGTTGATGGTGGACGAAGTGCTCGCCGTGGCCGCATCGGTCGGCGTCAGGCCGGGGACAACATCCGACCAGATGATCGACGACGTGCGCAAGAGAGTGGGTATCCTCTCCTCGACGCTGCAGGACGTGCGCTTCGGGCGCGAGCTCGAGCTCGACGCGCTCATCAATTCCGTGATCGACGTCGGGCGCCTGACCGGGGTCGCAACGCCCTATCTGGAGTTCGCCTCCGCCTGCGCCGCGTTGCTCAATCGGCGCATCGCGGATGACGGAGTCGCTTTCGCGCCCGCCGCCGTGAGAAAATAGTGCAACCAAAGGAGGGAGCCATGAGACATTTCTGGAGGCTTTTGCTTGGCATTTCGTTGTTGAGCCTCGTCGGCGTGCATCCGGCGCTGGCGCAGCAGGTCAAACTTCGCGACGGCACGCTGTTGCCGGAGAAGCCTTTCTACATCGTCACCTACATCGAGGTCGCGCCGTCCGAGGTGCAGAAGGCCGCCGCGCTCATCAAGAAGCACAGCGCTGCCTCCAAGCAGCAGGCCGGGAATCTCCGATTCGAAGCCCTGCAGGGAACGGGCCGCAAGAACCACCTCCTCTTGCTCGAGGCGTGGCAGGACCAGGCCGCCCGGGAAGCCCACGCCAAGACCGCGCGCACGATCGCGTTTCGCAAGGACCTGCATCCACTGCTCTACAGCCCGTATGACGAACGGCCTCACGCGCCTCTCGTTGCCGCAGACCCCTCGAAGATTGCCAAGGGTGGGAGCGGCACCGTCTACGTCGCGACCCATGTCGACATCATTCCGCCGGAGCAATTCCCGCCGTGCAAGCGCCAGGTCAATGAAAACGGGCCCTGCGGCAATGCCCTGGTCGAGAAGCTGGTCGCCGACAGCCGCAAGCACGCGGGGAACATGCGATTCGACGCGCTCACCCAGTCGAACCGTCCGAACCACATGACCATCGTCGAGATGTGGCGAAGCAGCAAGGACCACAACGCGCACATCGCGCACACCGAGACTAAGCATTTCCGCGACGCGATGTCGGGCCTCGCGCCGGGCAGCGGCGTGGCGGCCGATCCCCTGTTCGTGATCAACCCGCTGTCGGGAAGCCTCTACGACGAGCAGCTCTATGCTCTGATTGACTGAGAAGACGATGTCGCTACCGAAGGAATATGACGATCTGCCGGGCACGGTGGTGTTCGACTTCGACCGGGCGCGCCAGGGCTACCATCTCAACATGTTCTGCATGTCGCTGATGAAGCCGGAGAACCGCGCCGCGTTCAAGGCCAACGAGCGCGCTTACCTCGACAAGTGGCCGATGACCGAGGAACAGAAGCAATCGGTCCTGAAGCGCGACTGGAACGGCATGCTCGCGGTGGGCGGCAACATTTACTTTACCTCCAAGATCGCGGCGACCGATGGGCTCTCCTTCCAGCAGATCGCCGCTATCATGACCGGCTCCACCCAGGAGCAGTACGCCCAGATGATGCTGAAGGGCGGCCGGCCGGTGCAGGGCAACCGCAGCAAGTCGGAGTGGAAGAGCCGTGGCTAGGATCGTTGCGGGAGTGGCCGCATCGCACATCCCCGCGGTCGGCGCGGCTTGGGACAACGGCAAGGCCGGCGAGCCTTATTGGCGGCCGGTGTTCGAGGGCTTCGAGCGCTCCAAGGAATGGATCGCGAAGGTGAAGCCGGACGTCTGCATCGTCGTCTACAACGACCATGCCTCGGCGTTCTCGCTCGAGATCATCCCGACCTTCGCGATCGGTTGCGCCGCGGAGTTCCCAATTGCCGACGAAGGATGGGGACCGCGCCCGGTGCCACCGGTAAAGGGCCACCCCGAGCTCGCCACGCATATCGTGCAGTCGGTGGTGCTGGACGAGTTCGACCTCACCGTCGTCAACAAGATGGAAGTGGACCACGGGCTGACCGTGCCGCTGACCCTCATGTTCGGACAGCCGAAGGAATGGCCGTGCCCGGTCATACCGATCTCCGTCAACGTGGTGGTCTACCCGGTGCCGACCGGGAATCGCTGCTACATGCTGGGCAAGGCCATCCGCAAGGCGGTGGAGTCCTTCGACAAGGACCTGCGCGTGGTGATCTTCGGCACTGGCGGCATGTCGCACCAGTTGCAGGGTCCGCGCGCCGGCTTGATCAATAGCGAGTTCGACACGCGCTTCCTCGACAACCTGACCCGCGACCCCCAGTCGCTCGCGAAGATCTCGCACTTCGAGTACCTGCGCGAGACCGGATCGGAAGGGATCGAGATGGTGATGTGGCTCATCATGCGCGGCGCGCTGGACGACGAGGTCAGGGAAGTCCGCCGCTTCTATCACGTGCCGGCGTCGAACACGGCGCTCGGGCACATCATTCTCGAAAACACACGACGCTAAGAGGGAGCAACGATGAAGATCTGCGTGGCCGGGCAGGGCGCCTTCGGTCAGAAGCATCTCGACGCGCTGAAGCGCATATCCGGGGTCGAGGTCACCTCGCTCATCGGCGGCAATCCCGTCGGCACCGAGCAGGTCGCGAAGAAATACGGCATCGCTCACTGGGGGAACGACCTCGCTGAAGGCATCAAGCGCGCCGACGCGGTGATCCTCGCGACGCCGACCAAGATGCACTTCAGGCAGGGCGAGCAGGTGATGCGCGCCGGCAAGCACGTGCTGGTCGAGATTCCGGTCACCGACAGCGTCGAGGACGCGGAGAACCTGGTGAAGATCGCCAAGCAGACCGGCGTTACCGCCATGGCCGGCCACGTGCGGCGCTTTAACCCGAGCCATCAATGGGTGAACAAGCGCATCCGCAAGGGGGAGTTGAAGATCCAGCAGATCGACGTGCAGACCTATTTCTTCCGGCGCAGGAACATCAACGCCGCCGGCAACCCGCGCAGCTGGACCGATCACCTGCTCTGGCACCACGCCGCCCACACCGTCGACCTCTTCGCCTACCAGTGCGGGGAGGCGATCTCGGATTGCTACGCGCTGCAGGGCCCGATCCACCCGCAGTTGAACATCGCCATGGACATGAGCATCATCGCCAAGGTGCCCTCGGGTGCGATCCTCACGCTGTCGCTGTCATTCAACAACGACGGTCCGCTCGGATCGTTCTTCCGCTACATCTGCGACAACGGCACCTACAAGGCGTTCTACGACGACTTGAGCGACGGCAAGGACATGAAGATCGACGTGTCGAAGGTGGATGTCTCCATGGACGGCATCGAGCTGGAGGACCGCGAGTTCATCGCCGCGATCCAGCAGAAACGCGAGCCCAACGGCAGCCTCGCGCAGGTACTACCGTGCATGCGCGTGCTGGGCAAGCTCGAGAAGATGATCGACCCCGACCGCAAGGCGCACGCGTAACGGCGACCTGGCGTATCCGACGCCCTCGAGTGCCCGGGGGCCGAAACAGAAAACATGTGGGGCTGATGCATGGCGGCCGTCAATGACGGTCGAAGGGTAATCGCGCGCCCCGTGTAGAAGTGCCGCATCGGGGATTCGCCACCGCCCGTTCCGTGAACGATTCCACACCTGCGTGAGTCGGCACGAATTGTGCGTGGCCCGAAAGGCCATGCGCAAATACCCTCTTTCTCCTCATGTGGTTGCGGGCTTAACCCTGATCGAGGTGATGGTCGCGATCGCGATCATCGTCGTCGCAGCGGCGATCGCGTTGCCTTCCTATTCAAGCTACCAGGATCGCGCAAAGATCTCGCAGGCCGTCACCGACATCGGCGCGATCAACGCAAAATTGCGACTCTACATGGTCGACAACACGGTCCCGCCTCCGAGCCTTGCCGCCATTGGCGAGTCCGGAAAGCGCGATCCATGGGGCAGCGCCTACCAATACACCGACCTCACGACCGCCGGCATCTCGAAGGCGCGCAAGAACAAGAACCTGGTGCCGATCAATTCCGACTTCGATCTGTGGAGCAATGGCAAGGACGGCCTCAGCAAGCTTCCGCTCACGACCAAGGTCAGCCGCGACGACGTGATCCTTGCCAACGACGGCCGCTTCATCGGTCTCGTCTCCAACTACGAATGATGCACGTAACCACGCGAACGCGGTCGGTGGCGCGGCGTATCGTCGCGCTGTTTGTCCTTTGCGGCCTCCTGCCCGTGGCTGCCACGATCGTGGTTTCCTACGAGCATGTCGAAGATGCGCTCATCGCGCAACGAGTGGCGGTGCTGCGCGGGGCAGCGTCCAACTATGCCACGGTGCTGTTCGACCGGTTGGGCGTGGCGGAGCGGCTCGCGATTTCCGTGGACGAGGGTCTGCGCGCCGGGCGGCCGGTCGAGGCAAAGGGGGTTGAACGGCATTTCCGCGCCGCTGTGGCGATCGGGCCAGACGGCACCAAGGTACTGTACGGAATGCCCTCAAGGATCCCGGGCGCATTCGAGGTCGCGGTTACGGGCCGTCCGCCGCTGGCGGGCGCCGGCAAGCTGGTTGTACTGCGCGATCCGGAGTTGAAGGCCAGTGTGTGGATCGTTGTGAGCAAGGATCCGGAAGGTGTCTCAACCCGCCAAATGGCGTTCGAGCTCGAACCAAGGTACCTGTGGGAGGCGCACGACGACCTGCCCTACCTGACCGAGGTCTGCGTCCTCAATGTCGCCGGACTCCCGGTTGAATGCGACCGGAAACCGGCGGCGGCGGAGCTCGACCGCTTCCGGTACGCGCCGCCGGGCGACAGGCAGATGGACTTTGAGTGGACGACCGGCGGCGTCACCTATCTGAGCGGCCTCCGGGAACTGTTTCTCGGCGGCCGCTTTGGCGCGGACTCCTGGCTGGTCGTCGCCAGCCAGCCCGAAGAGCATGCGCTTGCGCCGGTTCGCGCGCTGACCGGCGTCGTCGTCCCGATCGTTCTCCTGGGGCTGCTGGCAGCCGCGCTGCTCGGACTGGTGCACGTGCGGCGCACCATGCAACCGCTGAACGAGCTGGCGCGGGCCGCCAGGCGCATCGCGGCAGGCGACTTCGACACGCGCGTGACGAAATCGCGCGACGACGAGTTCGGCATGCTGGCATCCACGTTCAACACAATGACGGCTCGTCTCGGGCGGCAATTCAACATGCTGCTCGCGCAGTCGGAGATTGACGCGGTCATCCTGTCGAGTGCCGATCTGACGCGCGTCATCACCATCGTGCTGCGCCGCGTGGCCGAGATCGTGAGTGCTGACCGTCACCTGCTCCTGCTGGCCGATCCTGCCGCGGCCGACACCTACCGCCTTTACTCGCTCGACGAGGAAGGGAAGCCCCGCGCGCGGGACGTCGAGGTCTCGCAGACGGAATCGGCGCGGCTGCTCACGGCGAGGCGCGGCCTGTGCGGGGTTCGGGTCGAACCGGCATGGTCGCCGGCATTCACCGGAATCGAGGGAGTCAGCCGGTACGCACTTGCGTTCAGGGTTGGCGACGAACTCGGCGGCGCCCTTGTTCTCGGCTACGACGCGGACCGGGCGCCCGCGAGCGAGGACGTATCGATACTGCTCAAGCTCGGCGATCAGGTCGCGGTCGCGCTTGCCACCGCACGCCGCGACCTCGAGCTGCACCGCCGCGCCTATTATGATTCCCTGACCCACCTGCCGAACCGTCTGCTCGGCCTCGAGGAGCTGGCGCGCGCCGTGTCAGCCGCCGCGCGCCATCAGCGCAGCCTGGCGGTGCTGTTTATCGACCTGGACGGCTTCTCGCACGTGAACGACAGCCTCGGCCATCCGGCGGGCGACGCGGTACTGGTGCAGGCGGCCGCGCGGTTGCGCGGCTGCGTCCGCAAGTCCGACATAGTCATGCGCCTCGGCGGCGACGAGTTCGCAGTAGTGCTCACCGAGTTGCGGGAATCGCCCGACGCGGCGCTCGTCGCGCGCCAAGCGATCAAGGCCCTGGCGGCCCCGTTTGAGCTGCCCGACGGTCGGGCGCACATTTCGGCCAGTGTGGGCATCGCGGTGTATCCGGGCGATGGCGACACGACAGAGGACCTGGTCAAGCACGCCGACCTCGCGATGTATCACGCCAAGCAGCAGGGGATGGGAAGCTCCGCATTCTTCGAGGCGTCCATGAACGAGGAAGTCATGCGGCGGGTCGCGCTCGAGCGCGAATTGCGCGAGGCGATCGACGGGCAGCAATTGCGGCTCTATTACCAGCCGCAACTCGACCTGCGAAGCGGCCGCGTTGTCGGCGGCGAGGCGCTGATTCGCTGGATCCACCCGGTCCGAGGCCTGGTGCCGCCCGTCCACTTCATCGGTTTCGCCGAGTCCAGCGGCCTGATCGACCCGATCGGGCAATGGGCCCTCAAGGCGGCCTGCGCGCAATTCGTCGCGTGGCGGGCCGAGGGGCTCGCGCTTGAGTACGTTTCAGTCAACGTCTCGCCGCGCCAGTTCCATGCCAGCGGATTCTCGGAAACCGTCGCGGAAGCACTGCAGGCATTCGGCGTGCCCGCGAGCGCGCTTCATCTGGAGATTACGGAGAGCGCAGTGCTCGGCGAGCAGGGCGCGGCGCGCGCGAATCTCGCCGGACTGAACGCCCTCGGCACGCCGCTAGAGCTCGACGATTTCGGGACCGGCTACTCCTCACTCGCGCACCTGCGCGACCTGCCAGTGGCTGCGGTGAAACTGGACCGCGCGTTCATCCAGTCGATCCATCAGGATCCCAGTGCCCTGGCCGTGGTGCGCGCTGCGATCGACATGGCGCATGCTCTCGGCAAATCCGTGGTCGCCGAAGGCGTCGAGCACGCCGAGCAGGTCGCGCTCCTCTCCCAGGTGGGCTGCGACATCATGCAGGGTTATCACTTGAGTGCGGCGGTGCCAGCCGATCGGTTCGCCGCGCTCGTGCGCCAGCGCGCCGCCGCGGTCCCGGTCCTGCTTCGATCGCAGAAGCGCTCCTGAGCGCTGTCCCGCCGCCGTCCGCCGCGAATGTCCGGGGATCCGCTCAATCAGCCCTCGGCGTCGTAGCCCGGCAGCACGCGCGCATCGATCACGCACACGCCGCCCTTCTGCACGGTCTCGATGCCCTTGTCGATCGCCGGCTGTACGTCGCCGGGACGCGTGACCGGGCCGATGCCGACGGCGCCCATCGATTTGCCCATGGCGGCGAGGTCGATATCGGGATCGCCGATGCGCATGCCGATCCAGCGGTTCTCGACCGGGCGGCTCCGCTCCTTCGCGACGCGCTCCTGGTGCAGCTCGTCGTTGAAGAACGAGCGGTTGTTGCAGATCACGAAGAGGCAGGGTATTTGGTAGTGCGTTGCGGTCCACACCGCAGTGTTGGCCATCAGGAAGTCGCCGTCTCCGAGCACGCCGATCGGCAGCCGTCCGCTGCCCTTCAGCCCCAGCGCGGCGCCGACCACGATCCCGGGTCCTGAGCCCACTCCGGCCCCGCCTTCCGCGCCCAGGTAGTCGAGCGGGTGGCGGAACGTGCTGTTGACGCCGCTCCAGCCGATCGGCAGGTGGGTGTAGCACACGTCGATTCCACGTGTCGCCTTGTTGAGCGCGTCGGCGACGCCGGTCATCGAGACCGTGCCGGCCGGCGCAACGGGCTTCTTGTGCGCGGGGACGGCCGTGACACCCGCCGCGCGCGCGCGGGTCGCTTCCATCAGCATCGGCACCGCGGCTTCCGGCTCGCACATGAGGTAGACGTCGATCGGCGGCAATCCCTGGTAGTCCATGCTCCAGCCGCGGTGGCTGTGCTGGTCGCACGAGACCTGGATGATCTTCGCCGTGACCGGCCGCGAGCCGTAGGCGCTCTTGAGGAGCCCCGCGAGATCGAGCCAGTCGAGCGACAGGATCACGTCGGCGTCGGCGATCATCTTCAGCGTCTCCGGGCCGAAGCGGTTCGCCGGAGGCGCGGCGTGAAGGCGGTGGTCGGTCGGGAACGATGCGGCGACCTTCATATTGGTGAGCACACGCAGGTTGAGTTTTTCCGCGAGCGTGACGCGCGCCTTCCAGGCGTCGAGGTCGCGCGTGCAGCGACCCGCAAGCAGGATCGGATTCTTCGCTTCTGATAGCAGCTTCGCCGCTGCCGCGACCTGTTCGGGCGCGGGGCGCACCATCGCGGGCGCCGCGTAGCGCTTCACGTCCGGCAGCGCCGGCATTGCGCCGATCTTCCCCATCTGCAGCGAGATGTCGAGGTTGATGTAGACCGGCCCGCGCGGCGCGGTCTGCGCGATCTGCGCGCCGCGCAGCATCGCTTCCATCGCCGCTTCCACCGAGCCTGGCTGGTTGTCCCACTTGGTGTAGTCGCGGATCAGCGCGCCCTGGTCGGACGCAGTGTGGACCCAGTCGATCCACGGGCGGCGCTTCGCCGCGTCCCACGGCCCGGTGGCACCCAGGATCAGCACCGGCGCGCGGTCGCACCAGGCATCGAAGATCGACATCGTGGCGTGCATCAGGCCGACGTTGGAGTGCAGCGCCGCCGCCATCATGCGGTCGGTGGCCTTGGCGTAACCGTGGGCGACCGTGACCGCGTTCTCGTCGTGAATCGAGAGCAGCATCTGCGGCGTGCGGTTGCCGAGATAGTTGACGATGCTGTCGTGAAGCCCGCGATAGCTCGCACCCGGATTGAGCGAGATGTAGGGGAGGTCCAACTCGTGCAGGATCGCGGCGAACGCGTCGCTGCCCCAGTACTCGGCGCTCTCGCGCGAGCGCACCGGGGTGTCATGGAGGATGGATGAAGCGCTTTCCTTGGGGGTCATTGCGGATTCCTGATGTCGATGGAAAACGGGAGCGCGTAGCTTACCCGAAAATCTCAATCGACGCGGGCGCCGGAGACCTTTACCACCTCGGCCCAGCGCTTTAGTTCTTCACGCACCAGCTTGCTGAATTCCTCGGGTGAATTGCCGACCGGCTCGGCGCCAAGGTCGATCAGGCGCTGCTTCATATCCGGCGAGCGCGCAGCGCGGCCGATTGCGTCTCCAAGCTTTGCCACGATGTCGCGCGGCGTCGCCGCGGGGGCGAACAGGCCGTACCACACCACCACCTCGACGCCGGCGACGCCTGCTTCCTTCATGGTCGGCACCTGGGGCAGCTGATCGCTGCGCTTGGGACCAAGATTGGCAAGCGGGCGCAGCCGGCCCGACTTCACGTGCGCGGAGATGGCGGGAATATTGGCGTAGGTCAGGTCGACCTCGCCGCTGATCAACGCGGTGAGCGACGGGGCACTGCCCTTGTACGGCACGTGCACGATCTTCGTGCCAGCTCTGAGATTGAAGAGCTCACCGGCGAGGTGCTGCGTGGTGCCGGCGCCGGCGGATGAGTAGTTGAGCTGGCCCGGGCGCGATTTAGCGAGCGCGACCAGCTGCTTCGCGGTCCTGACCGGCACCGACGCGTGCACCACGAGAATATTGGGCGCCATCGAGAACAACGAAAGCGGCGCGAAATCGCGCACGGCGTCATACGCCACTTTCTTGTAGAGGCTCATGTTGATCACGAGCGCCGCGGTGTTGATGAGCAAAGTGTAGCCGTCGGGCGCCGCGCGGGCCACGAGCTCGTTGGCGATATTGGTGCCCGCGCCGGGCCGGTTCTCCACGATGATCTGCTGGCCGAGATACTCGGTGAGCTTGGGCCCGAGCAGTCGCGCATTGATGTCTACGCCGCCACCGGGCGGGAAGCCCACCACGATGCGAATGGGCTTGCTCGGGTAGCCTTGGGCGAGCGCCGTCGATGCAGCGCCAGCGAGCGCGAGCACCATGAGTGAACGCAAGAGTGTGCTTGAGAACATGTCGGGTCTCGGGTGCGATGGCATGGAACAGACGGAAAAAATCGGATGCTATGATAGCAGCGATTTCACGAGGGAGAAGCGTTGATGAAGCGATTCGATATCGCGGTGATTCCGGGTGATGGAATCGGCCGCGAGGTGGTGCCTGCTGGCTGCACGATACTGGACACGGTCGCCGACGTTCATGGCGGCTTCCGCCTGCGCTACAAGTCCTATCCCTGGAGCTGCGCCTGGTATCTCAAGCACGGCAAGATGATGCCCGATGACGGGTTGCAGCGCATCGGCGACTCCGACGCGATCTATCTCGGGGCGGTGGGATTTCCCGGCGTGGCGGATCACATCTCGCTGTGGGGGCTGCTGATCCCGATCCGGCGCGGCTTCCAGCAGTACGCCTGCGTGCGGCCGGTGAAGCTGCTGCCCGGCGTGCGCTCGCCCCTCGCGGGACGCGGGCCGCAGGACATCGATTTCATCGTGGTGCGGGAGAACAACGAAGGCGAGTACTCGAGCATGGGCGGGCGCATCTACAGCGACACCCCGCACGAGGTTGTCACGCAGCTGAATCTCTTCACCCGGCGCGGCACCGAGCGCATCATCCGCTACGCGTTCAATCTCGCGCGCAGAAAGAAAAGAAGGAAGGTGACCTCCGCCACCAAGTCGAACGGCATCATCTTCAGCATGCCGTTCTGGGACGAGGTGTTCTGGCAGGTCGCGAAGGACTACCCAGGTATCGCCGCGGAGCAGATGCACATCGACGCGCTGTCGGCGCGCTTCGTCACTCACCCCCAGAACTTCGGCGTCGTCGTGGGCAGCAACCTCTTCGGGGACATCCTTACCGATCTCGGCGCGGCCATCGCCGGCTCAATCGGCATCGGGGCCTCGGCCAATCTCAACCCGGAGAAGAAATTTCCGTCGATGTTCGAGCCGGTGCACGGCTCCGCGCCCGACATCGTGGGCAAAGGCATCGCCAATCCGCTGGGCCAGGTGTGGAGCGGCGCGATGATGCTGGAGCATCTGGGCCAGGCGGCCGCGGCCGACCTGATTGTCAAGTCGATGAGCTCGGTACTGGCTTCGGGAATCAAGACGCCCGATCTCGGCGGCCGCGCGAGCACCCGCCAGGTGACCGCGGCCGTCGCGAAGGAGATCCGTCGCTTTGCCCGCTGAATTCCGGTGACCCGTGACCGGTGACCAGTGACCGGTAGGTCAGGCGACGCATTCGCCATTCGCAGTGTCGTGCTCGCGCTCGCGTTCGCGAGCGCGCCGGCCGCGCATTGCGCCGAACGGCCGCAGGCAGCGATCGCCTCCGCGCATCCCCTCGCAACCGCCGCGGGCCACGAGATCCTCACGCGCGGTGGCAATGCATTTGATGCGGCAGTTGCCGTCGCGGCGGTGCTGGCGGTGGTCGAGCCGTACGCGTCAGGGCTGGGGGGAGGCGGTCTGTGGCTGCTGCATCGCGCGGCGGACGGCCGGCAGGTCATGGTGGACGCACGCGAGACCGCGCCCGCTGGCGCAAAACCCGAACTCTATGTCGACGGCTCCGGCAAGCCGATCCGGGCGGCGACGACGCGCGGCGGAACCGCGGCGGCCATCCCCGGGGCGCCGGCCGCGCTGGTACATGTCGCCGCGCGCTACGGCGCGTTGCCACTCGCCGCGTCGCTCACGCCGGCGATCCGTCATGCCCGCGACGGATTCCAGGTTGACGTGCGTTTCGCGCGCATCGCCGCGTTGCGCGAACGACTGTTGCGGGACAACGCGGAGGCGTCCCGCATCTTTCTCGACGGCGATCGTGCGCCGCAAGCAGGCTGGCGGCTGCGCCAGGCGGACCTCGCCGCGACGCTGGAGCTTCTCGCCCGGGAAGGCAACGCCGGCTTCTACGACGGGCCCGTCGGCAGTGCGCTCGTTGAATCGGTCAATCGGGCGGGCGGAGTGTGGCGGCTCTCCGATCTCGCCGCCTACCGGGTGATCGAACGTGCCCCGCTGCGCTTTCAGTACCGCGGCGCCTCCGTCACGACCGCGGCGCTGCCTTCCGCCGGCGGTGTAGCGCTCGCGCAATGCCTGCAGATGCTGGAGCGTTTCGAAACCGGCGATGCGCGGGCGCCGCGCGAGGCGCACTTGGTGGTCGAAGCGCTCCGGCGCGCGTTTCGCGATCGCTCCGTGCACCTGGGCGATCCGGATTTCGTCGCGGTGCCCATGGAACGGCTCGTCAGCAAGGCCTATGCCACCGAGCGCGCCGCCACCATCGACCCCGGTGCCGCCACGCGCAGCGAGGTGCCGGAGCGCGAGCCGCGTGGGATCGGGAGCACCCATACCACGCACCTGTCGGCGGTGGACGCTGCGGGCAATCGCGTCGCGGCGACGCTAACGATCAACCTCATCTTCGGCTCCGGCATCGTCGCCCGCGGAACGGGCGTGCTGCTCAACAACGAGATGGATGACTTCACGGTGCGGGCCGGCGTGCCCAATGCGTTCCGGCTGCGGGGCGGGGAGGCCAACGCCATCGCCCCCGGCAAGCGCCCGCTCTCGAGCATGACGCCCACTTTCGTCGAGGACGAGAAGGGCGTGCTCGTCCTCGGCGCCCCGGGCGGCTCGCGCATCGTGAGCCAGGTCGCGCTCGCGGTGCTGGACTACGTTCACATGTCCGCGGTCGATCTTGCGGCGATCGTGGGCGCCCCGCGCTATCACCACCAATGGTGGCCGGACCGCGTGGAGGTGGAGCCGGGCGCATTCTCGCCCACGTGGCGTGCGGCGCTCGAGGCGAAGGGGCACCGGGTGGAGCCCGCGCCCCGGAGGTGGGGCAACATGCAGGCGGTGTTCAGATCGAATCAAACCGGCACGGCGCACGCGGCGAGCGATCCGCGCGGCGCCGATTAGTCACGGCAGCAACATGCCGAGGAGCATGGTGAAGGAAACGGCGCCACACCCGATGAAGAGGACGAACCCCAGCAACAGATATACCTGGTGCCTGGACAGCGCTTTTGCCCGCTGGTCCTCGAACTGCGCCGCGCGACCGAGCAGCAGGATGAACAGCACGCCGAGCAGCAGTCGGATCAGGTTGGAGCGGTGCATGCGCGGAGTTCCGGCCGGGCGGCAATACTGTATCATTTGGCGCACGGTGAGCCGCGCGCCGCATCGCGTATGAAAACGACATTTCTCGACTTCGAGCAGCCGATCGCCGAGCTCGAGGCGAAGATCGAGGAGCTGCGCTTCGTCCAGGACGACTCCGCGGTCGACATCTCGGCGGAGATCGCGCAGCTCCAGAAGAAAAGCCAGGCGCTGACGAAGGACATCTACGGGAAGCTCAGCGCGTGGCAGATCGCGCAGGTGGCGCGGCACCCGCAGCGGCCCTACACGCTCGACTATCTCAGCAACATCTTCACGGATTTCGAGGAGCTGCACGGCGACCGCGTGTTTGCCGACGACACGGCGATCGTGGGTGGCCTCGCGCGCTTCAACGGGGATACCTGCGTCGTGATCGGCCACCAGAAGGGCCGCGACACCAAGGAGAAGATCTTCCGCAACTTCGGCATGCCCAAGCCCGAGGGCTACCGCAAGGCGCTGCGGCTGATGAAGCTCGCGGAGAAGTTCGCCGTGCCGGTGTTCACGTTCGTCGACACCCCGGGCGCCTACCCCGGAGTCGGCGCCGAGGAGCGCGGCCAGTCCGAGGCGATCGGCCGCAATCTCTACGCGATGGCCGAGCTGAAGGCTCCGATCATCTGCACTGTCATCGGCGAGGGCGGCTCCGGTGGCGCGCTCGCCATCGCAATCGGGGACGCGATGATGATGCTGCAGTACTCGACCTACTCAGTGATCTCGCCCGAGGGCTGCGCCTCCATCCTGTGGAAGAGCGCCGATTACGCCGAGGAGGCCGCGGAGACGTTGGGCATCACTGCGACCCGCCTGAAGACGCTCGGCCTGATCGATCGCATCATCGGCGAGCCGCTGGGCGGCGCGCACCGCGACCAGGACGCGACCATGCAAAGCGTCAAGAAGGCGCTACAGGACACCTGGCGGCAGCTCAAGGAAACGCCGCTCGACAAGCTGCTCGAGGCCCGATTCGAGAAGCTGATCGGCTATGGCAAGTTCAAGGAAGTCGAGCAGAAGTAAGCCCGATCTTGCCGGGCGCGTCGCAGCGCAGCTCGAGGACATCGTCAAGCCATCCGACCGCCTGGTGGCGGGCCTCTCCGGTGGAGTGGACTCCGTCGTGCTTCTGGACATTCTTGCCCGCGTCGCGCGCAAGCTGCGCTGCCGGCTTTCGGCTCTGCACGTCAATCACCAGTTGAGTCCCAACGCGCGGCGCTGGGAAGCGTTCTGCGGGCGCCTGTGCCGCGCGCGCCGCATCCCGTTCCGGAGCGTGAAGGTCGATGTGCAGCGGGGTGACAGCATCGAGGCAGCGGCACGCGCAGCGCGCTATGCGGTCTTCGCACGCCAGGAATGCGAATACATCGTGCTTGCCCACCACCGCGACGACCAGGTCGAGACGCTGCTGCTCCAGCTCCTGCGCGGCGCGGGCGTGAAGGGGCTCGCGGCCATGCCGTTGCTAAGGATCCAGGATCCAGGATCGAGGATCCCCGATCCCGGGATTCTCCGGCCCCTGCTGGACGTTACGCGCGAGGAAATTCTCGTGTATGCCCGCGATCGCGGGTTGGAATGGGTCGAGGACGAGAGCAATCAGGATATGTACTTCCTGCGCAACTTCGTTCGCCACGAGGTACTGCCGGTCATCGCGCGGCGTTTTCCCGCCTATCGTGCCACGCTTGCGCGCGCTGCCGGCCACCTCGCGGAGGCTGCACGTGTTCTCGACGAGCTGGCCTCCGCCGACGCAGCTGGCGAACTCGCAGATGGGACGCTGTCGATCGCAGCTTTGCGTCGCCTGCCGCCGGCTCGCGGACGGAACCTGCTGCGTTACTTTCTCGCGAGTCGGGGCGTGACCATGCCCGGAACCGAGCGGCTCGACGAGGCGTTGCGGCAGGCACTAACCGCGAAGCAGGATGCGCGGGTGTTGGTGGAACTTGGTGATTTCACACTTAGACGTCACGCGGGAAGGCTCCACCTGGTGCGAGCCAGAGGCGTGCCGCCCGCGCATTACGAAAAACTCTGGCGAGGCGAGAAGAAAATGGCCCTGCCGGAGTTGGGCGGCGTGCTGACCCTGGCGCGTGCAACCGGGTCCGGCATCAGCCTTTCCCGGCTAGGTGGCGGTGTGGTGACGATCCGTTTGCGCCGGGGTGGCGAGCGTTTGCAGCCGAATTGTCGTCGCCCACGGCGCAGTCTCAAGAATCTATTGCAGGAAGCGCGAATGCCACCCTGGCAGCGCGAGTACATTCCCCTGATCTTCTGCGGCGGAAAGCTGGTATGGGCGGCGCGGATCGGCGTTGACTGCGCTTTTCAGGCCGCGGCCGGGGAGGCGGCGGTCGAACCCACGTGGTCGATCCACGGTTGACACCCGGCGCGGATGGTGTTGTTATCCTCGTGGCACCGCTGTGCAGTCGAGGCGGGCCATAACGAAGGAGGACAGTCGTATGAAATCAGATGCAGGGAGGATGAGCGGGTCCGCGTGGGTCGGGACCGTGATGGGCGTTGCAGTTTTCGCCGTGACCGCTGTTACAGTGGTCGAGCCGGCCAACGCCCAGGAGCGCAAGTCGCTGCGCTGGGCGACCTCGCCCGTGGGCTCCTACGGCTACCAGATCGCCGCGCAGATGACCAAGATCGTCGAGGAAGCGCTCGGCGGCCAGTACACCGTCACGGTCCAGCCGTATGCCTCGCCCACGGTCGCCATGAAGGCGGTGATGGACGGCAACGGCGAGATCGCCTACACCGCCGACATCGGCATGACCCAGTTCCACGAGCGCGTCGGCGGCTTCAAGGACTACAAGCCCAAGATGCCGGAGATCGCGCACGCCTGGTATTCCTATCCGATGGAATCGATGATGGCTGTCTCAGCCAAGGAAGCCGCCAAGTACAAGTGCTGGAAGGACTTCAGCGGCAAGCCGGTGTTCTACACCAACGCCGGCTTCATGAACTGGCTGAACTGGCAGCGCATCTACAAGGCGCTCGGCTACGACTTCAAGCACGTCCAGATCGACCTCAAGTCGAACGCCGATGCGATGGACAGCGGCTCGATCGCGGGATCGGCCACCTACACCACCGCCGGCAAGTCGCTCGCGTCCTACTGGAAGGAGACCGAGATTCGCATGGACATCAGGGTCGTCAATCCCTGCCCCGACGAAGTCGCCAAGCTCAAGGCGGCCGGCCTCGCGGTCGTTGACGTCGACCCGAAGGGCGCGTTCAGCAAGCCCGTCGGTCCCGCGGTGCTCCAGGGCGTGCCGATCCTGTTCGGCTACAACATGGGCACCAACATCCCCGAGGACGTCGTCTACAAGATGCTCGTGGCGTTCGACAAGAACAAGGACGCGCTCGCCAAGGCCGAGCCGGGCTTCACGCCGATGGCGAGGGATTTCGTCGGTATGCAGGTGGCGGGCATCAACGCCAACCCGGCGATCCCGGTGCATCCGGGCCTGGCCAAGTTCCTGAAGGAGAAGAAGGCCTGGAACGACAGGTGGAACATCGCGAAATAAGCGCGTAAACAGACCGCCAAGCGGCAATCTGGAAGGCGCATGCGAGTTGTGCCCAATGGGGGAGGTATGTGCTGAATGCCCGGCTCAAGAGCCA
>Ga0208685_1000160_pt1 | contig 26311 bp, 37 predicted proteins | sample EasRivMeERMLT890_FD_187533 | JGI IMG/M metagenome (GOLD analysis project Ga0208685, IMG submission 187533) | Soil microbial communities from meander-bound floodplain in the East River, Colorado, USA - East River MetaG ERMLT890 (SPAdes) (version 2) | ecosystem: Environmental > Terrestrial > Soil...
GTCCGGTAAGTGGCACCTCTAAAAAACAGGGCAGGCTGCTGCGCGTCGCTCCTCGCTCCCTTGTGCAGGTTGCAGGGCTTGCACGCGGCTCGTAGGTTCGATGGGTCCACTCCTCCACCCCACGCCTTCGGATGGATGTGGTCGATGCATGTCGCCACCCCGGTGCAGTACGGCCCGCGTATCTGGCACTCGTAGTTATCCCGGCGCATGACCAGCGGCAGTACCTTACGCTCCACGTTGGCAGGCCAGTGGCGTTGGCGCTTCATGCCGGCATCTCCACCAAGGTGTCATGACCATCGGCGTCCATGACCTCGCGGATGCGGTACTTCGGTACGTCGACGGCGATGCGTCGTACCTTCTGCGCGATGTGCGGGTGTGGGATGCGGGCCACTCCATCGCGGAACGTCACCATCTGGTTGCCCACCCGCAGCTTCAGCGTGGGTAGCTCAGTGCGGAAGATGCCCGATTCGACCGGGAACTCCGGCCCTTGGATGGGTAGCGGGGCTGCGGCCATCTTGCGGATCGCCATGCCGTACAGCTCGGCGAGACGGGCGAGGGCGGGCTTCTCGGCGTGGTAGCGGTTGACGTGGGCCAGCCCCTTGACGGCGTACTCGGCTCGGAGGTCGGGGTTCTGCACCATGTCCCGCAGTGCATCGGCGATGGTGTCCACCGTGGCCTCGTAGAACGGCAGGCGGTCGGTGTTCCACTCCTGGCGCATGCGGGCCAGCGTCCACTCGTCGGCCCCTGCAATGACGGGAATCCCCATGCCCCATGCCTCGATAGCGTTGCAGCCGTAGCCGAGGCCCACCTGATCGAAGTACACATCTCCTGCGGCCTTCGCCCTCAGCGATTCGGACCACGTCTTGCCCGTGACCACGACCAGCTCGACCGGCAGCCCTTCGGCCTGGAGGGTCCGTACGGCGGCCTCGAGGGCGTCGGTGGACTTGATCTCCCGGTTGGTGGGGCAGGACACCACCCGCACCTTGCCATCGTCGGGGCGGCGGTGTTCCTCTCGAATGGCGGCCAGCTCGTCGAGGTCGTAGGCGGTGGGCAGCCAATGCAGGATGTCGGGCGCCTTGCGCTGGAGGTCGATGGTCGACACGGCCTGCACCATGTGGAACCGCTTAGCCGCTGCCAGCAGGGGCTCGGGGCTGTTGCGGAACAGGGTTCCGTGGTGGTGCAGCACGGCCGGCTTGCGCTGCGCCGGCATGTGCAGCTTGCGGTAGGCGGCGTCCGAATTGTTGAGATGGATGACGTCGGCCTCGTCGGCCAGCGCCTGCACCTCGGCATGCGTCTGACGTGACCAGTGGATGTCCTGCGGGAACTGGAAGTACGCGGTCGACGAGTGCGCCGAGCGGATGGACAGCGTTCCGACCTTCTTGGCGGCCTCGCGGAACCGCCCTCCGACGTCGGCAGGGTCGTACAGGCCCACGATCAGCGCCTTGAGGACGTCAGGGTCGTCCCCGTAGCGCTCCGCAGCCTTGTGGAATCGGTATCCCTGGCCGTTGGTGTCGAGGGCAGTGCCCACGCGCAGTACCTTCACCTTCGCATGGGCCTGCTGTCGCCGATGTGACTCTGCACGTCGAGGGTGGGGTCGTCGTCCACCATCTCGCCCTCTCGGTCGCCTGCCGCCCACATCCACACCAGCGCAGCGATCAGCACCAGCATGACGCCGATGACCACGAGCTGCGTGAGCGACAGGCCGAGAATCACGTCGCGTCAACTTCGGGCTTGAGGGCCGATTCGGAGGCGCGGCTGATGGCGGTTTCCTGCGGGGCGACCTGTCCACGGGTCAGCAGGCCGAGGCCCATGACCGTGACGCCGTTTAGCATGGCGAGGGTTTCGGGGCTGACCTCGAGGCCGTAGGCGGCGAACACGCCCACCACGGCGCCGACGGCGTAGGTGAAGATGGCCGGCGGGATGGGCCGCACGGTGTAGGCGTTGACCGCTGCGGCCACGGCGTTGATGGCGACCACCACGATGGCGGCCTGGTCGCCGTCCAGCCAGCGGAAGCCGAGCGTGCCGAGCAGCAGCACCAGCGATGCGGTGAAGCTGATCCACAGGGTCGGTTCACGTCCGAGGAAGTGCATTGGCGTCTCCTTGATGCAGTGCTGACTATATCCGTTGCGGACTGAAACTTGCTAGGGGTGATACACTTACGCTATGGAAGTGAATCAAACGGAGTACGGAGAACGCCCCGAGGTCGCCGCTATGCTGCGGAGAACCGGGCGGGGCAACGTAGCTGGGGTGTTCGTCGGCGGATGCGTGAGCCGAGGCATTGGCTCGTCGTTCCGCGCAGCGGCCCATACGCACTGGCCCGATGACGACGAAGGCCACGGTCGGTGGATATGCATCAGGTCGCCGAAGCGCGTTCTCACGCCGTCGGGCGGGCCGTCTCGGCTGCTCCTGCACGAGTGCGCCCACGTCATCGCACCCAACGCCAGCCACGGATCGGCCGCCTTCATCGCTGCATTGCGGGCCGTGGGCATACGGACGGATTCGTACTCGCGGGCGGGACGCCTCAGAAAGACCCGAGGATGAAGCGGCGCTGCTCCGAGTGCGGCGCCGAAATCGACGGGCGACGGGACCGGCTGACTTGCTCCGCCCGTTGCCGCGTCGCTCGTGCGCGCCGGTTGAAGCGGCTCCGTCCCTGAACGCACTCACGGGGCGCCCTCGCCCTTGATGCAGTGCTGGCATAGTCGGATGTCGCCGCTCTGCTCGAGCGCCGCTCCGGTGGTCACGTCCAGCGTCTCGCGACCCTCCACGTCGTCCACATTGCACTCCTCGCGCGGGTTGCGGTGCAGCGTGTCGACCCCTTCGTTGCGGTTGAGGACGTAGTACGGCTCGGTCATCATCGTCGGTATCCTCCATTGATGACGTACACATGGCGCCCCAACCCGTACAGGTGACCCCATGAGCCGTCGTCGTTGGTGGTGGTGCCGCGCAGCTGCCAGCCGCTCAGATTCGCCACCTTCTTTCCGGTCCGGTCGTAGACACCGTCGGCGCGCGTGAGATAGGCGATGTTGGCGTCACCGACGTCGAGGTCCGGTGTGGAGCGCACGTTGAATCCGGGGACCAGCGTGATGAGGGGGTAGCTGGTCGCACCGCCGGGTCGGATGCGCGCATCATTCTGCTGCGCTCCCCCGAGCATGAAGTCGGCGAAGTCGTACAGCATCCAGCGCCCGCTCTCGAGGATGAGAAGGTTCGTGTGGCAGTGAACGCCATACGTCGAGCGCACGTAATAGGAGCCGTTCCATATCGTGCCGGTGGCGCCGACGGTTGCGATCACCTGGCCCCGGCTGACCTTCTGGCCGACCTTGACCGACAGCGAGTTGCAGTGGTTGTACGAGTAGCGCGTGCCCGCGCGGATCTCCACCTCGACCACCCAGCCGCCGCCGTTGTACTTGTCATAGGCGGCGCGGGTCACGGTGCCCGCCTCGGCCGCCCTCAGCGGCGACCCGGCGGGCATGCCGGCGAAGTCCGTGCCGGCGTGGACGTTATCGTGGAGGACCGCGCCCTGGAACCAGACCCAGTACGCCTTGATCGTGCCGAGGTACCACATCGTCGGCTGCACGGCCATCTGTGACGGCCCGAAACGCTGCGAGATGTGGCCGCCGTCGAGCGGTAGGCGCAAGCTCATTTACTTCTCCCTGCGGGTGAGCAGCACGCCGGCCAGCAGGCCCACCAAGCCTGCCCCGGTCAGCAGGCCCAGCACGAACATCATGCCGTGGTCGAGGGTCATGGGATGAGGTTCACGACGACCACGAGGATGCCCACGATGGTGCCGGTGAGGCCGACATTCACGTCGCGCCTCGAAGTGTCACCTGAACGATCCTCGGAAGTACAGCGCCAGCCACCACACCGATGGCAGGCTGACCAGCAGCATGGCGAAGATGAGCATGGGCACCGCCGTGCCGGTCGGCAGGGTGATGAACTCCAGCCGCGACAGGGCCAGCGTGGCGGCGATTGACGCCACGATGAAGTCGCGGATGGCGAGTACGGCCCGCTCGCGCAGCGAGGTTGAGCTTTCCTTGAAGTGGCGGGACAGAATCCACACGGCCGCCAGGGGTGCGATGGGCAGCACGACGAGTGCCCCAACGGCCACGTCCTCGACGCTCATCGGTGATGGCGGAGGATCTTATCGGCACGTCGGTAGTCCATCAGCTCATTCGGGTCGCGGCCGGTGACGGCGGACAGGCGCTCGGCCACCCTGCGCTGTCGCCGTGAGACTTCCACGGCGAGGTCGTCGTCGACATGCGGCTCCTCCGGCGGTTCCCCGCGCAGCCAGGAGACGACCCTACGCACCATCGGTACTCTGCTCGGCGACGTCGGCTCCGGCTTCAGCCAAGCTGGTTCCGACCAGCGCCCGATCACGCCAGAACGCCAAGTCATCGAGGGCTCGCCGATGGACGCTTCCGGCCACGAGATCACCGTGGCTGAGAGAACGGATGACGAAAAGGAGGGTGGCAACGGCGACAGCCCAACCGCTGGCATTCGCAAGGGCGGGCAGGAGTTCCACGTCACGTCGTGGCCTCTACGCGCGACTGGGCGACGGAGTGGACCCGCACCGCTGAGGTATACCACTTCGGACAGGTGGCGTGTAGGTGCTTGCGGCCTTCACGTGAATCTCGAGCGACTGGACCATCTCGACCGCAGAATAACGCGGGCCGGCGCAGATGCACTCTGCGCTGGGCGATAAGTGTTGACCGTGGACACCGCACGCTGGGTCAATCTTCAGCCCGTCCTGGTCGAACAGGTCCGCGATCTCCATGAGGATGGCGATGGACGGCGCCAGCGCTGCCACCCGGTCCTCGGGCAGGATGATGCGCGAGCCGCGTGCCCAATGCGGGCAGCGGGAGCGACAGTGGCAGCGGCGTGGCATCAGCTCGCCCGCCTCATCCAGGCGTAATGGCCGCAGGGGATGCACAGCACGTCCTCGCAGCCGTCGAGGGGTGGCATGACGGTGCCGGTGTTCTGGCAGCCACAGTCGGGGCAGTAGCCCCAGTCGTCCTCGGCTTCGTCGGTCGGGGCCGGACAGAAGTCGATCATTGCCCGGTTCCCTTCTCAGCCCCGAGACGGGCGAGGCGGTTCACAAACATCGAGGCGTTAGCCCGGTCCTCGTTGGGCCGTAGGCACGTTGCTAGATCGGTGCCGCCGCCGTGGAACATCGAATGGAACACGCGAGCTACGGTGTCCACGTCGAGCGAGGGTTCGGGTAGGGCGGCTTCGCGGGCGTCAATGAGGGTGCAAAGGCCGCGAGCGACTAGGAACTCATCCCATGTGACGACGGTTGGCCTGCCGTTGCGGAACCCGTCCGGGTCCATGATGGTCATGCCGTCCGGGTGAGGCAGCCGGTTCCATTCAGCCCAATCCAGCCGGGGCTCCGCGCCCTCGGGGCTGCGGGAGTCGGCCCGACATTCGCCTTCGCATCCGGGCATTCGGCAACCCGGTGCGTGGGGGCTGGGGGTAGAGGGCTGGGGAGTGGGCCCTGTCATTGGCTTGCCTTCATTGCGGTGTCGGGCAGGACGATGCTGGCAGGCTCCACCGACACCCGGTACAGGCCCGCGTTCCAGTCCAGCCCCAGCGCCGCCACGGCGGCAGGGTCGAGGTCGACGAGGCGCAGCTGCTCGCCGTTCGGTCCCAGTCGCTGGTAGCAGTCGCAGAACATGGTCGGGGTCACGATGATGTTCTGCCCGGTGTCCAGCGCCGTGACTTGGATGGGGGCGCAGTCGGTCCACGGGTACTCGCAATCGTTGCGCGCCACGCCCGGACCGGGCCACCTCGAGGCGATGCCCTCGCCGTATCGGACGCAGCCCACCAGGCCGGAGGGCGAGTGTTCGGTGACGGGGTACGGCTTGCAGCCATCGTCAGCCCGGGCGGGACCCGCGCACAGGAGCAGTAGGACGACGACCAGGATGGCGCGGGTCACGTCGGCGCCTCCACCGGGAAGCACACCATGCAGCTGCGCCCATGCCGGCCGTCGTGGAGTCCCTTGCCACGCCAGCCCATGTACGTGGCGGGTGGATACGTTCCATCCGGTGCGCGTGACGGCGCACCGTCTCCGCTATTGTCACCGCTACCGCCTCCGCTATACGGTACCGTTACGGTCCCCACCGTAACGGTAGGCGTATCGGTCGGCGTAACGTCCTTACGGCGGGACCGTAACCGCTTCATGCGCTCCGATACGGTGACATCGCCTTCCTGCCACTCGTCCCAGCCGTCGACGTACAGCGCACCGGACGCCAGTTCGATGAGGTCGCCGTGCTGAATCAGGTACGGAATCCACCTGGAACGACGCTCCAGCAGCACCGAAAGTAGCCGGCGATTGCGGAATCTGCCACGCTTTGGCTGCTGTTCTGCGTGCATCAGGCACTCGAAGAAGGCCCGAAAGGCACCGTCGGGGTACTCGGACTTGCGGTCAACGGCGTTCGGATCGAGCCGAAGATACGACCTCATGGCACCCTCACAGCACAGCTCGTGCACACCGAGGCAGTGATGGAGTCGTGATACCGACGCGGCGTACGTTCGATATCGAAGAGCCGCTGCTGGGTCATGCGTCCATCTCGGAGTACGTACGTAGTCGCAGCAGGTTGGCCGTGTGCAGCTCCACCAGCAGGCGCTCGGCACGGTCCAGCACGTCCAGCGGCACCACATCGAGGGCGGTGAACTCGCGGACCAGCACCTCCATGCCGCGCACCAATGCCTCGGCCTGCTGGCGCTTGGCTTCAACCCTGTCGTGGTACGGGTGGCGGTAGTCCAGGCTGACCCGGACGGCGGGAGCCTTCATGCGGGCACCTCATCCTCGGGCCATGTGTAACCCGCGTACGAGCCTCGTTCAATCGCCGCGACCCCATCGGCGTACGTCTGGCGGGCACGCCGAATCATCTTGGGTGTCGCCTGCCCTAGTTCTACCGCGCGCAGCGTGTCGTCGAGCATCGCGGCGAAGTGATACGGGTCGGGATCGCGAGGCCATTCGGTCATGCGAGGAACCCCTTGCGCTTGGCCTCGGCCGGGTTCTCGTGCAGGTATGCATGGCAGATGCGGTGCACGGCCACCAGGTTGCTCGCCACGTCCTTGCCGCCCTGCGAGCGCCGGATGACGTGATGGCAGTCCAGTCGACCGCCGTGGACGCCGCACCATACGCACGTCCCCTCGGCCTCGCGGATGACCTCGGCGCGGATGCGCCAGTCGATGACGTGGGGCTTGGACTTCATGCGCTGCCGTTGGCGCACCGTCATGGGCGGCTTGGGGGCGGCAGTCATATCGCCCACGCGGCCAGCTGCTCATCCTCGTGCGGCAGGCGATACTCCGGCACACGGGTGCCACGTACGTACCGCTTCTCCCATGCGTAGCCGTGGTCGTGCGCCAGCTCATGCAGGCGTGCCCCGTATCGGGTGCCGGCCACCTCGAACAGGCGGTTGCCGCTGACCCACTCGCCACGGTGGACGCGCAGGAACGCCGCTAGGCGGGCTGTCGACGGCTTCATGGCTTCACCCCCTGCTTCTGCCAGTAGGCGCGCGCTGCGGCCCTCTCAGTGGCTCCCAGCGCCTTGTATTCGTCGGTCCCTGCCTTCGGTGGCAGGAGTTCCCCGCCCGACGCGGCCAGCACGTCCTCGAGGGTGGGTTGTGCCGGCTCCGGCGGTGGGGGGGAGGCCGCCGCCGGAGCCGTAGGCCCATCGGAACCGGACAAGACCGGGCTGCCCTCCGACTGGACCGTATCTGCGGGGAAGGCGGGGACCGAGCGACCCGCCTCCCCCTCGCCAGACGACGTGGGCACGCCCGCGCCTGGCGTTGTCATGCGCGCGATCATCTCTCGCAGCTGGTCGGCGGTGGCATGCTCCCCGACGGGAACGCCCACCGCATTCGCCAGCAGCGTCATGCGCGAATAGGTGATGCCGGGGATTGCCAGCAGCTCGTCGAGCAGTTGCTGCTCCTCGGCGCTGCGCTGCGGAGCAGGGCGGGTCGTGGCAGGCTGGTGAGCCGTACGCCTCCCAGCGGCCGGTGCCCGCTCGCCGCCCTGCTCCTGCTTATTGCGGACTTCCTCGCGTGAGGATAGCCCGCGCTTGACCTCGAATCCTAGTGCCGCGATGGCCCGCCCCCATGCCGATGTCTCGGCGTTCTCAATCTCGGAGCCGCGCGTGAACGGCGTGGAGCCGGGGATGTTCAGCGACGAGTGGCCGATGCCAGGGCGCAGGTCGTCGGCGCTGCGGTAGGCGTATGCCTTGACCGTCACGCGGTCCGGGGTCAGCTCGACGATGTCGGACTGAAGCGAGCCGTCCGGGTACGTGGCGTAGAACGCCTCGACCCGCTCGGCAACGGGGACGTAGTCGTCCATCTTGAAGTCGGTCATCGGGTAGCCTCCCTCACGGCCAGCGACAGCCTGCGAGCTTCCTCGCGGCGCCAGCCCTTCTCGTTGAGTTGGCGGTACAGGTCGATGGCGTTCTGCCCGCCGAGTTGCACGTCAGTGGCGAGTGCCAGCACGTCAATCTCAAGATGGGCAGGCACGCGGTGGACGTAGCCGTTGTATCGCTCATCCCTGCTGAGTTCGGCCATGCCCTCTTGGACGGTCACGTCCTCCCAGTTCTCCCGCGCGTTGCAGGGGTAGGACGGGTCCACGGCGGTCGACTTGACGGTGAGCGGCCCGAGTGCCTTCAGCCCCTGGCGCTCCATGCCCACGATGATGTCGTCACGGTTGGCCTTCAGTGCACGGTCGATGCGGAGCCGCACCTGTTGCAGGACGGCGTACGCGGCGGCGCGTTCGTCGAGCGTGACGGATGAATCGCCGAGGATGGCGAGCAATGCTTCATCGCGGTCGATACGAGTGAGGTCCGTAGTCATCGCAACCCCGCCCACGTCGTCCACTCGTCGAACGTAGCCTCGACCGGGTTCAGCACCTCGGCCTTGATGGGCGTCCACTCCGGGTGATCCTCGCGTGCCTGGTTCTGCGCGTCGCGTGGTCCCATGGCAGCGGCGACCGTGACCCATATGCGGCCCTCGTCGTCCCCTTCCATGAGGACGCGGTAGCGGTGCAGGGAGTAGTCCGAGTCGGCGCCGTTCAACGGCTGATGTCGTCCGCTCATGCGAACGGCTCCGACCCGTAGCGTTCCTTCCACAGAGTTCGACATGTGGGGCACACGTCCTCCTCTTCACGGGCAGGTCCGAGGCGCCAGCCATAGTTGCCCGCAGCTCGGACAAGTTCTGCGGAAGTCCTCCACGGTCCCAATGTTTCCTCGCAATCAGGACTGAGATTGAGGTCGCAAGTGACCTCCCAATACGTGGCCCTCACGTCGCGTACCCCGCCACGGCGATGACGAGGGCGTATCCCGCCACGACCAGCAGCAGGGCCACGGCGAGGGCACGCCAGAAGTCGCCGGGTGTCTCGTCGGGTTGGGTCACGGGGAACCTCCGATGCGGCTGGCCGCAGGTGTTGCAGCCCAGCCACTGCTCGCCGCGTCGCTTGGCTGCGGTGGCGTAGCCGCCGTGTGAGCCTCGCATGCAGCTATTCACGGCCAGCCTCGCGGGCGCAGCGCCCGATGAGTGTGATGCCAGCGTCGGGAGCCTGCCCTGCCGCCCAACAGCGGTTGGCGGGGGTCGCGTCGAACCCGACCACGACGGTGATGATGAGCGGCATGACGATGAGTCCGGCGACGACGACGACACCGCCCACGAATGCGAAGAATGCGGCTAATGGTGTCATGCTATTGTTCCCCTTCTGGAGCCCCTGCCTAGCGTTCACGCGCTGTGATGGCGGGGGCTTCGGCTATGCGATCTCGACAGACCGCTTGACGGTGATGTTGCGGGTCCGCATCCAATACAGGATGGTCCCGCGCTGCACGCGCAGCAGTTCCGCAGCGCGCGTCGGCGAGCCATCGGCAGCGATGAGCGCCCGCCGAACGATCTCCTCGGACAGGCCAGCGTGGACGGGAGGCTTGCGAGTCATGCCGCGTACTCTAGTACGCGCGCATATGGCGTGTCAACCCCCGCCCCGCGTTGTGGCTGGCGATCCCGCGGCTCATGCGGGCGACCAGTAACCCGTCACGGTCAGCACGTAGGTGATCGTATTGGCGGTCCGGTTGACGGTATAGTACAGCTTCGACCCACTTGACTGTTGCACCTTGCAGGTAAACGCCGCGTCCAGCGTGACGCCCGAGGCGATGCCAGCACGAGCAATAGCCGCCTCCTCGCCGTCGTTGTTGCCGTGCCACACCGCGAACCAGTTGCCGTTGTTCGGTGCCGCGTTGACGTTGATCTGGATGATTCCGGTCGCCAGCACGGCATCGGCAGGCACGGCCGCGATGGCGGGAGTCAAGGTACGCGCCACGGTGGACGTAGTGCTGGTGTTGAGGACCACTTCCTCGGGACTGACCGCCGTCCAGAACAGTCCGCCGGCTCCGGTTAGCCCGCTATGGTCAATGGCTGAGTGCTGAACCACTTAGGTGCTCCAATCGTGAACTAGGTCGTCGCCGTCCCAGACGAACACGTCTTCTCCATCGGTCACGGCTTCCCACTTGCGGGCGTCGTTGACCCACACCGAGCCGTTGTAGCGGAGGTCATCATCGAGCGTGGCCGACGAGATGGTCACGTCGGTCAGGTCATCGAGGTCCGAAGCCCCACCCGTCCCCAGCTCGGTGATGTTGGTCGAGCCCGAGTTGGTGTAGAGCGAGGTGAAGTTATCGACCAGGATGTTCCCGGCCAGCATCACGTTGTCGACGTTGGTGAGCTGGATCGCCGAACGGGCGGTGCCGTCGGTCGAGAAGACTGAGTTGGAGATAACGATGTGGTCCAGCGCCGCCACGTCCTCGGCGACGATGGAGATGGCCTTGCCGGTGTTGTTGGAATGCAGGCCAAACTGGTTGCCCGCAAGGATGATGTTGGAGAAGGTCGAAGTCCCGACCTGGGTGATGTTGATGCCGTGGCCGGTGATGTTCTCGATTGACGAGTTGGAGACCATCAGGATGATGGTGGCAATCGAGCCCGCCATTGCCACTTGGATACCGTCGCCGAAGAAGTGGGAGCGGCCGTTGATCTTGACGTTGGTGAGCTTCAACCCACCGCCGGACTCGAGGCGAATACCAGCCGTGGAGTTGACTCCCTCGGCGGTGATCCATGTGTCCGAGATGGACCCGTCCCCGCCGTCGGGAAGGTCGATGTGGCGGATCTTGAGGCCGTACGTGATCGGGCCGAGCAGATGGCAGCCCGCCATGCGCCACTCAGCGCCCTCTTGGATATCGACGTTGATGTAGAACCCTTCGACGCTGATGTTGCGGAACTGGCCGTGGTCGCCGTTGGCCGTAATCGCAATCCCCGCTCCCGCCGTGGGCGAGCCCTCCGAGTTCATGATCGCCAGCCCCTCGAAGGAGTAGCCGTGCGCCCCGATGGTGAAGGCGTTGGCGGTGTCCGAGGACTGCTTGACGCGGGAGGCGTAGGTTGAGAACGACGTACCGCCCGCCGCCATCCCGTCACCGAGGATGCGGCAGGCCACGGTGATCGTGGTCAAGGCCGAGGAGATGAGATAGTCGCCGGCCGGGAAGTACAGCACGCCCCGCCCCGCCGAGTTCAGCGCAGCGATGGCAGAGTTGATATCGGACGTGTCGTCGGTCGTCCCGTCCCCCGTTGCACCGTAGTCGGTGACGTTGAACCAGCCCAGCGGCACCCCGCCCGGTCCTGCGGCCCCGAGTTCCTGCAGCGCGGCCTCCACGTCGTTGCCGCTGAAGTAGGCGCCGGCGTCGGTGATGACGATGGCCGAGGCGGGGTGCGAGGTGCCTTCCTTGTGCAACTCGAGCGTGTCGTGGCCCTGCTTCGGCCCCACGCTGTACGGAGCCTCCTTGATGGGCCGGTCGAGCTGCATGCGAGCCCAGAACACGCCAGGTACCGGCGTCGTCCAGCGCAGCTGCGCGATGCGGCGCGGGACGTACTGGTCGTCGGCGTCGGGGATGGCGCGAGCCTTGATGTACAGGAGCTGCCCGTACTTGATGCACCCGACCTGCTCGCGGCCCAGCGGCCCGATGCTCACGTTGTAGGTGCGGTCCTCGCGCTTGATGCGCTCGTGGATGGCGGCGGCCAGCACGTCCGCCTTGCCGGACGTGTTGATGGCCGGGTCGTTGGTATAGAACGACTTCTCGGCGTGCCAGTACTCGTCGTGCGTGATGTCGTCATGCAGCGACACGTAGGCGCCGTCCTGCCCGTAGTACAGGCGCAGCCCGCACAGCAGGTCCAGCCCGTCCTCAGTCGACGACGGGCCGACGTCCCACTTCGGCGGGAACACGAGCGTCGTGCCGCCGCCACCAGTTCGGGTATAGCCCACCGCGATGGCGGACCAGTCTCGGTTGGGGCTGATTGCCACCGTCCACGGGTTCGTCCCGCCCTGCTCGGTGAGCTGCTGCGCGATCATGGCCTTGACGTTGTCACTGGTGCCGCTCACGCCCAGGGCGGCCACCATGCTGTCCCAGTCTCCGTCGGGGGTCAGCTCGCCAGAACCACCGAACACCGACGCACCCGCGATGACCACGTCCCCGGCCGGGGCGGTGATGGAGATGAGGCCGTTGATTGTCCCCGCGCCCGTCCCCACGTCAGGACTGCCCAGCGCCCCCGCGTACGACCATGCGCCGATGGCCCGCCCGCCCCACGGCGTACCGCTGATCTGCATGGCGTAACGGATGTAGTCACCAGACGACAGCGGGTTGGTGACGTTGCAGCGCCATATCTCGATGACGTCGTCAGCCGACGAGGCGGTGTTGATGTGGTAGGCGTCCAGCCCCCAAGTGTTGCCCTGCTCGTCGTAGATGCCGCCCGTCTTGAGTTTGTAGTTCCACGCCGCGACCAGAATGATCGTATCCCCGACTGCCACGTCGGCGGCCAGGGTGATCTCGACCCGCTCCTCCTCCGCTCCGGGCCAGTCGGGGTTGTCGGTGTTGAGTTCCGTGTTGGCGTTGGAGGCCGCCGAGCCGAGGAACGTGTCGGCGCCCGACGAACACACCCCTTCCATGCTCCACTCGGCAGGGCGGTCGCTGATGCTGATGCCCGCCGGGTACGTGGTCGAGTCCCAGGTGTCGTACCACAGCTCATCGTCGACGGTGACGAACACGTTCTTGTTGGCGAGCTGCGATATCTCTTGCAGCACCTCAAGCGGCGTGACGCCGTCGTAGGTCTTGGCGTCAAGGGTGATGGTGCTGCCCGATGCCACGTAGGTGTTGGATATGACGGTGGTCGGGCGCGGGTCGCCGTTGAGGTAGGTCGTGATGAGGGCGTTGACGCGGGCCACGTCGGTTTCCTCGGGCCGCACCCAGTCGTCGATGATGATGAGTTGCAAGTCCTCGTTGGAGTCGCCCGCCGTCATCACCAGCTCGCGCGCACGGTCCGCCTTCTGCCGCCCGCGTGAGTAGTCCTTGGTCCCCACCCGGCCCACCGCCATGCGGACCTCGTCACCGTCCGGCCCGTCCAGCCAGTACCAGCGCGACCCGCGCGAGATGCTGACGTTGTCCAGGCCCGAGGGCAGGTCGAGCGAGTTGCCGGTCTGGCCCTGCTCGTCGCGCATGGGGATGGTGGACGTGTTCGACTCGCCACGGAAGGCACGCCCGCCGGCTTCGACTTCCTCCCAGATGACGTGAACCGGCGAAGTGGCGTCGGTCAGGTCGGACTCGGGGGTTTCGTCCTCGCCCTGCTTGATGACGAACGAGCGGGCCACTAGATGCCCGCCGAGTTGGTCGACTCAGAGAAGCCCGTCGAGGTCCTCAGCACGGTGGAGCGGTACATCTGGTTGGCGATGACCGACACGCCCACCGTGTTGTTGACGTTCACGTTATTGCGGACGTCCACGTTGTGCGGCGTACGGGCCACCGCGTCGATGCGCGGGCCCAGCCCGCCTACCGCGCCTGAGACGCCGCGCGTCGCGTCAACGGACGTGAGGATGGCCGAACGCTCGTCCCGCGTGAGCGATTCGACCCGCTTCAGGGACTGCGCGACGGCGCCGTGGTTCCACAGGCGGTCGAACTCGGACCTGGTCATCTCGCCGCTCTTGACCTTCAGCCGGTCCGCTTCCATCTGCGCGTTGTTGTTGGTCGACCCCGACAGCATCAGCGGCAGCGCCGCGAGGCCCGCCACGAGGGGCAGCTTGCTCGCTGGCCCCTTGCCGCCGCCCGGTCCACCCGTAGGACCGTTGACATTGACGACGCCGGCCTGGACCGTCATCAGCCCGAGCTTCTGCGTGATCCACTTGCCGAGTCCGGTCGTCACGCCTCCGAGAATCCCACCCAGCGCCCCGCCGGTGAGCTTGTTCAGCCCCCAGCCGGTGAGGACGGCGGTCTGCACCCACGGCGGCAGGCCCATGAACGCGTCGAGCAGCGCCTTGGAGCCGGTGCCCAGCAGGCGCGCGGCGTTGCCGATGGACTCCCACGGCAGCCCGCCCACGGTGGAGGCGATGCCACCGATGTCGGCCGAGATGCCCGAGAAGTCGCCGCTGGTCAGGGCGTCCATGCCCTGCTCCAGCAGGGCCACCCCGCGCTCCAAGTTGGCGTCGGTGAACAGGCCGGCGATGGACTCGCCCAGCTGCTCGGCGCCTTGGAGGACGCGGTCGGAGCCGAGGAAGTCGATGAGCTTGTCGCGCACCCGGTCGATGGCCGGGAGCAGCGGGCCGGCGAGTGCCTTCTGTACGTCCTCGATGCGGTCGGCCAGTGCCGCCTGCTTGCCGGCTGCGGTGTCACCCGCCGCCGCGAAGCGGCCACCGTACAGGTCGGCCAGCCGGTCGAGGATGATCTCCTGCGCTCCCAGCATGTCGCCGGATTCTTGGAGCGCCTTGATCTCTTCCTTCTGCTGGTCGGTGAACGTCGCGCCACGCTTCTCCAGCCGCGACAGCCCCTTGGCCGGGTCGTTCAGCGCACGCCCGAGGGTCGTGACGATGCCTTGCAGGCCCTCCGGCCCACCGCCGAGCGCCTCGTTCATGTTCAATGCGGCCTCGAGCGTCGGCTCGAAGGCCTTGTCTCGGATGTTGGTGAACGTCAGCAGCAGGTTGGCGCCGGACTGGATGACCTTGTCGTCGATGGTGGCGTTGAGGTTCTCGTACTCCTCGGACATCTCGCGGATGCCCTCGGCCGTCTGCCCGCTGATGCCGTTCGTGGACTTGAGTACGGTCTGGGTGGCGACCGTGACGTTCTCAAGCTCGTTCAGCGCATCGACGCCCTTCTTGACGTTGACCACCAGCAAGCCGACGCCCGCCACGGCTCCGACCACGCCGATCTTGGCGAGGTTGGTCAGCCCACGGTTGACGCCCTGGCCGGCCAGCGCCGCGTTGCGCTGCATGCCCGACAGGCGCTTCTCGAACCCGCCGATGGCTCCCTCGGCCTTGCCCAGGGGCTTGCTGAACTTGTCTTGCAGCTCGAGGGCTGCGATGAGCTTCGCAGTCTCAGCGGTTGCCACGGCTCACCCCTTCACGCTGACGCGCAGGCGGCGCATGGCAGCGTCCTCCGAGGTCGCCTGGTTGGCGGCCTGCTGGCGCCACTTCGTGCCCACCTGTCGGTCGGCGATGACCTGCAACCGCCATCGCGCTAGCTCGAAGTCGTCGCGGTGACGGCCATCTCCGTAGTGGTAGTCGAGGACTGCTTCGATGGCCGGTGCCGTTTCGTCCCGCCACCATTGCGGATCACTGACGTCGGTCCGCCTGTCGTTGTGGAGGGCGACGAGTTGGCAACCCTGTTCACTAAAGGGACCACGTACCGGGTGGCGTACAGGTCATCGGCCTTGTCGGCGGCCACGGTGCTGCGCTCGAAGTCACTGAGCAGCTGGTCGCGGATGGACTCGGGCGTGACCGGGATGGCCTTGCCCGTCTCGTCGACGAGGTTCCACGACTCAACCCCGACCAGCAGATACGCCTCGCCGAGGATGCCGGTCACGGCGGGGCCACTCAGCCCCGAGTTGCTGGCCGCGATGATGGACGATTGGAGTTGGACGCCAGCCGCCAGCCCGAGCTTCTCGCGCAGGTTGACGACGTCGCCCTCCTCATGGGGCGCGCCCGGACAGGCGCACGGTCCGATACGGACCGCCACGGTTGGCGACTGCATGGCTACAGCGACGCAGTCGCGAGAGTGTTGACCAGGACCGAACGGAAGGCGTAGCCGAGAGTCGAGTGGTAGAACGCCCGACCGACCAGCGTGACGGTCGTGTTGTTCCCGATGGCGCCGTCCTCGCGGGTGTAGTAGCGCAGCGGCATCCGCAGCTGCCACGAGTAGGGGATGTCCGGCGAGCCGGCCGTCTGGGCGAAGGCGGTCGACGTGAACTCGATCTCGACGAAGCGGTTGACCGCCGTCTCGCTGAACCATGCGTCCGACTCCGACCCGACGCCGACCGTGTCGGCCGTCTTGGCGAACTGCATGGACAGCTCGATGGAGCGGGGCCCGACGCCGTAGCCCGACAGGTCGAAGCCGTTGCCGTTGGCAAGGCGCTTGAGGTCGAGTTCGCGGCTGATGGTCAGGGTGAACGAGTGCAGCGCATCCGAGATGGCCGTGGTCCCGATGTCACCGTGCGCCGAGTCGATGGACAGCACCGCGTTGCCGAGATAGACCGGCACGCCTTCGCTGTCCACGCTGAGGGCGGCGGTGGGCACCGACGGGGTGGGTTGCAGGCCCGACTCGGTCGAGCCCTCGTAGCGCACCATGCCGAAGCGCCAGGCCAGGTCAGCCGACAGCGCGCCTAGGCCCTCAGGGCCGGTGATGGTCAGCGACTCGAGCAGGCCGTCGCCGAACTGGAACCAGTCGTTGGGCTTGCCACCCGTGCCGTCGAGGTCGTCGCCGAACTCGTACGTGTACAGGTCCAGCTCGTCGGCAGTGAGGGAGGCGGGCTGGTGGGTCCACGTCTTTGCCGTGCCAGCACCGACCGCGTCGACGTCGTCGCCCAGCATGGCCGACAGCATCAGCGGGATGTCGTTGTAGTACAGGGCCGGCGCGTTGTGCGCGGCGGTCAGGTTCTCGGCCTCGCGGTACGGGGCCACGATGGGGTCGAGCGATCCCGCATCCACCTCGGGGTCGGTCCATGCGAGGTCGGTGTCGGGAACGCCCGTGAACGGATACCTCCGCACGGCGGCGACCGGCGTGGCGAACGCCGTCTGCCGTGCGAACTGGTGGGCTCGCAGCTTGACGAGGCCCGGAGTCGCGGCGACTGTCACTGGTAGATCCTCCGGTATGTACGGGACACGATTGGGACGCCGGCTGCGTACTGTCCCGCAGCCATGGACACGCTAGAGGGCACTGAACTGGCCCTCGGTCGAGAGGAGGAAGGTCGTCGAGTAGTACGGCAGGGCCGTGTCGGCGGGCATCCACTCGGGCACCCAGCCGTCGTCGTCGTTGGACTCGACCGGCAGGGTCAGGGTGGCGCCTCCGGCAGCATGCTTGTTGTCGATGACGTACTGCCAGAAGCCGTCGATGAGGGCGTCGTTGGCCTCCACCACGTCACCCCGAGCCACCAGGCCACGGACGAAGCGGATGAGGATCTGCCAGTTCGGCATGACCACCGCTCCGGTGTAGGTAACGTCGCCGGTGTTGATGGACTCCACGAACGCAGCTGGCGGGTGCAGCGACATCGGGCGGGTCGGGAAGGTCTGCATCAGGTCGCCGTCGTTGGCGGCCTTATAGCCGTCCAGCAGGAGCATGGCAGCCGTGCGGGCTTCGACACGGTTCATGCCGCCTGGTTCCACTGGCGGATGAGTTCTTCGGCCATCGGGTTCTTGCGTAGCGCCTCGGATGCGGCGCGCTTGGCGAAGTCGCTCTTGCCGTGGCCGGGATGCTTGACGCGCTTGGCGAAGCGAGGCTGCCCCGCGACGTTGAACTTGACCGCCCGCATCTTCTTCGGTCGGATGTCGTGCGCCTTCGAGCCCGCCATGAGGATGCGAGCCTGGTAGGCGGCCTGCACCGTGGCGCGCTTCATCGAGGCGTTCTTGCGGCGGATGGAGCGTTCGGTCTTGCCGGTGTCCTTCGGGACGTAGCGCTTCGCCAGCTTGACGGTGTCGTCCGCCCAGCGCCGACCGACCGGCTTGAACACGGTCTTGATGGCCTTCATGCGGCGGCGCAGCTCGCGCCCGCCCTTGAGGGTTGCCATCAGGCGATGGCGAACCGGCGCCGGTGGCCCTTGAGGAGCCGCTGGTACGCCGGGTCCGCCGCCGCTTCGATGGGGATGTTGGCTTCGGCCGGTGCCTTGGCGATACGCACCGCCAGCAGCATGGCCGCTCGAGCGAGGGAGTAGTCCGGCGCGTCGCTCGCGTCGTCCCAGTCCCCCACGTCGAGCTTGACCTGTTCGATGGCGGCCTGGCGCACGCCTTCGAGGTGCTGGTCGCCGTCCCAGTCGTCGCTCGTGACGTCCAGGACTTGCTTCAGCGCCGCGAGGGTGGGCCAGGCCGCCGCCATCGTCAGCTACCGGCTAGCTGGCGACGTTGTAGAGGGTGAACGCCTCGGGATACCAGGGGGCGTGCCACACCATGCCCACCAGCGCCACGTCGCGTCCGGCCTTGCTCGGCACGTCCACTTGAAGGGTATACGTCCCATCCTCGGCCCACGCGAAGCCGTCGGACGGTCCGACGATGGCGTACGCGCCCTTGGCGTCGAGGGCGGGCACGTGGACCGCTCGCAGACCCTGAATCGTCCCGCCCACCCCGCCGGGGACCGAGAAGTCCGCCGTGAGGTTGCCGTACAGCGGGGCGTTGGTGCCGCTCGCCTTGGCGTCGATGAACTCCGCCACGGCCTCGCTCGACATCCAGATGGTGTCCGGTCCGCGCCGGATGGCGTTGAACGACGTCTGGAATGCCGCGCCGAGGGCGAGGGCCGCCGGGTTGAGTGCGATGGCCGGCTCCGGCCCGCCGTCGTTGATGGCGGCGATGAGGGCCAGCACTGCGGCCTCCTCCGTCTCGATGGCGTACGCCTCGGCCAGCAGCCGCAGGTACAGCTCGAGGAACGAGGGGTCCGACCGCTTCAGCAGCTGGATGGAGATGTCACCGACGCCGCCGTACGTCTGCACGTTGAACGACTCGGTCGTGATGCTCGTCTCACCGGACGAGAGTTCGTCCTTCTCTGCCGTCTGCCGCGCCACGGTGGGGCGGGTGACGATCTTCGGGACCACGAGCTGCATGCCCGACTCGGGTGTCGGGATTCGCTCGGTCGTCGCCATGAACGGCCGCCGGGGGTCGATCACGCCGATGATGCGGTCGCTGAATGCGTCCGGCACGACGCCCGCGTTGTCGGTCGTGACCAGCTCCGCCACGATGCGGTACTGCTCCGACGTGGGCGGGATGCGCTCGCCGGTCAGCAGGCGCAGGGCCGTGTCGGTCCACTGGCCCATGCTGAACTCGGCCTTCTTCTCGGGTGCGGCCGGGACGGTGAACTGCGACCGGGTCCGCTCCTCCATGCGCTCCAGGCGCCCGACGATGTCCTCGATGGGCTTGTTGACATGGTGGGCGAACTGCGACAGGAGCGACATCTCCTGTTGGCTGCGCGCCGCATGGACCTCCTCGAGACGAACCGGCTCGTCCGGCTTCTCGTCGACTGCGGGTGCCCCGGTGGCCGGGGCGCTTTCCTCTGCCACTGGGGCATCCTCCTCTTGGGACCGCACCGCGAGGACTTGTGCCCCCGCATATGCCGGTCGGTACGTGGGCGACAGCGCGCGAAGGTCAGCGAACTCGACGGAGTTCATGCGCCGACCGTTGTGCGTTGACGTGCGGAATCGGCGCTTGCTGCCCATCTCGATGGACACGCCACGGACGACGCCCTCGTCGGCGAGGGCCAGAATCTCGTCGCCGCTGGCCGTCCGAGCCACGCGGAAGGTGGCGTAGGCGCCGTCCTCGCGTTCCTCGATGGTCAGGGCTTTCCCGGTGGGGTGACGGGTGGGGACGATGTTGCCGCCCTGGCCCATGCCGAGATGCACCTCATGCTCGAGGCCCATCAGCAGGACGTCGTCGGGATTCGTCCCCGCGAACGCCCCGCGCACGATTGTCTCGGGGCCGTCGTTGGTTTCAATGACCGTGTCGAACGGGGCGATGCGGACGTCGATCTCGCGCTTCGCCAGGTTGCGGACGGCGACCTCGGCGACCGGGATGCTGAGGTTGGTCAGCTCCTCGTCGCTCACTGGTTGGCCGCCAGTCGCTCCTCGAGCTCCTCGCGCGTGCCGGCTGCGTTCAGCCCTGCGGCCTTGGCCTGCGCCTGAAGGTCGCGGTACGAGGGAGCGTCGCCCACGTCCTCGGGTGCCTCGGGTGGCGCGTCACTGGGAAGCGTGTCGTCCCCGTTGCCGGGAGCGTTGCGGAGATCGCGGACTGCGGCGACCTTGCGGTAGAAGCGTCGTGCCATAGGTAAAGCCTCCTAGCCGTGGGGCTCGAAGGCTCTCGTCGATGTACGGCGGGCTCGATGGCCCTTGCGCCGTCAGTGATTCGATTGCGTATGGGGACCGTACCACACCCACGCAAGTGTGGCGTGCTTACTTACGCGAGATTTCCATAGGTTGTGTCATACGGACGTCGCAGTACGCTTCCACGGCTTGCCGAATAACATCTGAACGTGACGACTGCGCGGCGACCGACATGCGTTCTAACTTGCCTAGCAGCACACTCGACATGCGCACGGTGACAATCTCGCCCGCCGGATCGAACTCGCCACGCGTATCTCGCGCTCGTACTCCTCGGATTCGGCCCGCTTCCCGGCTGTCCTGAGCATTGTCCCAAGGCGTACCGAGATACAGATGGTCCGGCCGGACGCAGCGTGGGACATCGCAACGATGGAGTACCCACTTACCGTCAGGGAGTGGACCGTGCGCCAGTTCCCAACTGACGCGATGAGCCATTTCGGGGTGATGGGACTTGCCCCGGAACTGACCGTATCCCTGACTCCCGGTCACCGCTCCCTGCCACAGCCAGCAGGCGCCATCGGTCTTGACCTTCGCCCAAAACCGTTCTTCCAACGTACGCATATCCGGCCTCACAACAAACGGCCGCCAGTGGGTTCAGCACTGACGACCGTTCAATGATGTTACCCGCTGAACCCAGGCGGCCTCATTCTACCCGTCAACCGATATCGGCGCGCACCGTGTCGCTCGACTCCACCACCACCCGAACGGGCTGCCCGTCGCTCATCTCAACCGACAGCGGAGCATCCGGCACGACCACCGCGCCCATGCCATCGGAGTCGATGGCCGCGCCAAGGCCGGCGAACGCCACCGTCACCGATGGCCGGTACATGGTCGTGGTCAGGGTCGCCGGTCCAGGCCGGTAGGTGCCGGCGCTGTCGAGCTCGACCGAAGGCGCGAACGTCGTCAGGGTCAGGGCCGCCGTCGTGGGCGTGACGCTGGTGTTGGCCGTGGCCGTGACGGTCGGGGCGAACGTGGACAGGGTGAGCGCCACAACGCCCGGCGTGACGAGCTGGTGCTGCGTGACCGCGACCGTCGGCGCGAAGGTGGAGGTCGTCAGGCTCGCCACGTCCGGCGACACGCGAATCGACACCGAGATGGTCGGCGCGAACGTAGAGGTCGACAGGCTGGCGGTCGCCGGTGTGACGCTCTTGTGGTCCGACGCCGTGACCGTGGGCGAGAATGTCACCGTGCTGAGAGCCGTGGTGGTCGGCGTGACGAGCTGGTGATCGGTGGCGACCACCGTCGGGGCGAACGTCGCGGTCGACAGGCTCGCGGTGGTTGGTGTGACCGTGACGTGAGCCGTCGCCGTCACCGTCGGAGCGAACGTCGCGGTGGTCAGGCTTGCGGTGTCGGGCGTGACGAGCTGGTTCTGGGTCGCGCTCACCGTCGGCGCGAACGTAGAGGTCGACAGTGAGGCGGTGGCAGGCGTCGCCAGGACCGGCGTCGTCACCGTGGGAGCAAAGGTGGCAGTCGTCAGCGAGGCCGTGGTGGGGGTGACGGTCTGGTGTGCGGTGGCGGTGACGGTAGGCGCGAACGTCGCGGTGGTCAGGCTCGCGGTCGTGGGGGTGACACTGACGTTGTTCGGCACCGTCACGGTCGGCGCGAAGGTGGCGGTCGCCAGGCTCGCCGTGGTCGGGGTCACGGACTGCGGAGCAGCTGCCGCCACCCGCAGGCGGATGAAGCCGGTGACGCCCGTCTCGGCCGCCGCCTGGGTGCCAGTGCAGACCGGAGCGGCCGATGCAGTGCCCGACGTGACCGACCGATAGGCCGAGGTGCCGGCCATGTCGTCCGACGTGCCCGACGCGATGGGCGTGGCCGGGAACACCGTCACCGCCGCGAGCGTGGCGCTGGTGGCCGTCCAGGTCGGGACGGTCAGGGCCGAGTCGTCGCGGGTGGTGTGCGTCACGATGCCGAAGTCGCCGGCGGTGATGCCGGGGTTGGCGCCCATCGTCACGCTGATGGACGTGGCGTTGTTGGTGGCAGCTTGGACGATGGCGGGCACGTTCCACGTCTCGCCTGCGCCCTTGGTGAAGCACAGCGCCACCGCGATGCCGGGGGTGGAGGTCTGGGAGCCGCCCCACGTCACGACTGGGTTCGTCTCCGCTCCCGACGTAGCCTCGCGCCAGAAGATGGCTTGCGTCACCGACCCAACGCCGACGCCCGAGGCGGTGGTGCCGTCGGCGAACGACGCCGCCTTATGCCAGCCGCTGGCCGGGGTCGTGACCTGGAGGTTGAGGCTGGCGGGCGTAGCCGACTTGCACGCCGCGATGAGGACGAGGATGTTCCCCGCCGCGTGTGACGGCAGGGTGACGGTCTGCGTTGTTGCGTTGACGGCAGCCCATGCGCCGGCAGCGCCAGCGCCGATTGCCATGCGTTAGGCCAGCGTAAAGATGCCGCTCGCGTGAAGTGCGACGGTGAGGGTGTTGCCGTTGGTGGCGGTCACGTCGGCCGGGGTGGAGTCGAGCAGGCAGTAGCACAGCACGTTACCGCCGGACTCGTAGATGACCGCGAAGCGGGCCACGATGGACCCGCCGGAGGCCGTCCACACCGCATCGGCGGGGTCGTCGACCGTGACGGTGGTCGTGCCCGACAGGGTGAGCGCCCCGAGCGAGAAGCCGCCCGTGGTGTAGCCGTTGGCGTTGGCGTGTTCGTTGGTGACGCCCGCGTAGGTGGTCGAGGCGGCGCCAATGTTCGAGGTCGACAGGAACAGCGCCATGAGGAAGGTGTTGGTGTCGAGGTCGAAGTCTCCGTTGAGCAAGCTCGTCCTGCTCGCGTTGGTGAATGTCCAGGCTCCTGCGGCCATCGGTATCTCCTGCTGCTTACTCGGGGATGGTCACGTCAGGCGTCACGACGAACAACCCACGCAGCGGCGTCTTGACCGTTCCGTCGGCGAGCGTCACCTGGACGTCGTAGCGGTGGGCGCGTCGATAGTCCGAGGCGCCGTTGGTGTCGTCGGGGTCCACGGTGATGACGGCCACGCCCGTCTCGGGGTCCGCCACCGTGATGCCATCCCCCACGCTCTTGTCGAACAGGTCGCCCACCGTGAAGTCCACTGCGGCGTCGGTCAGGTCATACGGGTCGCCGGCGTCGTCGGTCATGGTCACGGTGAACGTGCGCGTGTCGCCGCGCGTCATGGTCAGCTGGTTCTGGTTCATGCCGCCACCACCATTGCTCCGCATCGCTGGCACTTGATCTCGGCCGCGCCGGCCACCCTGCCCGCCAGCCGCCCGCACTTGCCGCAGCGCAGCTCCTCGAGCGCCGAACGGCTGGCCAGAAGCTGCCGGTCGGCCGCTACCAGCGACGGGATGGCCTGCGGTGGCGCGAACGGCACCGGCGCATATTCCGAGCTGCCGGGCTCGAGCCCTTCCTTCTGGCGCGCCTCCTCCGGGGTCAGGAACCCTGCGTCGATGCCAGTCGCATACGACTCATAGCGCGTCTTGACGTCCGAGCGCAGCATGCGGTCGTAGCTGAACTGCGCCGTCCACGAGCGGGGCAGCAGGTCCGACAGGTCCTGCTCGACCGGCTCGGCGAACACCGGACCCAGACAGCGGGCCTGGAACTCCTTCCAGATGCCCTCGTCGTTGCGGTAGGTCAGCGACGACCCGGCCGACTGGTACTCGATGAGGGCGCCGGGGATGTTGAACATGCGGGCCACCTCGCCCACGTTGTACTGGCGCGTTTCGGTCAGCTGCGCGCGCTCGGGGTCGAACGGTGACTCCGTCATGGTCACGCCGCGCCCCAGCCAGCGCGGCAGGTTGGGCGGCTTCTCCAGCCACTGCTTGTCGAGCTGCACCAGCTCGTCGGGCGTGAGCATCTCGTCGGTGGTGCCGATCATGGACGGGATGGAGCCGCCGTAGAAGTTTGCCGCCCACTCCTCGGCTTCGACCGCCACCGACACCGCCGCGCCGGCCTTCTGCAACGGCCCCACGCCCCTGAGCCCCGAATGGTCGGGGAACCAGAAGTCGCTGATCATGTCGCGGTTGGGGATGATGCGGTCGTTCCACCGGATCGTGGGTTGCAGGCGGTTGTTGTCGTTCTGCTCGACCTGCACCTCCCACGGTGGGACCGGGAACAGGCTCATGGGCGTGTCGTCGATGGGGTCGCGCGCCGCCACCCACCACCAGCGCTCGCCGCGCGTGGCCTTGTAGAAGGCCGACAGGAACCAGAACCACTGCGGCCGGCTGAACGGGTTGGGCCGCACCAGGATGCGCGGCCGGTCCGCGCTGGCAACCTTGACCTCGTTGCGGTAGGCGTCCATGGTCAGGGTGCCCATGGTGCCGGCGATGAGGGTCACGGCGCTGAAGATGGCGGGCACACTCAGGGCGTCGTCGACACTTGCACCGCGATACGCGCCCAGTGGGCGGTGGCGATTGCGGATAATCGCCATCTGCTCCTCGAAGGATGGGAACTCAGAGGCGTGGCGCGCCTGCACGTCGACGGGGCCGATGCCGTCGAGGAACATGGCGCCCAGCTGCGACAGAAGCGACATCAGCCAATCCTCGGAATGCTGCGCGGAGCCGCCGCCTGCCACACCGCTCGGATGGCAGCCAGCACGGCAGTTACTGAGCGCTCATGCGTGGCAGGCACGGCCAACCATGCTCCGGAGTCGTGCGGCTTGCGGGCGGTCCAGGTCAGGTCGTCGGTGACGTGCGTCGCGCCATCCCATGCCAGCCGGCCGGACAGGACGATGCGGGCGAAGTGTTCGGAGGCGTTGGCGAACTCCTTGCCATCGAGGGCTTCGGCGCTCGGGACGTGGCGAGCCAGATCCTTGTCGGTCCACGACGCGTAGGATACCTTGCGCGCGTTGTGCTTCTGCACCAATGCGCTAAGGTCCGCGCCGAGGGCGGGCAGGTCGATGGGGTCGCCCACCGCCTCCAGCAGCTCCACCAGCGCGATGCGGCCATCGGTCATCTGCCACGCCATCGCCGCCGATGCCCTGCGGCCGGAGGGGTCGACGTTGAACGCCACCGCCGGCCGGATGGGCTCCGACTCGATGGTGGTACGGCACTGCATCCATGCCGCGTCACCCACCAGGCGCGGCTGCATGGACGCCACCCAGCGGCACAGGTGTTCCGTCTCGAATGTGGCCGGCGGGAGCGTGCTGAACGCCGTCTCGAGCGATGACATCTTGAGGAAGTGCCCCAGCGCCGGGTTGGCCTCGGCCCAGCCGGCGCGGTCGTCGATGCTGCGGTCCGCCGCCGCGCTCCACTCCAGGTACGCCAGCCCGCCCTCGGCATCCTCGCCACGGCGCTTGAGGTCGTTCAGCACCACCGACGCGTCCGAACCGGCATTGCTCAAGTAGATGGTCTGAGGGTCCGGCGACGCGGTCAGGGTCGGCGAAGCGGCGGCGATGATGTCGAAGTCCTCGAACTCGCGTAGCTCGTCGAAGATGAGCGTGTCGGCGCCCAACCCACGAGCGCCCCGCTTCGGTGCCACGATGAGGTACTCGCCGCCGTTGCGCATGATGATCTGCTCCTGCCCGTTGGCGTAGCGGATGGAGCCGATCTCGTCGGCGCGTAGCGAGTGGGCCACCCGCATGAACACCCGGCGCGGCAGGGTCCGGTTCTGCGCGGTGTGCAGGACGTGCTTGCCGGCGCGCAGGTCCATCACGATGCGCGGCACGAGAATCTCGGTCTTGCCGTTACGGCGCGACTCGATGATGGCGACCTCGCGGAACAGCCAGCCGTCGGGCCCGGTGGCGGTGAGGTAGCGGCAGGCCGTGTCCTGGGCCGGGATGAGCTTGATGCCCACGTCGGCGGCCACCGCCCGCAGCTCGGCGATACGCGACTTGGCGGGCATGGGAGGAGCAAGGCGCGGGGTCTGCACCCCGACCAGTGCCTTCGGTTGGGTAGGGGCGGATACGGTCACGTATCGGACGGCTTTCGGGAGTAATCGGCGACTACGGGCGTCCACGGTGAGGTAAGGGGAGGTATTTTGCGGAG
>Ga0208685_1000162_pt1 | contig 25991 bp, 22 predicted proteins | sample EasRivMeERMLT890_FD_187533 | JGI IMG/M metagenome (GOLD analysis project Ga0208685, IMG submission 187533) | Soil microbial communities from meander-bound floodplain in the East River, Colorado, USA - East River MetaG ERMLT890 (SPAdes) (version 2) | ecosystem: Environmental > Terrestrial > Soil...
GACCACCGAGGCTGGACGCTCGACGACTTCGCCGGCGGCAATGCGGGCGGCGACGTCGGGCGGAAGGACGCGAATCGGCAAGGGTAGACTACCTCGCGCCGATTGTATCGATGGCAGCGCCCCTCACGGGCATGCAAGTGGCACGGGTTTGTGGATGGTCAGTCAGCGAAGATCAAGCTTCCGACCACCGGCTCAGACTGCCGAAAGAAGTCAGCGTACACGTCTAGTGGCGCACGAATGCCGAGGACGATCGATCCGTCCGGGTGATCGATGACGATGATGTGGCCCTTTTCGCCAGGGGCCAGAGAGTACGTGTTCTCTCCTGCCGAAACGAGGGGCAACCGGCCACCGACGAGCGCTGCCCCTTCCGCGACCGTCGTCTCCATCTGCCTGGCGGCCCGGTTCCCAACCTGGAGAGACGAGGGGTTGCTGGTGACGAGCCCGGGATTTAAGGCGAACCATTCCGTGAGGTCCTTGGGAAGTGCAACGTTGCTCGCGGTTGCCGGGTCATAAACAGAATCTGGAACAAGGATGCAGAGGCAGTCTGAATCAGCCGTTATGTCGCGAGCAAGGCTGATGATTTGGGTGTCAACGAGAGAGGATGCCCAGCCCTCGCCAACCGTGAACGTTGGCGTCGGAGTAAACAGGCGAGAGGTATACTCTCCCGGCGAGAGGGGATCCGGGTCACCGGAGGAGACTTCGAGGGCGTTAGGCGGCTGGCCGGTGGCAGCCGGTGTCGGCTCAGTATCGTCGTCATTGCAGGCCACCAGGAGAACAATAGCCAGGGCAGCGAATCCGGCGCGCAGCACTACGCGGACTCGCGTGCCCTGCAGGCGAGTTCATACAGGGTGCGCAGGGCGTCGAGGGGGGTCATCGAGTCAGGGTCCAATTCCGAGATGTCGCGCCGCAGAGGGTCTTCACGCTGGGCAAACATGCCGAGCTGCGCCTGGGGAAGGGGTGCCTCCGGGGCAGGCTCAGGCCGCGTCGTTTCCAGCGCCTGCAGGATCTCGCGTGCGCGGGCGACAACGGGCCGGGGAAGGCCAGCGAGCTGGGCGACGTGAATCCCGTAGGAGCGGTCGGCACCGCCGGGGATGATCCGGTGCAAGAAGACGACGTCGCCGTTCTCCTCCGCGACGGCAACGTTGAAGTTCCGGATGCGCGGGAAGGCGGCAGCCATTTCGGTGAGTTCGTGGTAGTGGGTGGCGAAGAGGGTGCGGGAAGGGGCATCGCGCCGATTGTGGATGTATTCGGCGACAGAGCGGGCGATAGCCATGCCGTCGTAAGTGCTGGTGCCCCTGCCGATTTCGTCGAAGATCAGCAGAGAGCGGTTCGTTGACCCGTGCAGCATTGCGGCGGTTTCTTGCATCTCGACCATGAACGTGGACTGGCCGGCGGCGATGTCGTCCAGAGCGCCGACCCGGGAGAAAATACGGTCGACGATGCCGATTCGGGCCTCCCGCGCTGGTACGAACGAGCCGATCTGGGCCATGATCACGGTCAATGCGACCTGCCGGAGGTAAGTGGACTTCCCCGCCATATTTGGCCCGGTGAGGAGGATGATCTGGGCGTCGGTGCCAGATAGGTTGGCGTCGTTCGGGACGTACGACTTCGCCCCTGGCATTCGCTCCACGACGGGGTGCCTCCCACCCTCGATCACGATATCCGTGGTGTCGTCTACAACGGGCCGCACGTAGCCGTTGTCCGCGGCCACTTCCGCAAGGGCGCGGACAACGTCGATGCGCGCGATGGCCGCAGCGGTCTCAAGGATGTCCTTTCCGGCGGCCGCGACTTGCGTGCAGACCTGGTGGAGCAGCCGCTTCTCCAGGTCGTCGCGGAGTTCATTGGCGTGCAGGACCTTGTACTCGTGTTCCTGGAGTTCCGGCGTCGTGTATCGCTCGCCGCCGACCAGGGTCTGCTTGCGGAGATAATCCTCCGGCACCGAACCTGTGTTCGCCTTCGAGATCTCGATGTAGTACCCAAAGACGCGGTTGTAGCCCACCTTGAGCGTCTTGATGCCTGTGCGCTCCCGCTCTCGCCGCTCGAGGTCCGCGAGGTACTGGCGGGCGTTCTTCGCTGAACTCGTCAAACTATCCAATTCGTCCGAGAACCCGGAGCGGAGTAAGCCGGAGTCCGTATCGTCGTTGACGGCGGAGGCAACAAGCGCCGCCGTCCCCGCACAATCCTTCACGCCGGAAATAAGCGTTGCGCTAGCGTCGCCGGGAGCGTCGAGTACGATCTGGCGCAATTCGGGCACGGCTTCGAGGCCGCGCCGAATAGCGTTGAGGTCCCGCGGCGCAGTCAGAGATGGTGCCCCAGCGGCGGCGGCCGAGATCCGCGAAAGCGACCGCTCGACATCTGGAATGCGCGCCAGCGTTTTCTCTGCCTGGCCGCGTCGGACTGCGGAGTCAAAAAATGTCTGCACCCAGTCCTGCCTTCCGGCAATCGTTTCCGGGTCGAGTAGCGGCTGGGCAAGCCACTGCCGGAGGAGACGGGCGCCCATCGGCGTTCGCGTCCGGTCGAGGAGTTGGAGAAGAGTGGTATCTCGCGGCGCCCCGTCCTTGCGGTCTCGCAGCGGTTCGAACATCTCCAGGTTACGGCGCGTGTTGGCATCGAGGAGCATATGCCGGCCTGGGCAAACGAGCAGGACGCGGCTCACCTGGCCGAGAACCGCAGGCTGATTCACACGAAGGTAACCGATGACCATTCCTGCAGCGGCCGCCGCGAGCCGGCAACCTGTGAGCCCCACGCCATCCAGCGAAGCGGCGCCGAAGCTCTCAAGGAGGTCCGAGATGGCTTGGTCCGGCCTCGCGGCCTCGGGGGCGAGCGGCGTCAGTGTGGCGCTGAGGTCAGCCGGTGGCGCTGAGCCGGGCGAGACGACCAGCTCGGCCGGCCGTAGGCGTTCAAGCTCGGCGTGGGTTTCCGCCATGGTGCCCTGTAGACACGAGAACTCCGCCGTGGAAACGTCGACCCAGGCCAGCCCTGCCGACCCACCCTCGTCGCCGACTAGCGCGGCTAGGTAGTTGTTACGGGTGGCGTCCAGGAGGTTGTCCTCGACAAGGGTCCCCGGAGTGACGACGCGGACGACCTTGCGGTCCACGATCTGTTTCCCTTTCTGCGGGGCTTCGGTCTGTTCGCAGATCGCGACCTTGTAGCCTTTAGCGATAAGTTTAGCCAGGTGGGTGTCAAGGGAATGGTGCGGGATCCCGGCCAGGGGCACCCGCTGGTCCTTGCTTACAGGGCGAGATGTAAGAGTGATCTCAAGCTCTCGCGCCACAACTTCGGCGTCCTCGTCAAACGTCTCGTAGAAATCGCCCAGGCGGAAGAAGAGGATAGCGTGCGGATAGCGGCGCTTGATGTCGAGGTACTGGCGGCGTAATGGCGTGCTCACAGGCGATACAGCGGGCGTTCCCACATACTGCGGAACGCCCGCTGCCAGTATAGGGTCGGCGCGACGGTAGACTCGCGAGCTTATGTCACTCGATTGTGGACAAGGACTCAGGCGGCCTTTGCCGAAAGTTTCCGGAGGTAGTCGCGCACCATGAGGGCCGCAGTCGCGCCTTCCCCGGTGGCGGACGCCGCCTGCTTGGTAGATCCCTTTCGCAGCGGGCCACCGGGGCGGTGCGGGGGGCTCTCGCCCCAGTGGCCAGGGAGGGTGCGGCAAGCTTGAATCTCGTCGCCACTTCCGATGCTGATTCCAGTCGCGCGAGGTGTCAATGGGAATGACGTACCGATTGTTAGGTAAAGGCTATTCGACGAGGCCCTCGCGTACTGCTTTGACGCCGGCGAGGGTGCGAGATCCGGCCTTGAGCTTCCTCAGGATCCGGGCGACGTGCTTGCTGGCGGTGAGACGGGTTATCCCCAGGATGGAACCGATCTCCTTGTCCGACTTCCCATCAACGATGAGGTGAAGAACAGTGAGTTCTCGAAAGCTCAGGTTGTAGGGACTGCCCCGTTCCGTTGCCTTCTCGGCCTTGCGATCCAGGTCCTCACGCAAGGCCACCAGTTCCTCTTCCAGTCTCCGGCGCTCGCTGACGTCCTCACATACGACGAGGACGACGGTGTTTCCCTCGGCGTCCTGCGTGGTACGCGCCAGTTCCTCGACCCAGATAACCGTGCCGTCGCGCTTGATCTTGCGGAATTGCCAGATCGCAGTTTCTCCGGGGTTCGTGAGCAGGGCCCGCATCTGCCTCTTGAGACTGGGCCTGTCTTCGGGATGGAAGACGTCGAGGACGGACCGACCGATGAGATGGTGGCGCGCGTAGCCCAACTGCGAGGCTCCGAAGTCGTTCACCTCGAGGACGGTGCCATCCGTGGCCACGGTGAAATACATCGCCGGGTTGTCCTCATAGAGGATGCGGTAACGGCTTTCGCTCCTTCGCACAGCTTCCTCGGCCAATTTTCTGTCCGTGATGTCGGACGATGTGCCGATCCAGAGATCGTCACGCTCGGTGAGGAGCATGCGGTCCAATGTCATAAGCATCCAGCGAACAGAACCGTCTTTGCGGACGATCTTCAACTCGTACTCCCGAGGGATGGATTCGCCGCGGAGCGATCGGTCCTGCTGTTCCAAAAGATAGGGAGCGGAATCAGGGTGGACGAGATCCCAGGGACTCAGCGTGAGAAGTTCTTCGTGCGAGTAGCCGGTCAGCCGCTCCGCTGCGGCGTTGACGTAAATAGTCTCACCGGCGTTCCACACGAAGGCCCCGGTTGGAATCATTTCCATGAGAACACGGAACTGCTCTTCCCGGGTGCGTACGTCGCCTGTGCGTGGTGCCTGTGTGGACAAGTCCGGCGCACCGGCGGACAGCGCGTGGCTGTTCACGCGTGAAGTCAAGAACCCTCCCCCTGCACGCACTGGACTCGTTATGCCGCGAGCCTGATCGGGGCGTGCGTGCGCGGATTATTGAATTGTCGGAGGGCAATTGTCAAGAAGGGCGCCGAGGTTAGCTGGCGTACTCGTCAACAATCGTTATGGCGTAGGGGGACACCTCGCGGCAGGCATCGCATTTAACACATTTCTGTTGATCGATCCGATATTGTCCAGCGTCGTCTTTGACAATGGCTGTTGTGGGACAAATGGCTTCCGCAGCCTGCAGCGTGTCGGTCTGGTGAACGACTTCGTAGCGGATGAGGCCGGCGCATCTCCGAGCCGGACAGCGCTTGCGTTGAACGTGCTCGAGGAGCTCATCCTCGAACCAGCGGAACATCGAATTGACAACGGTGGGGGCGCCCTGGCCGTGAAAGCAGTTAGCGTTCTGGGCGACGGTTCCGAGGAGCTTCAACAGTTCGAGGTCAGCTTCGCGGCCGCGGCCGCTGGCGATCCGCTTCAGGATCTCCACGGCGCGCCTCGTCCCGGCGAAGCACGTTGTGCAGCGTCCACACGACTCGTCCTCGGCGAACCATTCGAAGTAAATGCAGAGGTCAACGACGCAGTCGTCTTCGTCCATGACGACGAGGCCACCCCCGCCCATCAGCGTGCCGCGTTCGCGGTAGTACTCCGGCTCAAGAGGGATATCCACTTCGCTGGCGGGGATTACCCCAGAAAGCGGACCGCCGGATTGGATGGCCTTGAGCTGCTTGCCATCGGGGATGCCGCCGCCGAGGATTTCGATTACTTCCCGCGTTGGTGTGCCAAGGGGCACCTCAACGATGCCCACCCGCTCGATTTTGCCGGACAGGGAGAACATCTTGGTGCCGCGGTTGCGCTCAGTGCCAACCGAGGCCCACCAGGCGGCTCCGTTTCGCAAGATCATCGGGGCGTTGGCATAGGATTCGACGTTGTTGATGTTGGATGGCTGAGCGAAGGCGCCGGCCTGAGCCGGGAAGGGAGGCTTGATCTTGGGCATCCCGCGGCGGTCCTCCAGTGAGCTGAGGAGGCCTGTCTCGTCACCGCAGACGTAGCTCCCCGCGCCGCGCACTACCTCGACTTCAAAGTCGAAGCCGCTTCCCAGAATGTCCCTCCCGGCCAACCCCCTCTCGTAGGCCTGTTCCACGGCCTTCTGGACACGGTCGACCGGGATCGGATACTCGTCCCGGATGTAGATGTAGGCTCGGTCGGCGTCGCTCGCGAAGCCGGCGATAATGCATCCTTCAACGATGAGCCCTGGGTCGCTCTCCATCAGGTTCCGGTTGACGAAGGCTCCCGGGTCTCCTTCGTCGGCGTTGCAGACAATGTACTTCGGATGGCGGTCGGATGTGCGCAGGAAGTCCCACTTGCGGCCTGTTGGGAAGGCTGCCCCGCCGCGCCCCCATAGACCGGAGTCCAGAAGCTCCTTGATGATCGCTTCCTTGTCCATGCGGAGGGCTTTATCGAGCCCTTCGTAGCCGCCATTGGCGATGTAGTGGTCGATGTTCTCGGGGTCCGTCTCACCGCACTGGGCCATGAGGCGGCGAGTTTGTTTAGCGAAAAACGGCAGCCTCGCCAGCGGCGGGACGTCGCCACGTCCCTCGCTGCCGACTACGGCGATTGCGAAGTCGGTCACGGTGCCCTGCTGGACAGCATCGATTAGTGGCGAAACGCGGTCCACAGTGACGTTGCCGTAAAGGACGGGCGACTGGCCGCGAACATGCACTTCTACCGTCGGCTCTGCATAGCAGGCGCCAATGCACCCGACAGTCATCACATCGAAATTTCCGTCTGCCGCCGCTCCGTTCAAGGCGGCGAGGGTCTCGTTCGCCCCTACCACTGAGGAGCATGTAGCGATCCCGACTTTGATCAACGGACGCTGTGGATCGGCGATCACCCTCCAGCTTTCGCCGGCCGACGCGCGGAGTTCGGCATAGGTGGTCACTCGCTCTGAGGCTCCTCACCCGTGGTCGGTGCTGCTTCGGTGGAGACTTCGCCATCGCCGTCGGATTCAGGTTCCTCGATCGGCGGTTCGGGGGCCGGTTTGAGGGAGCGCGCGAACTCGATGGCTGATGCGGCAGTCATGGGGCCCATGTACGCGCCGCGATAGCGCAATTGCGGGGCCAGTTTGCACGTGCCATCGCACTGGACCAGGCGCAACTCGAACTGCCCATCCGCGGACGCTGCATTCATCTCACACCCCAATTGGGCTTGGAGGGCACGGCGGATGCCGGACGAATTCTTGAAGAGGCAAGCGGGCCCGCTGCACCACTCGACCACCTTTTCAGCGGGAGGCGTCGTGCGCAGCTCCGAATAGAAGTCGACTGTTCCGAAAACGATCGCCGGCGAGGTCTTGAACCGGTCCGCGAGGACAGCGACTGCCTCCCCCGGGATGTAGCCAAATTCATGCTGGATGCGGTGGAGGCCCTTGAGCATCTCGGCGGCGTCCGCCTTGAGGTCGGAAATCAGTTCAGCGGTGCGACTCGCGACGCCAACATCGCCGACCGAGGTCCCCCTGACCGAGGTGCGGGAGTTATGGCTTGCCTGTGAGAACACTCGCGACGGGCTCCTTCAGAAATCGTTTGTGCGAAGCGTCACTAATCATACAGGGCGCCGTCGGCTGGGTGAAGCTTAATGGGCGGTGAATCAGGGTGCGAATAGCGCTTCCACGAACTGCTTCGGCTCGAAGGGCGCGAGGTCCTGCGGGCGTTCGCCCGTGCCAACAAAGCGCACCGGCACGCCGAGTTCGTCGCAGACGGAGAAGACGACGCCGCCCTTTGCGGTGCCGTCGAGTTTGCTGAGAAGGATGGCCGTGACACTGACGGCCTCCGTGAAGTACTTCGCTTGCTGCATGGCGTTCTGGCCGGTCGCGGCATCGAGGACGAGCATCACCTCGTGGGGCGCGTCCGGCACGCTCCGCTGAATGATGCGGTTGACCTTCCGCAGCTCCTCCATGAGGTTCGCCTTCGTGTGCAAGCGGCCCGCCGTGTCGATGATAAGGATGTCCGCGTTGCGTTTCTCGGCGGCGGCCATGGCGTCAAAGACGACGGCTCCCGGGTCGGCACCCTGTTGGTGAGCGATCACGTCTACCCCAGCGCCCTCTCCCCAGTGCTTTAACTGCTCGATGGCGGCGGCGCGGAAGGTGTCGGCGGCGGCGAGGACCACCCTGAGACCGCGAGCTTTGTACTGGTGGGCGAGCTTGCCGATGCTGGTCGTCTTGCCGGTGCCGTTTACGCCGACGACGAGGATTACGGCCGGTCTTGGGAGAGTCTCGCGTTCGCCCTCGGAATGCCAGATCTGGCCGCGGCTTTCACCGACGTCCAGGACCTGGACCATCTCCTCTTTGAGAGCGACAAGGGCAGCATCTGGGTCGCTGATCTTCTCCTTATCGACGCGCTGGCGGACGTCGTCGATGATCTTCATCGTCGTTGGCACGCCTGTATCAGCGAGGACCAGGGTCTCTTCCAGTTCGTCCCAGAGTTCTTCGTCGAGGCCGCCGCGCTTGAAGAGCCCGCCGATACGGCCAAAGAATCCCTTGCGGGTACGCTCGGTCGCTTCCTCGACGGTGTGGGCTGCCTCGTCAGTTTCGTCGACGACGGAGGTGTCCGGCTCGGTCGAGATTTCGGCGGATTCGGCTACGGCGTTCTCGGACCCAACCTGAGGTCCAGCCTCGTCGGCAACATCGGTGTCCTTCTTGCGGCGGAAGAAGCGGGACATGGGTCGATGTTAGGGGGCGTCGAGCAGCGTGAGCAAGGACGATATTACCGGGAAGCGTTAATTCTCCATCACAGCAGCCGAGACATCAGCGAGGCGCATGGAGAGTACGCGTGAGGCGGCATCGTTTGCCATTGAGATGCCGTAGATGTTGTTTGCCTGTTCGATCGTACGGCGGTTGTGGGTGATAACGACGAACTGCGTGCGCTGCGATTGTTCCTTGATTGCCTGGGCGAAGCGGCCGACATTGGCCTCGTCCAGCATCGCGTCGACCTCGTCGAGCACGCAGAAGGGAGCGGGATTAGCCTGGAGCAGCGCAAAGAGCAATGAAACGGACGTGAGGGATTTTTCGCCGCCGGAGAGTTGGGAGAGGCTTTGCGTGCGCTTTCCGGGCGGCCTGGCCTCAATCTCGACGCCGGTTTCCCACGGGTGCTTCGGGTCAGTCAACTTGAGCTTTGCGTGACCCCCACCAAAGAAGGTCTTGAAGTTCGACTCGAAGTTCTTGGCGACCTGCTCAAACGTCGTGAGGAACTTCTTCTTCATGAGGCCCGTCAGCTCGTCGATGGCGCGCTTGAGGGCCGCTTCGGCGGCCGCGAGGTCCCCGACCTGACCTTCGAGGAAGTCGTGGCGGTCCTTGAGCGACTCGTAGTCGGTAGTGGCCTCGACGTTCACTGGACCGAGGGCCCGGATTTTGTGTCGAAGACTGTCTATTTCCTTACCCATGGCGTCCGGATCGATCAGGGCGCCGCCGGAGATGGGTCGCAGGCCGCCCGGGCCTTCCTCGCCTTCTGCGGCCAGCCAGTACGGAAGATCTACGGCCGAACTCTCCGCCTCCGCACGATCCGGCCGGACCGTACCGTCGGGTTCCATGATCATGCCGTCCTCGGCCATGCGGTGAGTCATGTTCTCGATCTCTGTCTCCCAGCGGCGCACCTCTGATTCGGTCTCGAGCGTAAGGCGCTCGGCTTCAAACATCCGGCGCTGAGCAGATGTGACCTGTTTGTTGAGGTCAGCCTGGCGGGCCTCCAGGTGGTGTGTGCCTTCGTGGTCCGGCTGTATCGTGGAGAGTAGCTCCTTAAGTGCGCTCTCAGCCGATTCTCGCTCAACCTCGTCCTCTTCCTGCGAGGTGGCGATGTTCGTCAACTCTGCCTCGACCGACTTGAGTTGCTCGGAACGCGCCGCCCACTGCGCCTTAATGCGGGCGAACGAAGCCTGGGCGTTTTCCTTCTGGATGCTCAGTGACCGCAGCTCGGCGTCCGCCTGTCCGAAGGCGTTCATGGCTTCTTCGGCGGCCTGGGCAACGGCCTTTTGGCGGGCGGTGAAGAGGTTGTCGGCCTTGCCCAAATGTTTGGCGGTGTCGCCAGCTTCGCGCGCCTCCTCCTGCAGGGCAGTGCGCTCGCTTTCCAGGTTCTGGGACTGTTGCTGATACGAGGCCTGCTGTTCGCGGGCGTTTTCGATCGAGGCCATGATGCCGCGAATCTCACCGCGCAACTGGGCGAGCTTTTGCTGCCGGGCGGCCTGGGAGTCCTGGAGCTGAAGCCGCTGCTGGAGGACGGCATCCGACTCTCGGCCGAGCGAGGCGAGAGCGGTCTCAGCCTCGAGCAGACCGCTCCTGATCCTCTCGACCTCAGCCTCGCCGGTGTCAATCGCCTTCGAAACCTTGTCCATCTCCCTGGGGATCGTCTCGAGGTCGCGTTCATAGGCGAGGGCGAAGGTCTTGCCGCCGGTTGCCCTCCCCCCGGCGACGGTGCCCGCCGGGTCGAACACGATGCCGTCCATGGTGACGATCGTGCCGAGCTTGCGTTTGATGAGGCGCACAGCCGTGGCCGTGTCCTGGACTACGATTACGCGACCGAGGAGGGAGTTGATGAGTCGCTCGTACTTGACGTTGTACTTCACGAGTTGAGAAGCCACGCCAACCACGCCCTTTTCCTTCATTAGATTCAGGGGGTAAACCGACTTCATCGCGTCAATCGGAATTGCCACGGCGCGCGGGCCGTTCTGATTGACCAGCGATTCGATTGCCGCGATCGCATCGTTCTGGCGTTCGAAGACGAAGCCCTCAAGCTGATCGGCGAGAGCTGCGGAAATCGCCTCCTCAAGGCCGCGAGGGACTCGCACGAGTTCGTAAGCTGTTCCCACGGCCCCTTCGATAGTGATCGCTCCGTCCTCGTCGGGGCCAGTTTGCGCCTGGGCCTCCTTGAGGACGTTTAGGCGCGCTTCCAGCCCCTCGAGTTTTCCCCGCCTCGCATTCTGCTCGCCCTCGACGGCGGCGAGAGACTCGCGCAACTTCTGGATTTCGACGCCGAGCTTCTCACGGCGCTGCCCGGTCTGAGAAACGTCCGTGAGCATGCCTTCGCCCTGGGAACGCAAGCTCCTCAGAACTCGCACGTGGTCGGCCATCTGGTTCACGATGGAGCGGCGCCGGTTGTTCAGACGGTCGATCTCACGGTCCAGTTGGCTGCCAGCATCGGTCAGCCGTTTGATACGCGCCTTCATATCAGCGGCCACCGCAAGCAGCCTCTTTGAACGGGCTTCGGCATCGTCGGCATGGAGGTTGGCCTGGCGGAACTCTTGCTCGAGCTTCGTGACCTCTGCCTGCTTCTCCTGGGCAGCGGTCCGCGCTGCGTCAACGGCCTTCTGAAGGCGGTCACGTTCCTCATCACCGTCCGTCAACAGCGATTCGGCACGCTGGAAGTCGACCTCGGACGAGGCTACTTCTTCCCGAAGCTCTTCCAGGCGAGTCGAGAGGATTGCCCCGCGCTCCTTTGCAACGGCAAGCCGGCGCTCGGCGTCACGGACGCGCTCTTCAAGGCGGTTGCGGTCCGCCTGGGAGGCAGCGGAGAGGCGCCGGATTTCCTCGAGTCGTGACGTTACCTCACCGACCTCTCGTTGGATGGTTTCTAGATTGACGCGGGCTTGAATGAAATCCGCCTGCGCCTGGTCGTGGGCGGCGCGGGCGACTGTCACCGCTTCCTGGGCCTGGCTCCAGCGATGTTCGTAGTACTCGCGCAGGGACTGTTCGAGCATGTGGGTCAGCCGGGCATGCTCACCTGCCCGTGTGGCCTGGCGTTCAAGGGCGGCCATCCGGGGCGCGATTTCCTTGATCAGGAGCTTGACCCGCTCGACGTTCTCCTTGGTCTGCTTAAGGCGGTGCTCCGCCTCCTCGATCTTCAACCGGTAGCGCTGAATGTCCGCTGCTTCTTCGACGAGTTCGCGCCGCTCCTCTGCCCTGAGGTTGAGGATGGATTCGACGAGTCCCTGGCCGATTATGGCGTACGAGTTCTGGCTGACCTCAGCGGTCGCGAGGACAATTTGTATCTCCCGGAGCTTGGCCTTCTGGCCGTTCAGGAAGTAGTCACTGTCTCCCTTTCGGGTACCCCTACGCGTAATGGACACTTCGGGCGAGGCCACGGGGAGCCAGCCCGTGCTGTTATCGAGGACCATCGTGACCTCGACGCGGTCGGCTCGGGCCCGCTTCTCGGAGCCGGCGTAGATCACGTCGTCCAGCTTCTTGGCGCGGATGAGCTTGGTGGACTGCTCGCCGAGGACCCAGCGAAGGGCGTCGGCGATGTTGGATTTACCCGAACCGTTGGGGCCGACAATCGCCGTAAGTCCTTGCCCGAAATCAAAGGTTGTATGGGCTGCGAAGGATTTGAATCCCTGGAGTTCGAGTCTTTTGAGATACACGCGACCTACCCGGTCGCCGATAGGGTTTCGAGGGCCTGCCGCGCGGCGTTTAACTCCGCCTGTTTCTTGTTCCGCCCCTGTCCTTGTCCAAGTACCTCATCTCCGACCGACACTTCGACGGTGAAAAGCTTCGCGTGGTCAGGGCCTTCAGCCGAGATGAGGCTGTATGAGGGGATCTGGTGCCAGCGCACCTGGGCGACGTGCTGCAGTTCTGACTTGCTGTCGGCCGAAAATCCTTGTGCCGCTATTTCGTCGAAGTCGGGCTTGAGGAGGTTGAGCACAAGCTCTTGCGCGAAGCCGAATCCCTGGTCAATGTACGCAGCCCCGATCACGGCTTCGAATGCGCCAGCCAGGTTGGACGGCCGCTTCCGTCCTCCGGAGATCTCCTCACCTTTGCCAAGCACGAGGTATTCTCCGAGTTCGATGCGCTCGGCCGCGCGGGCGAGGGCGTCCCAGCGCACGAGGATGGCGCGCACCTGGCTGAGCTGACCCTCCGTCATCAGCGGGTAATCGCGAAAGAGCCGCTCGGAGACGACGAGTCCGAGGACGGCGTCGCCGAGGAACTCCATGCGCTCGTTCGACTCGACATCCTCTTCGGCCTCATTGAGGAAGGAGCGGTGGTACATGGCCTGCTGGAGCAGGGTGCGGTCTGTGAAGGCGATGCCGAGGTGAGCTTCTAGATCGGTGACTAACCGTGACTCCTGCATCGTTTCTAAGTGCCTAACCATAGCGCGAATCAGATACCTTTGAAGAGAAGAGCCGCCCGGAAAGCGGCTCAATTTCGCACTTACGCGAAGGTTTACCATGAAATCTTAGGCGTGGGCGAAAAGAGGTGTCAAGGAAAGACTCTACAATAAGGTCACGATATGGCCCGAAGCCTTAACTTGATCGAGAAACTCCACAGAAAGCTGTCCCTTGATGAGGCCACTGTCCTCCGAGCCGTGGTGGCCCAGGCCGAGCAGCAGGCCATCGAGATTTATGCCGTCGGTGGTACCGCGAGGGACCTCCTGCTCGAAGTGGAGGCGCTGGACCTGGACATAGCGGTCGAGGGCGATGCCATCGCCCTCGCGCATGGCGTCGCGGAGCTTTGTGGCGCACGGGTTGTGAAGGCGACGCGTTTCGGCACCGCGACCCTCAAGCTAGGGCAGGCCAGCGTCGACGTTGCGACAACACGAAGAGAGACCTACGCCCGGGGGGGCGCTCTTCCCGACACCGACAGCGGTGCGATAGAGGATGACCTATTGCGCCGCGACTTCACCATCAACGCGGTGGCCGTCCGACTAGGCGGGGCGGCGGCCGGCCAGGTGCTCGACCCGGCGGGCGGCAGGACAAGCCTGCGCGATGGCGTGATCAGAGTCCTCCACGACGGCAGTCTCCGGGATGACCCGACCCGGATGATCCGCGCAGTGCGCTACGAGCAGCGACTTGGCTTCGCCATCCATACCGAGACCGAAGCGCTGATCGGGCGAGACTTGCACACTCTGGACAGCGTGAGCGGGACGCGCATTCGGCAGGAGATTGAACGTACGATGCGCGAAGACAGGCGAGAAGCGATGTTGCTCAGGATGGACGGCCTGGGCATTCTTCCGGCCATCCACCCTGCATTGCGCTTCGGGGTGGACCAGGCTGCGGCGCTACGACGCCTTCGCGGGAGCCCCTACGATTCCATGCTGTCCCGATGGGCAATAGTGTCGTGGACGACGCCCGAGGAACAAGTCGACTCGCTATGCGCCCGCCTCGCCCCGTCCGGCCGACTTCGTGACGTGCTGCGGTCGCTGCCCGTGGCGCGGGCGGCCGCAAGAGAGATCGACGGCCGGTCCCTGCCCAGCGAAGTGGCCGCGCGGCTGCGGGCGTTGCCCGTCCCCTCCGTTGCGGCCCTTGCGTGCGCCGCCAATGAGCCGCCGGCGCGAGAACGGGCCAACGAGTTCCTGGACCACACCCGGTATGTCCGACCGTCGCTGACCGGGGATGACCTGATCGCCATTGGTGTTAAGCAGGGACCGGAGGTGGGTATGGTCCTGTCACGATTGCGGGATGCACGCATCGACGGGAGGGCCGCGAGCCGAGATGATGAATTGGCAATCGTTAAGCGAGAGGTCAGCGAACGGAATGTTCCCGTTGTCACCTGATGGGTCGGGGCAGGACTGCTGGGTCTGTGGCGAACCGATTGCTGACCGCGGCCATGCCCTCTGCCACAACTGCCACCGTCCTTTCCACCTGCGGCAGCAAGAGGGTGGCAACGGCGCGGACTGTGGCGAGGTCTGGGTGAACGATCAGTACCTGGCTATGGAGTTCGTGTGCTTCATCTGCCTGGGGAAACAGAGCGAACCGGGAGGCATCGAGCCTCCTTTGGCCACGAGCCACTAGCTTCGGTGACAGCCGGACCGTAAGCCCCTCCCTGGGTACGCTCTAAGTACCCGATGGCCACATCCGAAGGAGCCGAACCCGATCCAGAGACGCCCGAAAGAGCTTTGCGGAGCCGCAACACGTTCGCGTCCCTGCGCCTGCCTCAATTTCGCTATCTTGTCGGCGGCACAGCCCTCTCGCAGGTGGCCAGCTGGATGGAGGAGGTGGCGCGCGGCTGGCTGGTTCTGGAACTAACGGGCTCAGCATTCCAGCTTGGCTTGCTCGGGTTCATCCGGGGAATCTCCCAGCTTCTTATGTCGCCGGTGGCCGGCGTTTTGGCGGACCGCCTGGACCGGCGGCGGCTTGCGGCCCTCACTCAGGTCGTCCCCGCGGTTGACGCTGTGCTCATCGCCGTACTCATCGGGACCGGCAACATCGCGATGTGGCAACTCTACCCGCTGGTGGCAATCAGCGGGATAACAGGTGCGATTAACGTTCCGACCCGCCAGGTGCTCGTCTATGACGTGGCCGGGGGCGAGAACATCGCGAATGCCATTGCCCTGAACGCGGTTGTCGCCAACGTTGCTCGCATCGTGGCGCCCGCGGTTGGCGGGGCGATCATTGCGTCGGTTGGCATCGCCGCCTCGTACTATGCGCAGGCCGTATTCTTCGTGCTCGCGACGATAGCCACTTTGCAGTTGCACCCCGTCACTCACGCCGATCCGATCCGGACTCCGCTCTGGCAGAGCCTGAAGGAGGGCTTCTCTTATGTGCGCGGAGAACCGGTGATTGCGCGGTTGGTCCTGCTGAATGCCATCCCGAACTTGCTGATCTATCCATACATCGGACTCATGCCGCTATTCGCTCGTGACGTCCTGGGAGCAGGGTCGGCCGGTTATGGCGTCTTGCTTACCGCTGCGGGTTTCGGTTCGATACCGGGTGGTTTGGCCGTGGCCTCAATGTCTGGCTACCCTCGGAAGGGGTTGGTGATGTCGCTGGCGGCCTGCTTGTACATGGCGATGGTCGTTTTCTTTTCTTTATCGGATATTTTCATCATCTCGTTCTTGATCCTTGTTGTAGCCGGAGTCGGTTGGTCGATGATGGTGACGCTCAACCAGACGTTGATCCAAATGAAGGTGGAGGACGCATTCCGCGGACGGGTCCTCTCCCTCTACACGATGGCGGCCGGATTCACTCCGTTCGGCAGTTTGGCGATGGGGCTGACGGCGTCCCGATACGGCGTGGAGACGGCGGTGTTCGCGTTTGCGTTGACGGCACTGGTGCTGGCGACGGCACTCGGACTAGGATCAGCCAGAGTTCGGCGATTGTAGAATCTGGTCGGCATCCATGAGTGCAGCCACGCCCGGCAGTTCCTTGCCCTCAAGAAACTCAAGGGAAGCACCGCCGCCGGTGCTGACGTGGGAGAACTTGCCGGCGATACCGAGTCCTTCGACGACTGCCGCAGTTTCGCCGCCACCAATGATGGTAGTCGCATCGAGGTTCGCGAGGACGCCAGCGATCCGGTGCGATCCGTGGGCGAAAGGCGCCATCTCTGCCACTCCCATTGGGCCGTTCCAGACAACGGTCTTGCAGGGTTGCAGAGCATGGGCATAGACGTCGACAGTCGTCTCGCCGATGTCCATGATCCGCCACCCTGGCGGGATGTCCTTCACGGAGACCCGGCGCGCCGGCGATGAAGCGTCGAATCGCTCAGCGACAATAACGTCAGCGGGGAGAAGGAGCTTTACGTCCTTCTCGGCAGCCAGAACTTCTATACGGCTGGCTTCGTCCAGGAAGTCGTCCTCCACGAGAGATTCGCCGATGTTGAACCCTTCAGCCTTGAGAAAGGTGTTCGCCATCCCACCGCCAATGAGAAGCTTGTCGATCTTGCCCAGGAGGTTCTCGATGACGGTGATCTTTGTGCTCACCTTGGCGCCTCCTATGATGGCGGCGTATGGATGCTCAGGATCGGCCACGGCATGGCCGAGGTAATCGATCTCTTTCTCCATGAGGAACCCGGCTACAGCGGGAAGCAGGTGTGCTACTCCTTCAGTGGAGGCGTGGGCTCGGTGGGCCGTGCCAAACGCGTCGTTCACGTATACCTCGGCGATATCGGCGAGAGCCCGCGCGAACCCTGGGTCGTTCGCTTCTTCTTCTGGATGGAAGCGCAGGTTCTCTAGAACCAGGACTCCGCCCGGCTCCAAACCAGATAGTGCCTCTCTCACCTCCGGACCGACACACTCGGCCACGAATCGTACCGGTGCTTCGATGAGCTCGCCGAGCCGCGCGGCTACAGGTGCCAGGCTGAGTGATGGATCCGTGCCATTTGGCCGTCCCAGGTGTGAGGCGATGACCGTAAGCGCCTGGTGTTGCCTGAGATATTCGATGGTCGGGATAACTGCGCGTATTCGTGTGTCGTCGAGGATGCTGCCCGTCTCTTTGTCCAGCGGTACGTTAAAGTCCGCGCGCACAAGGACCCTTTTGCCCTCTACATCGACGTCGCGGACTGTCTTCTTTCTCAACCAGCGTCCTCTGACGATCTGACACTCACTCCGATCGCTTGTTCGATCTCAAAGGAGCTGATCGCTCCGGCGCGGATGACCACTGGACCGGCTTCTCCCGTTATGTCGACAATCGTCGATTCCACTCCCCTACCCACCGTGCCACCGTCGATGACAAGCGCCACCATCTGGCCCAACTGAAAGGCGATCTCTTGGGCGGACGCCGGTGGCCGACTTCCCGAGCGATTGGCGCTCGTGCCAGTGATAGGTTCGCCGAGGGCGTGGATGAGTTCGCGCACGAAACCGTGGGCGGGCGCCCTGAGCGCGGCGGTCTGCCCTCCGGAGAGGGCCACGGAATGGAAGTCTTCGCTGCGAGTCATGACGATCGTGAGGGCGCCGGGCCAAAAGGAAGACATTAGACGATGCCCGAGGGGGGGCACCTGTGCCACCCACTCCGCCATCACCGGGTCCGAGACCAGGAGTGGGAGCGCTTGCGACGGTGGCCTGCCTTTGACAGCGAATAGCTTGCGTACTGCCCCGTCGTTTCGGGAAGCGGCGCCAAGCCCGTACAAAGTGTCTGTGGGATAAGTGATCAGTTCTCCGTCGCGCAAGAGGGCGACTGCGTGGTCGATCAACCCCGGTGCGCGTTCGGAGACGATCTCAGCCATCCCTCAGAGCGTAGCGGAACTGGAAGGAGTCCGCCAATCCACAAGACCGTATCGCGGCCGCCTCGCACCCCGTCTGGTGCGCCTGCTATCATTCGTACATGAACCCACCAGACGATCCCGCCCGCTCTCACCCAACCTCGGAAGACCTCGAAGTTTCGGGCTATCTCCAGGCCGCGGAGTCACCCTCAGCCACGGCTGCACCGCCCCCCGCAGAACAACACACACAAACGATCGTCGTACTCGACTTTGGCTCGCAGTACTCGATGCTGATTGCTCGCCGCGTCCGCGAGTGCGGCGTCTTCTCGGAGCTGGTACCTTTCGACACCCCGTGGGAGCATGTCAGAGCGCTCAACCCCGCTGGCTTCATCCTGTCGGGGGGGCCCGCCTCCGTATATGAAGAGGATGCGCCCCAGGTGCCCGCGCACATCTACGATTCGGGGCTTCCGATCCTCGGGATCTGCTACGGGATGCAGTTGCTGGCACACCAGCTCGGTGGCCGCGTGGAACCGGCGCCTGCGCGGGAATTCGGCCACGCCGTCATCCATCACGCGTCCGACTCGCCGCTGTTTGCCAGCCTTCCCGCTTCGCTGCCTGTCTGGATGTCTCACGGGGACCGGATCACCGATATGCCGCCGGGGTTTCGATCGTTCGCCTCGTCGGACTCATCGCCCTTCGCTGCGATGACCAACGACAAGGGATACATCGGGATCCAGTTTCATCCTGAGGTCGTGCACACGCCAAATGGGAAGGCAGTGCTGGAGAACTGGCTTTACAAGATTTGCGGCTGCCGTGGTGACTGGAACGAGGGCAACTTCATCGCCGACTCGATCAATAGCATCCGCGCGCAGGTCGGAGACGGAAGGGTGATCTGCGCACTGTCGGGCGGAGTCGACTCGGCCGTCACGGCCGCACTTGTGCACCGGGCAATCGGAGACCAGCTCACGTGCGTGTTCGTCGACAACGGCCTCCTTCGCAAGGAAGAGCCCGAGCGAGTGGTCGATACATTCAAGCGGCACCTGAACATCGACCTGGTCCACACCGATGCTGCCGACCGGTTCCTCAATAATCTGGACGGCGTGACCGACCCCGAACAGAAGCGGAAGATCGTGGGCGAGACGTTCATCCGGATCTTCGAGGAGGAAACGGACAGGCTGTTTCCCGGCGTGACTTCGGCGAGAGCGGACTTTATCGCCCAGGGAACGACTTACCCGGACGTGATTGAGTCTGGCGCGCACGCGACTGCCGGTGCGAAGTCCAAAGTTGCAGCGACAATCAAGACTCACCACAACGTGGGTGGCTTGCCAAGCGAGATGACGTTCCAATTGGTTGAGCCGCTTCGCTACCTCTTCAAGGATGAAGTGCGCAGGGTTGGTCTTGCCCTTGGTTTGCCTGAAGAGATGGTTTATAGGCAGCCGTTCCCGGGGCCGGGTCTCGCTATACGCGTGATCGGTGAAGTCACCAATGCGAAACTGGATGCCCTGCGCGAGTGCGACTGGATCGTGATGAACGAGATCAAGAACGCCGGCCTGTACCGGGATCTCTGGCAGGCGTTTGCAGTACTTACGGACACGAAGAGCGTCGGCGTAATGGGCGACTACCGCACTTACGGACACGTTGTTGCGCTTCGCGCAGTGACGGCAGAAGACGCGATGACAGCGGACTGGGCGCGGTTGCCCTATGACCTGTTGGCGAGAATCGCCAACAGGATCGTGAACGAGGTACCCGCGGTGAACCGGGTGGTATACGACATCACCTCGAAGCCACCCGGGACGATTGAGTGGGAATAGGGGCTTCGCTAGGCCCTGACCTTTTCGGCGGCACGTAAGGCTCTCTCGGCCAGCTCGGCGGATTCGAGGGAACTGGCCATCGCTGCAAGTTCGCTCGTTGGACCCCGCCACCGCAGTTCATCAATCGTTTCGAACAACTTCGCATCGGCTCTTAGCGTCGCGAGGTCGCGGAAGAGATAGGCAAGATCGCGACCCTCCCGGAGGGTAATGCCCAGGCGGTCCATGCCGCGGATTTGGACATTCCACCCTGTCGTGTCGTCTGGGATTTCCTCAAGGTGGCCCCAGCGAGCAAGTACCGCGGCGGCTGAGCGGGCGCCCCACCCCGGAAGGCCGGGGAAGCCGTCGGCGCTGTCACCAACAAGGGCTAGATAGTCCGGAATTGACGATGGGAAGACGCCGAATTTTTCGATGACACCTGTTTCATCGATCACAAGCCGCTTCCGCCGGTCCAACTGGACGACCCGTTCTCCGACGACACACTGGGCAAGGTCCTTATCCGGGGTGCAAATGAAGATTCGATCCACGTCCGCGGAGACGGCAGCCTGGGTGGCTGCAGAGGCGAGCGCGTCGTCTGCTTCGAGTTCGACCATTGGCCAAACGACGACGCCCATCGCAGCGAGGGATTCTTCCAGCAAAGGAAACTGCTCGAGGAGGTTTGGGTCCATCCCGGCGGAGGTCTTGTAGCCGGGCCAAAGGTCGTTGCGAAAGGACTCCACGACGTGGTCAGTCGCCACGCCAATATGATTGACACCGGATTCCAGCAGTCCAAGAACCGAACCGAGCACGCCGCGAGTTGCTGCCACTTCGCGTCCCTGAGCGGTTACGTGGGATGGCAGCGCGAAGTGGTGGCGGAACAACTCATACGTTCCGTCCAGGAGGTGGACGTCCATCGTGACAAGTCTAAGGCAGAGACGACTCGAGGGCAGTTGGAGCGTGCTAGTCAACCCTTACCCGTTCTTGACGGGAACAAATGAGCGATGTGGTACACTGAGTGGCGGTAACAGTCCGTCTCGTTGCGTGACCCCGCGATTTTTCCCCGTCACAGTGCTCCGATGGTTGACCTAGCCCAAACCGAAGAAAGGAGACCATCGAATGAGCGACAGAACCCTCACATGCGTTGAGTGCAACTCCGAGTTCACTTTTACCGCCGAGGACCAGGCATTTCACGCGCAGAAGGGCTACACAGACCCGAAGCGTTGCCCCAGTTGCCGAAGCGCCCGCCGCAGTGGCGGTGGAGGCGGCTACGGCGGTGGCGGTGGCAGCTACGGCGGCAGCCGTCAACGCGAGATGCACCCCGCGGTCTGCGCGCAGTGCGGTAAGGAAACCGAAGTTCCCTTCCTGCCCAGCGGAGACCGGCCGGTGTACTGCAGCGACTGCTTCAGCAAGCGACCCCAGGCCAGCTCTCAGCGCTGGTAGGCATTAGCGAACCAAAACGGGCGGAGCCTTGAGGCCCCGCCCGTTTTTTCTTGCCCTCGGTTGTCCACATCCCCGGTGAGATGACTCTTGACAGCTTCGGGAGGGATTCACATACTTGCGGCGCAATCCAGTCGGCGCAGGGGTGATGTCCGCTGGTGGGTCCCTCGGCGCCCAAGCCCAAAAGGGGGTGCATCATGCGCAGATTTGTTATCGCGGGGTTGGCGGCGCTCGGGACGGCACTGGCGCTCTTTTCGCCGGTCGGCGAGCGCGAAGAGGCAAGCGCGAGCCACGTGGACCCGATCCTGTTCGTACACGGCTACACCAGCAATGCGGCGACCTGGAACACTGTGATTTCTCGTTTCCAGGCCGATGGCTGGGAGGCAAACCGTCTCTATGCCTACACGTTCAGTAGCACGCAGTCTAACGCCACCATAGCCCAGGCGGTTTCCCAGCGGGTGAACGAGATCAAGGCAGCGACGGGTGCGGCGAAGGTCGACATCATCACTCACTCGATGGGTGGCCTGTCGAGCCGCTACTACTTGAAGAACCTGGGAGGGACCGCGCACGTCGATGATTGGGTTTCGATTGCAGGCCCTAACCATGGGACCTCCTGGGCGTATGGCTGCTTCTTCTTCTCCCCGTGCAATCAGATGCTCCCCGGATCGAGCTTCCTGAACCAGCTGAATTCCGGCGATGAAACGCCCGGAGCCGTTAACTACGGCACCTGGTGGTCTCCTTGCGATGAGCTGATCAACCCGGACACGAGTACGATCCTTTCCGGCGCAACGAACACGCAGTCAACATGCCTGAGCCATTCAGGGATCAAGGACAATCTCACCACTTACCAGCAGATCAGGAACTTCGTGCAATAGGGGTACCCTCACGCGGCCGGAGCAGTCCGGCCGCGTGAATCCTGCTCAATCCGCGGGCGGCGGGAAGCGGGACTTGAACGTGAAAGCGTGGTCCGTCGGGCCGTGCTCGCGCAGGTGGTCCAGCCGCTCTTCACCTTCTCGCACGGAGGGGATATGGCTGGCTGGAATCCACCAGAGGACCATGTAGGCGCCATCGAAGACATGAAAGAACTCATGGCGGCGCCGATAGACCGCGGCGTGGTCTGAGCGGTAGGCGTACTGAAAGAGCGATTCAACGTCTCGCCAGACGCTAAAGTTGATGAGGATCATCGGATCGTCACGGACCCTGACGGATGTTGAGTTGCCATTTTCGTCCTGGTGACGCCAGACGAAGCCATCGGACTCATCGGCAAGCTTGTTCAGGGGATCCAAGGCGGCGACGAAGTCGGCGATGAGGGGATCGTCGAGTGGGGCCTTCAGGCGAGCGAGGTTGTACTGTGCGAGGTTATAGATCACGCCGGGTGAGGCATGGCCTTAACGGCGACGGCCGCCACCGCCACGCTTGCCCTCTTCGAGGACAATGTCCATCGTGCGGCCATTGAGTTGCGTACCCCGGAGCCCCTCGATGGCGGCGCGCGCCTCGGCTTCGTCGCCCATCTCTACGTGGCCAAATCCCTTCGCCCTGCCCCGCCGGTCTGCTGCCACTTTGACTGACTTAACTGATCCAAATTCCGAGAATTTCGCTTGTAGATCTGCGTCTGTGGTTTCGTGTGCCAGGTTACCGATGTATAGACGTGTCAGAACGAACCCCTTCTAGTACTTGTGCTCGCTGCGTTCGCGCGGAGGACGTGCTTCGTCGACGTTGATGCTGCGGCCGTCGAGCTCCCGGCCATTGAGGTCCTTGATTGCTTTTTGGGCTTCATCGTCGCTACCCATTTGGACGAACCCGAACCCCTTGGACTTTCCCGTGTATCTGTCACGGGCCACCTCTGCACTTTCAACCGTGCCGACCTGCTCGAAGAAGGCGCGGAGCGATTCGTCAGAGGTGTCCCAGGAAAGGCTGCCTATGAAGAGCCGGCTGGCCATGCCCCATCTCCTGTCTTCCAGACCCGCCTCATGGTGCCTGGTGAACTCTTCGCGATGTCCGCAATCCTCTGTTGCGCGGGGAGGCAGGGCGCGCCGCAGGGCCTAACAGCGATACTACGCTACGGGGTTTCCGAGTGAGCGAACCAGGTGGCACTGACGTTGGCAACTAAGCCAGTCCGCCGGCGACCGCGGTAAACGTCCCGTTGTGGTTAACACGATAGGGCTCGGTGCCGGCGGGAAGATCATCAGGTGTTTCGTCATCGAGAACCAGGATGGCGTTTTCCGGAAGGTCCCAGCTGTCGCGAGCGGCGCGCTTAAGGGCAGCGCGGCTTTCGAAACCGAGGCCCTCGTACGTCGGCTTGAGGACGTTGGTGATGACGTCTCGAGGGGAATCGACGCCGGTGGAGAGGACGGCCTCGATGAATGCTTCGGCGTTCGGGAGTTTCACGATCGGCATCCGGTACTTTTCGTAAACATCCCACATCGCCTGGATCGCTTTGTCCGGCCAGAACCGGAGGTACGCCCGGGTGATCTTGCGGAACACACCCTCATGGAACCCCTCGTCCGTGGCGAGCGTCTGGCAAACCCCGGAAATCGCCGGGTAGACCGGCCTTCCGTTCGAGTCCGTTGGGTTGCCGTACTCCTCCCAGATCCGCTTCTGCAGCTTCTGATAATTCCGCTTGGTCTGCCGCTCCTGGGCAATCGCATACGCCGCACCGCGTTCTGGAGTGGCTTCATGTCCCGTCTGGCGCTCGAAAGTCCAGACATCCTGTCCGCATTCGTAGTGGTACTCGTCCAGCTCCGCCTGGGTGTAGTGGCCGGAGTCCGCGAGGCAGTACCAGAGGGCTTTGCCATGGCGGTTCTCATCGAACACCCATTGGGTGTAAATCTGACGGGTGCTCAGGCTGTCGCCTGAGGCGTTGATTGCCATGACTGCGTAGTCTTCAATGAACGACTCGACGCCAAAGTCCCCGAGAAGAATCTCCTTGGTCTCATCGCTCATCTTGTCCGCGTAGTCGCCCATCTCTTTTCGTTGTGGGAGATGCTTCGCGACCCACCTTGGGCCCTTGGCGAAGTACTGCTCGTAAACGTCGCCAACAGCCTTCTGAATGGCCAGATAGCGTCCCTCGATAGTCCAGGGATTGGACATGGTGTAGGTCATAAGGTTCCCTTCAAATCAGGTGAAAGACCGGTCGCTACTCGGTTTGGAAATCAAAGCGAGGTCCACTCGCCGTTTCGCGTCAGTTTGCTGACCACGAGGTAATTGTACGCCGTTAGCCGCGATTGCGCGAACCGCAAGTTTGTTGGCAAAAGGAAAGCTTCCCGTGCCGGGATCACGCCTGGATTCGAGGTCTCAGGCGGGCGACCGGTCGCCCGTCCGCTCCGTAGAGTCCCTTCATCTCAGCACTCACCCGACGCGGGAAGCGAGGCCAATTTATTGGGAGCTTCCAGGGGATGTCAAGCCGATCTGTGTAACTTGCGGGTGTGTGCGCCAGAAAACAGCAACTTATCCACATTGCGCTGACGAGAATCGTTAGCAGTCTGCCATTCGTTGGTTAGTATCGGCGCAGCCCCACTGGAGGAGAGCCCCGCCCCTTGCGCAGAATCTGCGTATCCCTGGTTCTCGCGGCGATGTCCGCGATGCTGCTTGCCTCGACATCGCAGAGCGAGGAGGGATTGATCAATCCCGGCTTCGAGAGCGGTATAGAGGGGTGGGCAAGTCTTGACGCCGCGCTCCAAACATCCGCGCAATCCCGTTCCGGTTCTGCGTCTTTGGCGATGACCAGCACCAGCTTCGAACAATCTGTCGATGTCTTCCAGTGGAAAGCGGTGCAACCGGGTTGGACGTATGAATTCTCTGCCTGGGTGGTTGCTAATAGTCCTGGAATCGACCGGGTCTTTCTGCGTATCTCCTGGCTGAATTCCGGTTACTCGCTGATCTCGACAACGGATTCGGCATGGCTAACAAGCCACAACCCGGGCTATATGCCTCTGAGCACGGGATTCCGAACGGCTCCACAAGGAGCAGCCATGGCGCGGGTTGGCCTGTTCGTCATTGCGAATAGCCCCTTCACCGCCCTCGTCGACGACACAAATCTTGCGGCTTTGGCAACTCCCGCCCCACCGACGGCGGCACCAACGCAACCGCCGCCTCCACCGCCTCCCGTGCCGACACCGACACCGGCACCCAATCCCAATCCAACGCCTCGCCCATCGACAACTCCGCGGCCACCCGGAGTCCCTGGCGCACCAACGCCCGTGCCCGGCGATACCGAACCCGCTGCCTTCGACACCCTTACCAACGGCAGCTTCGAGTTGATTCGTGATGACGGCACGGCCTACGGGTGGCGCAACATCGGTGGTCAGGACCGGGTTATGGAGTCGGACCGGGTGAGTGGAAGCCAGTCGCTGGAGCTCAGTTCGTCGACGACCTCAACGAAGTGGGCATTCCAAACTGTTCGAGTCCTTGCGGGAACATGGATTGAGGCGTCGGCGTGGGCAAAGCCGTCTGGCGGTGAGGCTTTCGTACGCCTGTCGTGGTATGCGTCGGAGGACGGCTCCGGGCAGGCGATGGATTCGGATGACTCTGCGGTCGTGACGACGAGTTCGTCGTTTCAAGAAATGACCACCGGATCGGTCCAGGTGCCTGCAGAGGCACGGACCGCCAAGGTTAGACTGATGCTCCGTCCATACTCGGAGGCTGCGGCAACGGCGTTGTTCGATGACGCGGCGCTCAAGCCGGCGGAACCAGTACCGGGATCTCCCGAAGGCGCAGTATCCTCCCCTTCGCGCGGATCACGCACTCGCAGTGCTCGGAGTGCCGCCGCCGGGCCGGCGGTTGCGACAATTTACGGAGAGACTCCTGAAGGCCAAGACGGGTGGAGCGGAGCGCCAATCCTGTCAAACGACGGGCGCCCTGATGACGACGTGCGTCCTGTTCCAGTTGGTGAGGAGGACGCCTCGCCCTGGGAAACGCCGCTTGCGATCCTTGTGCTGGCATGCCTTGCTCTCATCGGTGCAATCCTATTCCGGGAGCTGGTTCGCAAGGAGTGACAGTTTACCACCGGGCGCGCGCGAACCTATAA
>Ga0208685_1000165_pt1 | contig 25802 bp, 16 predicted proteins | sample EasRivMeERMLT890_FD_187533 | JGI IMG/M metagenome (GOLD analysis project Ga0208685, IMG submission 187533) | Soil microbial communities from meander-bound floodplain in the East River, Colorado, USA - East River MetaG ERMLT890 (SPAdes) (version 2) | ecosystem: Environmental > Terrestrial > Soil...
TGGACAGGGTGCCATTCTGTATGACCGCCGCCGGCGTATCTCCCGGCAGGCCGCCCGCCTGCAGGCGGCCTGCGATCGAGGCGAGGCGGGCAACGCCCATGTAGATCACCAGCGTCAGGCCGCAACGCGCCAGTTGCTCCCAGTCCGGCTCGTCATCCGCGGCCGCATGGCCGGTCACGAAGATCGCGCCGCGGGCAAGACCGCGGTGCGTCACCGGGATGCCCAGCGCCGCCGGCACCGCGATGCCGGCGGTGACGCCACTCACCACTTCCGCCTCGACGCGAGCTTCGCGCAGCGCGACGAGTTCCTCGCCGCCGCGGCCGAAGACGAAAGGGTCGCCGCCCTTCAGCCGCGCGACGACGGCGCCGCGCCGCGCGAAGCGGACCATCAGTTTCTGGATGAATGCCTGCGGTGTGGACTTGCAGCCCCCGCGTTTTCCCACTTCGATCACGCGGGCGCCCGGCCGCGCGTAAGCGAGCACGCCGCGGTGCACCAGGTCGTCCACCAGCACGACGTCGGCTTCGCCCAGCGCGCGCACGGCCTTCAGCGTGAGCAGCTCCGGGTCGCCCGGCCCCGCCCCGATCAGCCACACCATGCCCGCCTCACGCCTCACGCCTCTCTCCTCTCCGGCAGTCAGGCCGCCCGCTTCGCCTGGCGGTGGTAGAGGAACTCCAGCACGCGGGCGCGCAAATGGATATAGCGCGAGTTGGCGGCGAGCGCGAGGCGCTCGCGCGGCCGCGGCAGGTCCACTTCCAGCACCTCGCCGATGGTCGCCGCCGGCCCGTTGGTCATCATCACCACGCGGTCGGACAGCAGCACCGCCTCGTCCACGTCGTGCGTCACCATCAGCACCGTAGCGCCGGTGCTGCCGACGATGCGGATCAATTCGTCCTGCAGCGTCGCGCGCGTCAGCGCGTCGAGCGCGCCGAACGGCTCGTCGAGCAGCAGCATCTTGGGTTCGATCGCGAGCGCGCGCGCGATGCCGACGCGCTGCTTCATGCCTCCCGAGATCTCCTGCGGCAGCTTGTCCATGGCGTGCGCGAGGCCCACCAACTCGAGCGCGGACTGGGTGCGCGCCTTGAGCCGGGCTTTCGACTCCGCCGCGCCGAACACGCGCTCCACCGCGAGGTAAACGTTGCCGAAGCAGGTGAGCCACGGCAGCAGCGAATGGTTCTGGAACACGACGCCGCGGTCGGGCCCGGGACCGGCGATCTCGCGGCCGGCGAGGATCACCCCGCCCTCGGTGGGCGCAAGCAACCCGGCGACGAGGTTGAGCAGCGTGGACTTGCCGCAGCCGGAATGCCCGATCAGCGACACGAACTCGCCCTTCCTCACCGCCAGGTCGATGGCGGTCAACGCCACGAACGGCCCCTTCTTGGTGTCGAAGCTCATGCCGACGGTCTCGATCTGCAGGTACTTGTCCATGGGGTTTCCTCAGGAATAGCTGAAGCGGCGCGCGACCAGCATCAGCGCCTGCTCGAGCAGGAGGCCGACGATGCCGATGGTGAAGATCGCGATGATGATGTGCTCGACCTTCAGGTTGTTCCACTCGTCCCACACCCAGAAGCCGATGCCGACGCCGCCGGTCAGCATCTCGGCCGCGACGATCACCAGCCAGGCGATGCCGATCGAGAGCCGCACGCCGGTGAGCATGTACGGCAGAACCGCCGGGAACAGGATCTTCGTGAACACCTTCCACTCGGAGAGGTTCAACACGCGCGCGACGTTGAGATAGTCCTGCGGCACCTGGCGCACCCCGACCGCGGTGTTGATGATCATCGGCCACAGGCTGCAGATGAAGATGGCGTAGATCGCCGCCGGGTTCGCGGCCTTGAACAGCAGCAGCCCGATCGGCAGCCAGGCGAGCGGCGACACCGGCCGCAGGATGGCGATCATCGGCGCGGCCATGTCCGACAGGAAACGGAAGCGCCCGATCAGGAAGCCGAGGGGAATGCCGACCAGCGCGGCGAGGCCGAAACCGATGCCGACGCGCTTCAGCGAGGAGAGCACGTTCCAGCCTATGCCCTGGTCATTGGGCCCCTTCTGGTAGAACGGATCGGCGAAGATCGTCACCGCCGCGTGCCACACCGCGACCGGCCCGGGTATGCGCCCGCCGAACTTGGCGATCGCCGCCCACACGCAGACAAACAGCGCGAAACCGAGCACCGAGGCGATCGATTTCAGCAGCCAGTCGGGTGCCTGGAAGCGCTGGTAGCCGGTCGGCGCGGGCCTTGCCTTGCCGCGCGCCGCTACGCGCGCCGCGCTCTCGGTAAGTGCCGCCGCGGACGGGTGCGGCGAGCCGGCGGGCGGCGGCGGTGCCACCACTGCGAACGCGTCCTTCTTTCTCAGTGCAATTGAACTCATGCCGCTGTCTCCGTTGTCACATTCCCGGCCGTTTCAACGAAACGGCCCCCCTGAAGTAGGGGTGTATGAGGGGAGATATCCCCTCATTCAATCAGGCCACCTTGACCTTGAACGAACCGGCGTACTTCCTGGGGTCCTTGCCGTCCCACACCACGCCATCGATGAGCTTGGAAGTGCGCATCGGGTCCTTCGGTACCGCGGCCTTCGCCGCCGCAGCGGCGTCCTTGTAGATGTCGATCCGGTTGATCCTCTTCGCCACCGTCAGGTAGTCGGGATCTTCCTTGAGCAAGCCCCAGCGCCGGTGCTGCGTGAGGAACCACATGCCGTCCGAGAGGTACGGGAAATTCACCGCGCCCTCGTTGAAGAATTTCATGTGGTCCTTGTCGTCCCAGGTCTTGCCGATGCCGTTGTCGTAGCGGCCGAGCATGCGCGCGACGATCACGTCCTTGTCGGTGTTGACATAGGAGCGGTCGGAGACGATGTCGGCGGTCTTCTGGCGGTTCGAGAGCGAGGCATCGATCCAGCGGCCGGCGTCGATGATCGCCGCCGTCATCGCGCGCGCGGTGTTCGGGTACTTCTGCACGAACTCGCCGGTGGTGCCGAGCGCCTTCTCGGGATGGTCTTTCCATATCCCCTGCGTGGTCTCGGCGGTGAAGCCGATCTTGTCGACGACGGCGCGATAGGGCCAGGGCTCGCCGACGCAGTAGCCGTCCATGTTGCCGACGCGCATGTTCGCCACCATCTGCGGCGGCGGCACGGTGATGGTCTTGACGTCATTGAATGGGTGTACGCCGTACGCCGCAAGCCAGTAGTAGAGCCACATGGCGTGCGTGCCCGTCGGAAAAGTCTGCGCAAAGGTGTATTCGCCCTTTTCCTTCGCGATCAGCGCCGCGAGGCCGGTGGCGTCCTTGACGCCCTTGTCGTAGAGCTTGCGCGACAGCGTCATGGCCTGGCCGTTGTGGTTGAGGTTCATGAGGATGGCCATGTCCTTCTTCGGTCCGCCGAGCCCCATCTGCACGCCGTAGATCAGGCCCCACAGCACGTGCGCGGCGTCGAGCTCGCCGTTCACCAGCTTGTCGCGCACCGCCGCCCACGAGGCTTCCTTGGACGGCGTGATCTTGATTCCGTATTTCTCGTCGAACTTCATCACCGAGGCGATCACCACCGACGAGCAGTCGGTGAGCGGGATGAAGCCGATCTTCACCTCTTTCTTCTCGGGCGCGTCCGAGCCCGCGGCCCACGCGGCCGTTCTCACGCCTGCCGGTACCAGTCCCATGATGCCTACCGCCGCCGCGCGCTTGAGGAAACCGCGCCTGCGCCCGTGGGATCTGCCATTGCCAGCCTCGCCGTCCATGCCTTGCTCCTTTCCGTCGCGTGCAACAAAAAAAGGCGTTCGACCCGCGGGAGCGCACCGGCTCGCCGCATCGAACGCCTTTGTCCAAACCGCGATCGTCATTGATCGCGGTTCTATCTGCTACTACGCAAGCCTCGTGCCAAAAAATCTCCAGGGATATTATTTACATAAGAATCAATCGTTTGATGTCCAGCAGCATTCTCAATTCCATGTGCATCATCAGCTGTGCCCGCACTGTTGCGGTGCAACACTAGGGGCCTTCGCACCATGTAGGGACGCGTAGCGGAATAGGAAATCCGGATAGATCACGCCAAGTCGGGCCACCGCTCACCGCTCACCGCTCACCGGTCACCGCTCACTGGTCACCGGTCACCGGTCACTGGTCACCGGTCACTGGTCACGCCGTTCCGGCTAAGAGCGCCCCAACAACTCGACCGCGGCAATCACGTCCTGCGCCGCGTCGCCGATACGCTTGCCGCGATTCATCGCCAGTGTGCGCAACAGCTGGTAGGCCTCGGCCTCGTCGACGCCGCGCTCCTTCATGAGCAGGCCCTTCGCGCGCTCGACCAGCTTGCGCTCCGACAGCCGCTGGTTCGCCTCGGCGAGCTCGGCGCGAAGGCGCTGAAACTCCTCGAAGCGGGCGCAGGCGACGTCGACGATGGCCTTGACGCGCTCGGGCTCGAGCCCGTCCACCACGTACGCCGACACGCCCGCGCGCACCGCCTCGCGTATCGTCCCGGCGTCGGCGTCCGCCGAAAACATCACGATCGGACGCGGCCGGTCGCGGCCCATCACGCACAGGTGCTCGAGCACGTCGCGGCTGGGCGAGTCGGTGTCGATAATGATGACGTCGGGGGACAGCCGCTCGACCGCCCGCAGCAGCTCGAACGGCGACGAAAGGATGCCGGCGACCTCGTAGCCGGCTTGCTCGAGGCCGCGGCGTAGAATCGTGCCCCGCTCGGTGGACTCGTCCACCACCAGCACTCGCGTTTGAACGCCCGGCCGCATGGCAGGCCGCGTTGCCATCGCGGCGCGCCTAGGCGGCCGCGCGCGCAGCGCGCGCGCCGACCGCCTCGGTCACCAGGCGCCGCAACTCCGGCACGCACGAGCCGCACTCGGTTCCGCATCGCAGCCGCGTCCTGAGCTCTTCCAGGCGCGCCCCGCCGGCCACTGCGGCGCGAATCTCCGCTTCGCTCACGTCGATGCAGCTGCACACGATGCGGCCGCGCGCAGCCGCCGGCGTCGCCGATGACGCAATCGGCGCGAGCAGCCACGGGCGCAGCGCGCCGACCGCCATGCCGTTACGCATGACTTCCTTCAGCCAGCGGGCGCCGGCGACTTCACCGGCGAGGCGCGCGCCGATCAACCGGTCGGACACGACGAGGACGCGCTTGGAGATGCCGCGCGCGGGATCCTCGTAGCCGAGCGCGGCCGGGCTCGCCATGCCGAGCAGCCGGTCGAGCTGCGCGAGCGTCTTCGCGTCGAGCGGACCGCGCGCCGCGCCATCGAGCGCGACGCAGGTGTCGTCGCGGCCGAAAAGATGGAGTGCGGCGTAATCCAGCACGCCCATCCATGCCCGCAGCACGGCGAGCGTATCGGCCGCATCCTCGTTGAGTCGCCGGTACGCCACTACGCGCCACGACAGGCTGGCCGGCCCGACCCGCACCGCCGCGTGCTTCAGCTCCGGCTGGAACGAGCGGGGGTCGAACGCGGACGGCATCAACTCGTTCGCGCCGGAGCTGGACAGGAAACCCCGGCCCCAGTGCATGGGCACGAAAACCTGCCCGCGCTTCAACTCCTTCGAGGCGCGCGCCCGCAGCACCGCGGTGCCGCGCCGGCTGGAGATGGCGGCAAGATCACCGTCGCGCAGGCCGCACCCGGCAAGGTCGTCCGCGTGCATGGTGAGCAGCGGCTCTTCCTCGTGCGCGAACAGCCGCGCCACCGTGCCGGTGCGCGTCATGGTGTGCCACTGGTCGCGCAAGCGCCCCGTCAGCAGCCGCAGCGGGTAGCCCTCGTCCACGTCCTCCGCCACGCCGCGGTGCTCCGTGGCGTGGAAGTGCGCGCGGCCGGTCGCCGTCGGGAACACGCCGTCGGCGTAGAGCCGCGTCTGGCCCGTCTGCGCGCCTTCGGGGAACGGCCATTGCTGCGGGCCGAGCGTCTCCAGCAGTCCGTAGGTGAGCCCGGTAATGTCGAGATCGCGCCCCCGCGTCACTTCGCGGTGCTCGTTGAAGACGTCCTCGGCGCTGCGATACGCGAAGGTGGACAGCGCGTCGCGCCCGAGCCGGCGCCCGAGATGCCGCGCAAAGTCCGCGGCGATCTCCCAGTCGGGACGCGCGGCGCCCGGCGGCGGCACCGCTGCGCGCACGCGGCTGATGCGCCGTTCGGAATTCGTCATGGTGCCTTCCTTCTCGCCCCATGTCGCAGCCGGCAGCAGCACGTCGGCGTAGGCGCAGGTCTCGGCGCCGCGGAATGCCTCCTGCACCACCACGAACTCGGCGTGCTCGAGTGCGCGCCGCACCAGCGCCTGCTCCGGCATCGAGTGTGCGGGGTTGGTGCAGGCAATCCACACCGCCTTCACCGCGCCCGTGTCGAGCGCCTGGAACAGCTCGACCGCGGTTTTGCCGGGCGTCGCGGGCAGTTCCGGCACGCCCCATAGCCGTGCGATCTCCGCGCGGTGCTGCGGATTGGCCGGATCGCGGTGGCCGGGCAGCACCGTCGCCATGCCGCCAACCTCGCGCCCGCCCATCGCATTGGGCTGGCCGGTGAGCGAAAACGGGCCCGCGCCCGGGCGCCCGATCTGCCCGGTCGCGAGGTGCAGGTTGATCAGCGCGGCGTTGTTGTCGGTGCCGTGGCTCGATTGGTTCAAGCCCTGGCAGTAAAGAGAGAGCGCGGCGCCAGCGGTGCCGAAGCGGCGCGCGGCGCGCACGATGTCTGCCGCCGGAACCCCGGTAATCCGCGCAGCGCGCTCCGGCGTATAGGTCCGTGCCACGCGCTCGACCTCGGCGAAGTTTTCGGTGTGGGCGGCGATGTAGTCGCGGTTGACGAAGCCTTCCGTGATCAACACACACAGCATGGCGTTGAAAAGCGCGACGTCGCTGCCCGGCTCGAGCGCCAGGTGCAGGTCGGCATCGGCCGCAGTGGCGGTGCGCCGCGGGTCCACCACGATCACCCGGAGTCCCGGGCTGCGCGCCCGCGCGTCCTCGATGCGCCGGTAGACGATGGGGTGCGCCCACGCCGTATTCGAGCCGGCAATGAAGATCAAATCGGCGTGGTCGATGTCCTCGTAGCACGCGGGCGGCGCGTCGGCGCCGAGCGTCAGCTTGTAGCCGGCAACGGCCGACGACATGCACAGGCGCGAGTTGGTGTCCACGTTGTTGGTGCCCGCCAGCCCGCGCGCGAGCTTGTTGAAAACGTAATAGTCCTCGGTCAGCAGCTGCCCGGAGATATAGAACGCCACGGCATCCGGGCCGTGCCGGGCGATGGTCTGCGCAAAACGGTCGGCGGCGTGGGACAGCGCCTCGTCCCAGCTCGCACGCCGGCGCGGCGCGTCGCGCGTCGCGCGCAACTCGGGATACAGCAACCGGCCCTCGGCGCGCGCGGTGAGATGCAGCGTCGAGCCCTTGGTGCAGAGGCGGCCGAAATTTGCCGGGTGCGCGGGATCGCCGCGCACGCCTGTAATGCGGTCGCCTTCGGACTCGACGAGGACGCCGCAACCGACGCCGCAATAACAGCAGACGGAGGAAGTCGTGGCCACGACTTCCTTATGAGCAATCCCTATGCCATCAACGTCAATACCTAACTATATGTAATTATTAATGAAAAATGGGTGGGCCGTTTTCTCAACGCTCTACGATGGTGCATAGCAGCATCGGCATGCACCATCCGCCGGTGGGCAGCACAGTAAGATGCAGTCTCGACCCGCCGCATTACCAGGAGGAGCAGGCGATATGAAACAGATCATCGTCGCGCGCGCGACACTGTGCGCACTCATGCTTGCCGCGGCGCCGGCCGGCGCGCGCCTGACCGAGATCAACGCCACCGCCGTCGAGCCGTTCGCGGACGGCCACGCCTTCGGCACTGCCGGCGCCTACGAGCGCGTGAAGGGCACGTTCAAGGGCGAGCTCGATCCCGCCGATCCGCGTAACCAGGTGATCGTCAATCTCGACAAGGCGCCGAGGAATGCCGCGGGCCGCGTCGAATACGAGGCCGATTTCTTCATGCTGCGCCCGGCGGATGGCGCGCGCGGCAATCGCAAGATCATTTACGACGTCACCAACCGCGGCCGGAAAAATCTCCACTGGCGGCTGACGGACGCCCGGTTGCCATCGCCCGCGGGCGCCAACGACCCGCGGACCGCGCAGGACGCCGGCAACGGGCTGTTTTTCCGCATGGGATACACCATGGTGTGGAACGGCTGGGACCCCGATGCGCCGCGCTCGAACGCCGGTCTCGCCATGAAACCGGTCATCGCCACCAACGGCGGCGCTCCGATCGTGCGCGTGATCCGGGACGAATTGCAGAGCGGCACGCGCAGTCCCCGGCGCGAGACCTTCCGTCTCACTCACGAGGCGGCGACGCTCGACCAAACTAAGGCGAAGCTCACCGTGCGGCGGAACGAGGCCGATCCGCGGCGCGAGATCCCCGCGAGCGGCTGGGCTTACGTCAACGCGCGCGAGATCCGCCTGCTGTCACAGGGCGCGCAGCCGGAGCCGGGCTCGATCTACGAGTTTCACTATCCCGCCACGAATCCGCGCGTGCTCGGCATCGGCCTCGCCGCGACGCGCGACCTGGTTTCGTTCCTGCGCTACGAATCGGCGGACTCAAAGGGCAACGCCAATCCCGCGCGCCCGGGGATCAAGGCAGTACTCGCGTTCGGCAGTTCGCAGAGCGGGCGCTACCTGCGCGACCACGTCGCGCAGGGCTTCAACCAGGACGAGTCCGCGCGCAAGGTGTTCGACGGCATCATGGCGCATACCGCTGGCGTCGGCGGCGTGTTCCTCAACACCGAGTTCGGCCAGCCCGCGCGCACCAGCACCCAGCACGAGGACCGGATGTTTCCGGAAGGCGCGTTTCCGTTCTCCACCGCGCGATTGACCGACCCGGTGACGGGGAAGACCGGCAGCGTGCTGCGCAACGACGGCTTCGATCCGCTGTGGATGGAAACCAACACCTCCACCGAGTACTGGCAGAAGGGCGCCTCGCTCCTCGTCACCGATCCGCTCGGCACTCGTGACGTCGAATTGCCCGCCACCGCGCGCGGCTATCTCTTCGCCGGCACGCAGCACGGCGCGCTGGCGTGGATGGGGTCGACCCCCGGCAACTGCGTCAACCCGCGCAATCCGCACAGTCCGACGCCGGCGCAGCGCGCCTTACTCGTGGCGCTCGACGAGTGGGTGAGCGAAGGCAAGGCGCCGCCCGCCTCGCGCACGCCGCGCCTCAAGGACGGCACGTTGGTTGCCCCCGGCGAGCTCGCTTTTCCCCCGGTTCCTGGCATTGCCGTCGCGCGCAGGGTGAACGAGGTCGGCGTATTGAGGGACTGGGTCAAGCCCGAGATGGACCTGTCGAAACCGTACCGGGCGCTGGTGCCGCAGGTGGATCTCGACGGCAACGAGACGTCCGGGATCCTGCTGCCTGATATCGCGGTGCCGCTCGGCACCCACACCGGCTGGAACCTCTACAAGGCGCCGTTCCCCGAGGGCGAGCTGTGCGATCGCGATGGCACCTACAAGCCGTTTCCGGCGACGCGCGCCGAGCGCCAGGCGGCGCGCGACCCGCGCGCCTCGCTGGAAGAGCGCTACGGCGACCACGCCGGCTACGCGCGGCGGGTGGAAGAGGCTGTGAAGAGGCTGGTAGCGGAGCGCCTGCTGCTCGCCGAGGACGGCGCCGTTTTCGTCGCGAAAGCGAAGAGCGAGGAGACGGCGATGCGCTTCGCCCGTTGAGCGCGGCGGCCCGACTGTGCCAAACGGTGAAACGGAAAAGTTCCGCGAATCAGCCGTGTGCCGCGTGCGCGCCGCTTCGCGTCGCCATCCGGCGACGCTTGCGTTCCCGTCTCGCGCCCCCGTTATCACGTTAGCGGATTGATTTTGTGCAATTTTCGCAACTGGCACGGAAATCGCTCGACGCCAAGGATTAGACGTATCAGAGTTGCTACAATTGAGGTCGGAGGTCACGCTATGCCTGCTGCGACCCGTGCATATAAACCGCACCGATCCGCCAAGCTCCGCGTGGCTGGAGCGCTCCTCGCCGCCGCATCGTCGCTCGCCGCGTGCAACTCCAAACCGCCCGATCCGCAAGCGGCGCTGATCGCCAAGGGGAAGGAGATCTTCTTCAACGAGACATTCAACGGCAACGGCCGGACCTGCGGCACCTGCCATCGCGAAGAGCGGAATTTCGCCATCGACGCGGCGTTCATCGCCACGCTACCGAAGAACGACGCGCTGTTCGTCGCCGAATTCAATCGGGACCTGAAGCAGAACTTCGAGAATCCGCGCCTCATGCGCGAGTTCGGCTTGATCCTCGAGAACCTCGACGGCTTCGACGACCTGCCGAACAAGTTCACTATGCGCGGCGTCCCCCATGTGCTCGCCCTGCGAACCTCGATCGTGAGCCCCCAAGGCCCGCGCACCGGCTGGTCGGGAGACGGCGCGCCCGGCGACGGCTCCCTGCGGTCGTTCGCGATCGGCGCCGTGATCCAACATTTCACGAAGACGCTCAACCGCGTCGCGGGGGTCGACTTCCGGCTCCCCACCGATGCTGAGCTCGATGCGCTCGAGGCGTTTCAGCTTTCGCTCGGGCGCCAGGCCGACCTGGCGCTTCCGCTGCCGCTCAGGGGAACGGTCGCGAAGCGCGGGCAGCAGATCTTCCTCGACAACGGCCTTGGCAAGTGCAACGTCTGCCACGGCAACGCCGGGGCCAATCTGGCCGCCGGCAACAACGCCAACTTCAACACCGGCGTGGAGGATCTCCCCGACCAGCCCGCCCGGCTCACCGGCGAGAAGGTCCCGCGGGACGACGGTCTCGGGCGGCCGGGAGACGGCACGTTCAACACGCCGCCGCTTGTCGAGGCGGCCGACACGGGCCCGTTCTTCCACAACAACGCGATCGAGACGATCGAAGGCGCCGTCGCGTTTTACAACGGTCAGGCGTTCAACAACTCGCCGTCCGGCAAGTTCCTCGCGAGCACCGACCCGAATGGCGTGGGCATCCGGCTCGATGCGACGCAGGTCGTGGCGGTCGCCGCGTTCCTGCGGGTGATCAACGCGCTCGAGAACATCCGCCAGAGCATCGAGTTGCTTACGCAGAGCGAGGCGTTGGGCTTTTTCGAGGGGGAGCGCGCCAAGCCGCTGCTGATGCGCGCGGCGAACGAGGCGCGAGACGCGACCGCGGTGCTGGCCGGCGCCGGCCTCCATCCGCAGGCGGTCGCGCTGCTCGACGAGTCGGGGAAGCTGACCGAACGCGCCGAGTCCAGCCTGTTCAGCCGGCGTGGCCTCACCCGCGAAGCGATCAAGGTGCAGGAGCAGGCGCGCGCCCAGATGATCGAGGAACGGAAGTGACAGCGACCTCAAGCGAGGAGAAGCGGCAATGCGTATATTTTTGAGCGGAATCGGCGTGGCGGTCGCGCTGCTCGGCGTGATATCCCACGCCCACGGTCAGAAGGAGACCGAGCGGTTCATCCCGATAGGTCAGTCGCCAGGTGTGTCGCAGAAGCACACGTCGATCGGCGAGATCGCGGAGGTCGACCAGCAGAAACAGATGGTGACGATCGTCGAGCCCGCAGGCCGACGGACAGTGAAAATCACTGAGAAGACCCGGATCTGGCTCGACCGGACAAAGCTCAAGCAGACGAACTTGGTCGGCAGCTTCGCCGAACTGCAGAAGGGCCGCAGAATCGAGATGAAGTACGCGGATCCCGAAAGTCGACAAATCGCCGACTGGGTGAAAGTGGAGATCGCCCAACCCTGAGAACGGTGTAATCGGAGCCCGTTAATGCAATCGGGGCGGCTTGAGCCGCCCCGATTGCATACTGTATTTCGTCACCCGTAATCGTCACCCGCGCCTCGTCACGCGGGGGAAAGGGGGCGGGGCCCCCTTACTCGCTCATCAGCAGTTGCCGCGCCAGCGCGAGTTCCTTCAGCTTCCCCTTGTCCACCTTGGGGAGGCGCAGGTCGAGGTCTTCCAGCGCATCCACGATGGCGCCGGACACGACCAGCCGCGTGAACCACTTGTTGTCGGCCGGCACCACGTACCACGGCGCGTGCTTCGTCGCCGTGTGCCGTATCATGTCGTCGTAGCACTTCATGTAGTCGCCCCAGTACTGGCGCTCGCGCGCGTCCGCGCTCGAGAACTTCCAGTTCTTCTCCGGCTCGTCGAGGCGCTCGAGGAAGCGCCTCTTCTGTTCCTTCTTCGAAACGTGGAGGAAGAACTTGAGGATGAGGCAGCCGTTGCGGGCGAGATAATGCTCGAACGCGTTGATTGCCTCGTAACGCTCCTCCCAGATGTCCCTGGTGACCCTTTCGGGCGGCAACTTCTGCTTCTCGAGCAGTTGCCGGTGCACGCGCACGATCAGCACCTCCTCGTAGTAGGAGCGGTTGAAGATGCCGATGCGGCCGCGTTCGGGCAGTGCTTTCGCGCAGCGCCACAGAAAATCGTGGTCGAGGTCCTCGTTCGACGGGCTCTTGAAGGAATGGACCTGGACGCCCTGCGGGTCCACGCCCGACATCACGTGCTTGATGGTGCCGTCCTTGCCGGCGGCGTCCATCGCCTGGAAGATCAGCAGCACGCTCCAGCGGTCCTGTGCATAGAGCCGCTGCTGCTCGTCGGTGAGCCACGCTACGCCGCTCTCCAGCAGCGCTTTCGCCTCGCCCTTGAACTCCGATTTCAGGCCGTGAGTGTCCCCGGGGTCGAAGTCTTTCAGACGAAAATCCTTGCCCCGGGTGACGCGGTACGGATGCACGAAGCGCTTGATTTTCTTGATCTTGAGGGAAGCCATGGGCATCTCCCGGCAATTGGCCCCGCGGCCCTGGCGCGCGGGGAGGGGCTGCCATTGTAGGTCACGGTGCGGGGGCCTGTCGTGCCTGCCCCGCCGCGCTCGCGGGGCGGCTCAGGCCGCCCCGTTTTCCTTCGGCACGCCGGCAGGCGCCGGCGGTTCGAACCCGGTCTGCTGGATGAACAAGCCGAGCACGCCTTCGCCCATCATGCCGCGAACGTCGAACGGATCGGTCGTCGGCACCAGCCAATCGCAGATGGGGAACGCGAGCAGGCGCTGGTCGCCCGCGCGGCGAATGCGTTGACAGTTTCCTTGGGTGTCGCGCCGATACTACCTGGCGGGATGGCGCGGGGCGTAACTCCGCTCTCGCCGGCGCGTCAATTCATCAGCGCGCCGTCTTGGATCCATTGGCGGATCACGTCAACCGTCGTTTGCTGGAGATAGGGCGGCCCGTCCGCCGGCATGCGGGCGCCAATTATCCCCGGCGTTCCCTCGAGTTTCTGGATGAGGAAGCTACCGTCGGGATCCATGGGAACCACACGGGTGCGCAGCGTGTCCTGGGAGCTCACGATATTGACTAATGCTCCCCAACTGGAGCCCGGATCGAGATTCAGCCCGGCTTGAGCCCCCGCCCCGGTGTGGCAGCCTGATTTGGCGCAACTCGGCGTAAACACGTTGGCCTGGATGGACGCAAGCGTCGGTTGCAGCCCTGCCGGGGGAGGCGGCGCGGGAGGCGGCGCGTCCTCGCCGCCGCCCCCGCAGGCAGCGAGCGCCAGCAACAGCGCCACGCCAGCCAAGCGCACCACACATCCTTCAGTATTCATGGTGATCCCGGCCCGAAGAATCATTCTACGGCAGGAAACCCGGGTTGAGCGCAGCAAAGTTGACGATGTTGGGGAGGACGAGCGGCAGGTCCGTGCTGCTCACTCCGAGCCAGCGCGCGAAATTCGCTGCGTACTGGTCGACCGAGATGCCCGGAAGCAGGTTCCCCTGCCCGATATCGACGCCGGAGCCGAACACCGTGGGGCTGAAAGTCCCGTAAACTTCGCGGCCCGTAACCGAGCCGCCGAGCACGAAATGATGCGAGCCCCAACCATGGTCGGAACCGTCGCCGTTCGAGGTGAGCGTGCGCCCGAAATCCGAAGCGGTGAAGAGCGTCACGTCGTTCTCCACGCCCAACTGCACGAGCCAGGAGTAAAACGCGCCCACCGCGGCGTTGACCAGCGCAAGCTGCTGGGCATGCTGGACGAGGAGGATATCGTGGCTGTCGAAGCCGCCGATGCTCACCAGGAAAACCTGGCGGCTCGACCCGAGCGTGGTCCGCGCGGCGATGATGCGTGCAACGACGCTGAGCTGCGAGGCGAGGCTGTTGTTGGCGGGGATCCCGGGCAGCGTGGACGCCGGCGGAAGCGCTCCGGAGAGCTGCTGGTTCGCAGCGATCGACCGATTCGTGACCACGCCCAGTTCATTTTCGAAGAGGTTCTGACTCGTGCCCGTGATGAGGCTGCGGTAGGCGGTTGATGCCGTGGCTCCCTGGGACCCGTAGATCGTGCCGGAAATGCTGGTGATGGCGGAGGGACCGCTCGAGCCGACTTGATACTGAAGAGCATTGGCGCCCGAAAGGAATACCGAGTTGCCGCCCGCGGAAATGCAGGTGAACAGGGTGTTCGCATTCTGGCTCTCGAGCAGATCGCCGATCCGGCCGCCCCAGCCGATCTTCGCCCCTTCCCCGACGGGCCGATGCGCCTGCCACACCGACTGCTGGTCGTTGTGCGAGAACAGCTTCGGTGGCAGCGGCACCGACCGGTTCTGATACTGCGCCTTTGTTGTCGGCACGATCAGCGGCCCGACGTTGGCGACCACCGCGAGCCTGCCTGCGTCCCAGTGGGTCTTGAACGCGGTCAACGCGGGATGGAAGGCAAACTCGCGCCCGCCCTGCGACGCAACCGGGCCGGTGGCATTGGCGGCGAGCGCCGCATCGCGCGGGATCGCGATCGATGCGCGTGACGCGTTGTATTCTCCATACGACGCCGGGTCGTACGGGATGAAAGTATTGGTGTGGTCGTTCCCGCCGTAGAAGAAAAGGCACACGATCGCCTTGTAGCCGGGAAGCGCCTCCGCCGCGGCGGCTGCGCTTATTGCGGCGAGGTTGAGGGCGAAGGGGCTGGCCGCGCCCGCGATCGACATGAACGAGCACGTCTTGAGAAACTGACGGCGGGACGCGCGCATGGAGTTCCTCCGAAGGTTATTTCTGGACGAGGTAGTCGGGCGACGACAGCGCGAACAACACAGCGAGCCGCGCGCGATTCTGGCGCGCGGTCGCCTGGTTGGCGCCCGGGTACGGGATCGAATTGACCGCGGTGACGATGAGACTCCTTGATCCCGCGCTCATCGACCCGGCGGTGAGAAGAAGGCTCACGCGATCGACCAGCAGATTGGCGTCGTGGGCGAGCGCCATCTCGGCGGTATAGTCCGGCTGGACGTCGCGCGGAGAATTGGACCCGACGCCGTTCTGCACGATGCTGCGCATGAAATTCGAATAACCGACCACCGCGACCTCGTTGACGATCTGCAGCTCGGGAGCAACCAGGTCTGCCGTCGCGATCGCGGTGTTGGGCGGCACGTAGCCCGGGCGGTAGAAATTGAACACCGTCGGCGAGCGCATCGGCGACTGGCCCAGCGAGTTGGCCGGATCGTCGGTCGTGCCGATAAAGAAACTGCCCGAGGCGGACCGCGCGTTGAAGGCGCGCATCCATTGGGCGAGCCTGAGAATGGGCTCGCGCGTCTTGCCGGGGTCGCTGGTTGTCACGGTACGCGCCTCGGTGTCGAGCAGGATTGCCGCGATCGTCGCGCGCAGGTCGCCGCGCTGGCCGGTGCCCACGATGTAAGCGCCCGACTGATAGCTCCCGGTATTGAACGCCTGAGCGACGCGCCCGACGTACGCCGCCGAGGGATTGCTCTTCACCAGTCGCTGGATGAGCTGCCGCCCGATGAACGGGCCGACGTTGGAATGGCCGGCGATCACGTCGAGCGCGCGGTTCAGGTCTCCAACCGGATCCGGAGTGGTGTTCGCCGCAATGGTCGTCCCGAGGAAACTCTTTTCCGATGTCGAGTGGAATTGCGGGAAGCTCTGCATGGGCATCACTTCCCGGTTCGGAGATTGCGTGCCGCTGCCATTGAAGCAGTTGGTGGACGTGCTGGGGCAACCCGCCCAGGAAAAACCCGTGAACACGCGCGACAGGCCAACGATGTCGTTGGGGCCGTAGGTTTCGATCGGCTGCCCGCTGCTGTCGAGCATGAGCGTGCCGCCCGGGTTCAATTGGTAGAGACCGATCGAGAACAGCTGCATCACCTCGCGAGCGTAGTTCTGGTCGGGCACGCGGTTGAGCGCCGGATCCTCCTTGCGGTTGCGCAAATGCGAAAGGTACAGCCCCATCATCGGATGCAGCGTCACTTCCTGAAGCAACTGGCGATAGTTGCCGAAGGCGTTGCGGGTGAGCATGTCCATGTACGAAGCCACGCCACGCCGGAAGTTCTGGAGGTTCGCGTCCTGGAGCGAGATCACGAAGATCTGCGACAACGCGAACGCCACGCGCCGTTTCAGCTGGTCCTGGCCGGTCGCCGCTTCCCTCCAGAAGGTTTGCATCACGTGCTCGTCGCCAAGGTTCGATGCACTCAGGGTGTTGATGTACCCCTCGTGGGTGCGGTGGCTGGGCATGAGGAACTGGTCTTCCAGGATCGCGCTGTAGCCGAACTGCCGCACCTTGGCCATTTCGGCGTCGTTTGCCCCGAACGAGGCCTGGTTCAGGAAGCGCGCTGACTCATTCTCGTTCGGCAGGGGATACGCCGACTGCGGGACGGCGGCGAGATTGACTCCGCTGCCCTGCGGGCCGGGATCTGCCGGTGCCTGGGAAATATCGCTTTGGCCGCAGCCGCCGAGAGCGACGGCGATAAGCACGGCGCTGAGGGCTCGAAGTGAATGGTGCATCGCCCGGATTTCCATTATGGGTGATCTCCAACTTTCTGGACGCGGGATACCCAGCCGCAGTCTTGACGCGACCCTATTTTGTTCGGTTCGAAACGAGTCCGTGTAGCGATTATGTCACGCGATCGCGAAACTCGAGTGTCGGGGCCGGGCGACAAATTTCGGGCCCGTTGAAGCTCGGCGAACTCGATTCACTGCGTCAGTGACATCGCTGGCGCGATATCGACCCGCGCGGAGGATCAGCGCGGAGCGGCTGGCGCCGCCCCGATTTCAGCAGCACTCCTGGTGGCGGCGCTTCATCACACCGAGCACGTCGTCGGGCTCGCGCTTCCACCAATTGCGCACGGAGAAGATCTCTACTTCGTGGAAGTCGCGATAGCCCGCCGCCTCCATCCACGAGCGGATCCGCGGCAAGTCGATCACGCCGTCGCCCATCATGCCGCGGTCGTTGAGGAGATCGGTCGTCGGCACGAGCCAGTCGCAGATGTGGAACGCGAGCAGGCGCTTGTCGCCCGCGCGCTCGATACCCAGCTTGAGGGCAGGGTCCCACCAAACGTGGTAAACGTCCACCGCGACGCCCAGCGCCCCGCCTTTCCCCGAATCCAGCGCGTCACACAGGTCGAGCGCCTGCGCGAGGGTATTGATGCAGGCGCGGTCGGCGCAATACATGGGGTGCAGCGGCTCGATCGCGAGCGGCACGCCGGCGGCGCGCGCGTGCTCGAGTATCTCGCCAATGCCGTCCCGCACCATTTCGCGCGCGCCCGGCAGGTCCTTCGATCCCGCGGGCAGGCCGCCGACCACCAGCACCAGGCAGCGCGCGCCGAGCGCCGCCGCCTCGTCGATCGCGCGCAGGTTGTCGTCGAGCGCCGCCTGGCGGCCCTTGCGGTCCGCCGCCGGGAACATGCCGCCGCGGCACAGTCCGGTGACGGTGAGCCCGTTGTTGCGGATCATCTTCGCCGCCTCTTTCACGCCCAGCGCCGAGAGCTTGTCGCGCCACGGCGAGATGCCGCGGATGCCATGCCGCGCGCAACCCTCGATCATCTCGCGCAGGTTCCACTTCTCCCGCACCGTCGCGGTGTTCAGCGATAGTAGTTCGGGATCCGGCGGCGCAAACTTCATACAGGTGACGATTAAGGGTGACGATTAAGGGTGACGACTAAGGGTGACGTACAACCCGCACCGCGCTTGTTTCGGCCTTTCGTCACCTGTATCTCGTCACCCATATCTCCTCACCCGTATCTCGTCACGGCGGCAGTCAGGCGACGCCGTGCGTCGCCATCAGCTGCCGCATGCGTCGGCAGGCGAGCGCCGGATCCGCCAGCAACCCGGCCTGGTCGGCGAGCCGAAACAACTCCGCCAGGTGCAGCAGGTTGCGCGCGCTTTCCTGCCCGCCGACCAGCACGAAGTGGCCCTGGTGGCCGTTCAACCAGGCGAGGAACACGACGCCGGTCTTGTAGAAGCGTGTCGGCGCACGGAATATGTGGCGCGACAGCGGCACCGTCGGCGCGAGAATGTCGTGGTAGGCCGCACGGTCGTTGGCGGCGAGCGCGGACAGCGCGCCGGACGCCGCCGGCGCGATGGAATCGAAAATGCCGAGCAACGCGTCCGAGTGGCCCTGGGCGTCGCCCTCGATCAGCTCCGCGAAGTTGAAATCGTCGCCCGTGTACATGCGCACACCCGGGGGCAGCCGGCGGCGCATCGCGATTTCCTTGTCCTTGTCGAGCAGCGACACCTTGATGCCGTCCACCTTGTTCGCGTTTCTGGCAATGACGTCGAGGCAGACGTCCATCGCCTTCGCGTGGTCCTTGCTGCCCCAGTAGCCCGCGAGCGCGGGGTCGAACATTTCGCCCAGCCAGTGGATGATCACCGGCTCTTTCACCTGGGTGAGGACGCGGTCGTAAACCCGCCCGTAGTCGTCCGGCGATTTCGCGCAGGCCGTCAGCGCGCGGCTTGCCATCAGCACGATGCGGCCGCCGAGCTTCTCCACCGCCGCGCACTGCTCCTCGTACGCCGCGATGACGCGCGCGATCCCAAGTTGGGGGTCAGGCGCAAGGTGATCGGTGCCGGCGCCGCAGCCCACCGCCGCGCCTGGAACGTCCCTGGCTGCCTCCAGCGTGCGGCGAATCAGTTCGAGGGAAGCGGGCCAGTCCATACCCATACCGCGCTGCGCCGTGTCCATGGCCTCGGCGACACCGAGGCCCCACGACCACAGATGACGGCGGTAGGCGATGGTCGCGTCCCAGTCCACCGCGGCCTCGAGCCACGGTTCCTGCGCCGACAACGGATCGGCCACCACGTGCGCCGCGGCGTAGGCAATGCGCGTGAACGGCCGCGCCGGCCGGTCGAACTTCCGCGGCTCCCGCACCGTGTAGGTTTCGAGGGCCCTTCCTTCGACCGGCAGTTTTATGCTGAGGATCGTGTCACGCTTCATGGCCTTTGCCGTCTCCTGACAGCCCTCGAAACCTTAATCAAAGATTCAGAATTGGGCCAGAACGTCCCCACCGATCAGGCTCGCAAAGTCGGCACCGTAACCCAGCGGCGGCGCTTCCAGCTGCGGAGGCCCAATTCTGCGAGCTGCACGCCTCTGGCCCCTTCCATCAGGCCCCAGCGGAACGGGCCCTCGCCCGCGACGTGCCTGAGGAACAGCTCCCATTGCGTCTTGAACGCGTTGCCCCAGGCGGGATCGTCCGGCTCTTCCGTCCAGCCTTCGAAGAAGTTGATCGGTTGCGGGATGTCCGGGTTCCACACCGGCTTCGGCGTCGCGTCCAGCGACTGGGTCCAGCAGCGCCGCAGCCCCGCCACCGCCGAGCCCCTGGTTCCGTCCACCTGCAGCGTCAGCAGATCGTCGCGCCGCACGCGCACGGTCCACGAGCTGTTGAAGTGCGCGATGGCGCCGCCCGCCAGTTCGAAGCTGGCGTAGGCCGCGTCGTCCGCCGTTGCCCGGTACTTCTTCCCGTTCTCGTCCCAGCGGTACGGGATGTGCGTCGCGCCGCGGCACGACACCGCTTTTACCCCGCCGAAGAGCTGGTCGAGCACATAGCGCCAGTGGCACAGCATGTCGAGGATGATGCCGCCGCCGTCCTCGCTGCGGTAGTTCCACGACGGCCGCTGCGCCGGGGGTTGGGCGGACTGCGGGTCGCCCTCGAACACCCAGTAGCCGAACTCGCCGCGCACCGACAGGATCTTGCCGAAAAAGCCTGAGTCGCGCAGGCGCTGCAGCTTCAGCAGCCCCGGCAGCCACAGCTTGTCCTGCACGACGCCGTGCTTTACCCGCGCCTTCTTCGCCGCGCGATACAGCGACAGCGCCTCGGCCAGGTTGGTCGAGACCGGCTTCTCGCAATAGACGTGCTTGCCGGCGGCAATCGCCCGCTTGAGCAGCGTCGGGCGCAACTGGGTGGAGGCGGCATCGAAGAATACCGCGTCCGACTTCGAATTGAGCGCTTTCGCCAGATCGGTGGTCCAGCGACTGACGCCGTGCTGCCTGGCGAGCTCCTGCACCTTCGCGGCGTTGCGGCCGACGAGGATCGGGTCGGGCATCAAGCGCGTGCCATCCTTCAACGCGACCCCGCCCTGTTTGCGGATCTCGAGAATGGACCGCACCAGGTGCTGGTTGGTGCCCATGCGCCCGGTTACCCCGTGCATGATGATCCCGATACGTTTCTCAATCACGAAGGTACCCCTTCCAGACAAACGCGCGGGGTGACCGGGCGCGCCGCGCACAGCGGCGCACGGCCCGCGCATCTTCCTTTCCTCCCGTGCATGATGATGCCGATTCGCTTTTCGCTCATTTAAGTGATGAGTGACGGGTGACGGGTGACGGATTGCGTCTAACTGCTTGTATGCCGGCTTCCGCAAGCGCGGCGGGCTACGCGCGATCTTCTATTGTCCCGGGCGCAACTGGTCGAGATTGCGCTGCGCGTTCTGGACTGCTTCATCGAGTTTCTTCTGGCGCGCGTAGTAGGCGTCGTTGAGCCGGGACGCGCCGCCGGCGGTGCCGACGCGCTCCCCGGGGAGCGGTTCCGTGCCGGCGGCGCGCGCGGCTTCCGCCTGGCGCAGCGCTTCTTCGGCCGCCTGCAGCCTGGCCCCGGTCGCTTCGCGCTTGCCCCGCGACTTTTCCAGATTCTGCAGCGCCTCCGTTTCCCGCGGCGTCGAACCGCCGAGACCCTTGCTGGAAGTATCGATCTTCGATTCTTCCACCTTGGCCGCGCCCGGGGCCGGCTTGTCACCGTACACGATCCGCCCGTCCGGCATGGTGGACTTGTAGAGCGTCTGCGCCGCCGCAGGTAGCGCGAGCAGGACGACGAGGATGAGCCAGCCCGGCGAGGTTGCGATCCTGATCGGCATCGAAATCTCCAGTTCGTTCCGCGGAGGATATCACTTCATATCATACTAGTGCCCGCGTGCGGTTAGAATGACGCATTCCGCAGTCCATTCGCCTCGCCGTCCCGCGCCGGTTTGCCCTCCCGACAGCTACATCCCCGATGCTCGAGAATCCCCAGGGTGCCATCGTCATTCGTGGCGCGCGCCAGAACAACCTCAAGAACCTCACGCTCGAGCTGCCGACGAACGAGCTGATCGTCGTCACCGGCGTCTCCGGCTCCGGCAAGTCCTCGCTCGTCTTCGACACCCTCTACGCCGAGGGCCAGCGCCGCTACGTCGAGACCTTCTCGCCGTACGCGCGGCAGTTCCTCGACCGCATGGACAAGCCGCAGGTGGACGCGATCGAGGGCATCCCGCCGGCGATCGCCATCGACCAGACCAACCCGGTGCGCACCTCGCGCTCGACGGTCGGCACCATGACGGAGCTGAACGACCACTTGAAGCTCCTGTTCGCGCGCGCCGCGCACCTCTACTGCCGCGACTGCGGCAAGCACGTGGCGCGCGACACGCCGGATTCGATCTTCGAGGCGCTCGCCGGGCACGCGCACGCGGCCGGCGATCCGCGGCTCGTCATAACTTTCCCGGTGCCGGTGCCGAAGAACTTCGCAGAGTCCGAGGTGCGGCAACTGCTCGAGCGCCAGGGCTATACCCGCATCCACGCCCGGCGCGACGGCCTGCTGGAAGTAGTGCAGGACCGGCTGCGCTTCTCGAACGCGGAGCGCGCGCGTGTGATCGAAGCCCTCGAAGCCGCGCTCAAGTTCGGTCAGGGCCGCGTCAACATCTACCCGCTCGCCGAAGGCGAAGGGTCGAATCACGAATCACGAATCACGAATCACGCTCCATGGAGGTACTCCACCGACCTCCACTGCCCCGACTGCGATATCCATTACGCCGACCCGACCCCCAGCCTGTTCTCGTTCAACTCTCCGGTCGGCGCGTGCGAGACCTGCCGCGGCTTCGGGCGCGTCATCGGCGTGGACTACGGCCTCGTCATACCCGACGAATCGAAGACCCTGCGCGAAGGCGCGATCCGGCCGTGGCTCTCCGAATCGTACCGCGGCTGGAACGACGACCTCGTCAAGTACGCGAAAAAGCGCGGCGTCGCCCTCGATACGCCGTGGCACGAGCTTGCCGCCGACGAGCGGCAATGGGTCATCGACGGCGAGCCCGGCTGGGTGAGCTGGCGCAAGTCGTGGCCGGGCACCTGGTACGGCGTCGGCCGCTTCTTCAAGTGGCTGGAAACCAGGGCCTACAAGATGCACGTGCGCGTGCTGCTGTCGCGCTACCGCGCCTACACGCCGTGCGAGGCCTGCGGCGGTGCCCGCCTGAAGCCCGATGCGCTGGCGTGGCGGCTGGGGACGAAGGACGACGCGGACGCCGTGCTGACGCCCGATCAGCGGTTTCTGCCCAACAATGTGAAGTTCGGCAAGGACGTGCTCACGCGCCTGCCAGGGCTCGCCCTTCACGATCTGGTGCTGCTGCCGGTGGAGCGCTCACGCGCGTTCTTCGCGAACCTTCATCTGCCAGCGCCGATGGACGAGGCCGCGGATCTGCTGCTCACCGACATCCGCGCGCGATTCTCCTATCTGAACGAAGTCGGGCTCGGCTATCTCACCCTCGACCGCCAGTCGCGCACGCTGTCCGGCGGCGAAGTACAGCGCATCAATCTCACCACGGCGCTCGGCACCTCGCTTACCAACACGCTGTTCGTGCTGGACGAGCCCTCGATCGGGCTGCACCCGCGCGACATGGGCCGCGTCATCGGCGTCATGAAGCGGCTGCGTGACGCCGGCAATTCCCTGGTGGTGGTGGAGCACGATCCCCAGATCATGCTCGCCGCCGACCGCGTGCTCGACCTCGGTCCGGGGCCGGGCGAGCGCGGCGGGCAGATCGTGTGCTTCGGCACGCCGGAGGCGCTGAAGCGCTCCGGCACGCTCACCGCCGACTACCTCGCCGGGCGCAAGCGCGCCGACGGCGGCGCGACGCCGCGCGCGCCGGGGAAGATGGGAGCGCGCCTGCAGATCTTCGGCGCCTCCGAGCACAACCTCAAGAACATCGACGTCACCATCCCGTTGGAGCGCCTGGTATGCATCACCGGCGTGTCGGGCTCGGGCAAGTCGACGCTGGTGCAGGACGTGCTGCACGCGGCGCTGCAAAAGGCCAAGGGCAAGCCCACCGAGGCGCCGGGCCGGCACCGCGCACTGAAGGGCCATGAGCGCATCGGCGAAGTCGTGATGGTGGACCAGTCGCCGATCGGCCGCACCACGCGCTCCAATCCCGCGAGCTATGTCGGCGCGTTCGAGGCGATCCGCAAGCTGTTCGCGGCCGCGCCCGCCGCGCTCGAGCGGCGCTACACCGCGGGCACCTTCAGCTTCAACTCGGGCAACGGCCGCTGCCCGACCTGCAGCGGCAACGGCTTCGAGCACGTCGAGATGCAGTTCCTGTCGGACGTCTACCTGCGCTGCCCCGACTGCAACGGCCGCCGCTACCGGCCGGAAGTGCTGGAAGTGAAACTCCGCCCGGCGGCGGAGTTTCAAACATTGGATTCCGGATTTCCGGCCGAAGGAAAGTCCATCGCGGACGTGCTGGACTTGACGGTGACGGAGGCGCTCCATTTTTTCAGCACGCACCCCGAGATTCGGCGCGCGCTAAGACCGCTTGCGGACGTCGGCCTCGACTACCTGCGGCTGGGTCAGCCGGTGCCGACGCTTTCCGGCGGCGAAGCCCAGCGCCTGAAGCTGGCCGGCCACCTCGCGGAGGCGGCGAGGGGCCGGCCAGCCCCCCGCAAGTGGGAGTCCAGTAGATGGGTCGCCGCCTCGGCGGGAGCCGCGAAAGGAACGCTGTTTCTCTTTGACGAGCCCACGACCGGCCTGCACTTCGACGACGTGGCGAAGCTCCTGCGCGCCTTTCGCAAGCTGCTCGCCGCGGGACACTCGCTGATGGTCATCGAGCACAACCTCGACGTCATGCGCGCCGCCGACTGGATCATCGACCTCGGGCCCGAGGGCGGCGACGCCGGCGGGGAGATCGTCGCCGCCGGCACGCCGCAGGAAGTGGCCGCGCACCCGACCTCCCACAGCGGGAAAGCCCTGCGCGACTACGAAACGGCGCTCGCCCCCGCCGCAGCCGCTGAGCCAAGCGCGGAAGCCCCTGCCGCGCCTCACGCCTCACGCCTCACGCCTCACGCGATTGAGGTGCACGGCGCCCGTGAACACAATCTGAAAAACATCGACGTCACCATCCCGCGCGGCCGCTTCACGGTGGTGACCGGCGTGTCGGGCTCGGGCAAGTCCACGCTCGCCTTCGACATCGTGTTCGCCGAGGGCCAGCGCCGCTACCTCGAGTCGCTCAATGCCTACGCGCGCCAGTTCGTCGAGCCGACGGCGCGCGCCGACGTGGACGCGATCTTCGGCATCCCGCCCACCGTCGCGATCGAGCAGCGCGTGAGCCGCGGCGGGCGCAAGAGCACGGTGGCGACGCTGACCGAGATCCATCATTTCCTGCGCCTGCTCTACATGAAGCTCGGCACGCAGCACTGCCCGCGCTGCGCCGTCGCCATCGAGCCGCAGAGCGTGGACGCGATCGTCGCGCGCATCCTGCGCGACTACCGCGGCTCGCGCGTCGGCTTGCTCGCGCCGCTGGTGGTGAACCGCAAGGGCTACTACACCGATCTCGCCAGGTGGGCGCGCGGCAAGGGCTACACCCACCTGCGGGTGGACAAGGAGTTCCTCCCCGTCGACAAATGGCCGCGGCTCTCGCGCTTCCACGAGCACACCATCGAGTTGCCGGTGGCCGATGTGCGCGCCACGCCGGCAAGCGAGGCGGAATTGCGCGCGGCGCTCCATCGCGCGCTCGACCACGGCAAGGGTGTCGTCCACGTGCTTGCCCCCCTGGAGGCGCTCGAACGCGCGATGGAGAAGCGCGACCCCGCGCTCGCCGCCATGACGGAAACCGTGTTCTCGGTGAAACGCGCCTGCCCCTCGTGCGGCGTGAGCTACCCCGAGCTCGACCCGCGGCTGTTCTCCTACAACTCCAAGCACGGCTGGTGCGCGACCTGCTACGGCACCGGCCTCGGGCTGTCCGGATTCGATCACGAGCAGACCGGGGAAGAGATCTGGTGGAACGAGTGGTACGACGGGGAAGCCGTTCCCTGCGCGGCGTGCGCGGGGAAGCGGCTGAATCCGATTGCCCTGGCGGTGAAATTTCGAGACCGGTCCATTGCCGACCTGAGCGGGTTATCCGTCTCGGATATCGAAAAGTTCTTCATTGATCTCCGCCTGGAGGGACGAGAGGCGGAGATAGCGCGCGACATCCTTATGGAACTTCGCGCGCGCCTCGCCTTCCTGCGCGAAGTGGGGCTGTCGTACCTCGCGCTCGACCGCGCCGCGCCGACCCTGTCGGGAGGCGAGGCGCAGCGCATCCGGCTCGCCGCGCAACTCGGCTCCAACCTGCGCGGCGTCGCCTATATCCTCGACGAGCCCACCATCGGCCTGCACCCGCGCGACAACCAGGTCCTGCTCGACACGCTGGCAAAGCTCGAAGCCAAGGGCAACACGCTGATCGTGGTCGAGCACGACGAAAACACCATCCGCCGGGCACAACACGTTATCGACCTCGGCCCCGGCGCCGGCAGCCGCGGCGGGGAAGTCATCGCGGCGGGCTCCGCCGAAGACCTGATGCGCGCCCCCGCCTCGGTCACCGGCCGCTTCCTCGCCAATCCATTGCAGCACCCG
>Ga0208685_1000166_pt1 | contig 25752 bp, 11 predicted proteins | sample EasRivMeERMLT890_FD_187533 | JGI IMG/M metagenome (GOLD analysis project Ga0208685, IMG submission 187533) | Soil microbial communities from meander-bound floodplain in the East River, Colorado, USA - East River MetaG ERMLT890 (SPAdes) (version 2) | ecosystem: Environmental > Terrestrial > Soil...
TGATAGTAATACATATTGGAGTCAAATAGCCTTTGTTAATGGTAGTGCTGATGATACCTTTCAGAAGCAAATTAGGTATGTAAATGTAGCTTATAATAATAGAAACTTATCTAGGGTAGCTGCATTTCAGGCAGCAGGCTATAAGTTATTACCTATACCTATAGTTAGTGAAGATCAGTTAAACTATGATAATGATATATGCTGGTACTGTATTCAAAATTATAGTTTAAATATGACACAGATGTTAGTGTTTGAGACTTCTACTGGAGCATTAAGGATAGATGGTGGTAGCCTATTTGGAAGGAATGCTAGGATACCTAAGCTATATGATGGGAAGACAGCATTATACTTTGATATTGATGATAACCTTATAGTTACTCCTGGGAGTGATGTTATACAAGTTAAGGTGACTTATAAGGATAGTGGTTATGCAGAGTGGGGAATAGGACAAGCATCTAGGTGTGGTACTACTAACTACACAGTTATAAATACTAATACTAACCTATGGAATACTGTAACCTTTAATTTAGGTAGTTTTAGGAAGGGTAACAAGATGCCTAGAGTGGTAGCTGCTGATCTAGTTATAGAGGTATTTAGTGGTGGTGCTTTCCCAATAGATATGGTGGAGGTTGAAAACCTATCTAAGCCCTAAAAATGAGTACATATATAATATGGTGTAAGAAAAATAATTATATTTAATTATAGACTAAATCAGAAATCTAATTATATGAAAGTGAGAACCTACAGAGTACACCCATTTGTTGAGGTAAAAATAGTAGAGCAGGATTGCTCTGGAGATGTAACTGCTAAACCACCACTTGCAGGGTTATGTATAAGGCAAGATGAATGGTTTAACAGTGAGAATCCTAATATTGAATTTCTCACTAACGTAGATAATGTAGTGATAAGGCAATACATGAAAGATGTGTGGCCAGATGAAAATAGGTTTAACTTTAGTGTACTGAATGAGTGGAGAGAATGGAGAGAAGCAATGAAGTTAAGAGGTTTGGATATACACTTCAAACTAAGGCTTATATCAGGAGTGTTTGCGCCTAACTGGATGATGAATCAATGTGGGAAATTTCCATTAGAAAAGAGTGGCTTTGAAACTACACCTGGATTTGAGGATGCTAGTGACTATTGTGTGAAGTTCTGGACTGATGAGTATATGACCTTATGGGAAAGGCTGATGCAGGAGTTATCTACTCAGTTTGATGATGCAGAGTTTCTAAGTGAAGTAATTATGACAGCTTCAGGGCCAGGTACAGGAGAGCCTATGATATTTGGGATAGGTAATGAGGGAGATGACCTAGTAAGATTGAATCAGTATATAACTGCTGGTCTAACAAGTGAGAACTTAGAAGCCTGCTTATATAGGAGTATAGATAGTATGGCTGCTTTTCAAAGAACTAATATAGGTATGGCACTTACTCAGTTTGAACATATAACTATTCCATTCTTCAAAGAGATAGAGACTAGTAAGGAGATAGGGGACTATATGGCTAATAAGTATGGGAGTAGGTGTATATTAGGAAATAATGGGTTAAGGACAGATCATGGTCCAAATGGACCTGCTTGGACTGCTCCTCATGGAGATATGTGGAAGTTACAGATGTTCTATATTAAGATGGCAATAAAGTATGGTAGTAGGATATACAATCAGACAGCCTCTGTTAATAATATGGGTGGTTGGGAAAATATGGTTGAGGTTCTAGATAGGGGACTGACATTTCAGGACTGCTTGCTAGAACTACCAAATCAGGAAGCAGATATAAAGAAACATCTTACACCACAACAGCTTAGTTACTATAGTAGAGAATATAAAGCTAATGTTGTATGATAAATACAAAGCAAATAGGAACTAATGCAAAGAAGATGTTCTCACCACTTAAGTTTGAGGCAAAGAGACACCTTTACTATATTATGCACAGTAATGGGTATATGGAGTATCTACCTTCTGTGTCTAGTAAGGTAGAGAGCTATGTACCACCATTTGACATGAATAAATGGCTACCCTTATGTGCTAGAAAAGAAGGTATGAGTGAGGCTGAATTAGCTCATAAATGGCAAACTATAAATAAGTTAGCCTGTGATTTAGGTACAGAGACACATAAATGGCTAGAGAAGTGGGATGGATTTAAGACTCCTAATACGCCACAAAAGGAAGCAGGAGTATTATTCTTGAAGTCAATTCAGAATAGATATACTATTATAGGTAAGGAACTAAGAATGTATCATAGGAAGTACAAGTATGCGGGGACTTGTGACTTACTCCTGTATGATAGATATAGTGATAGCCTAGTACTTGCAGACTATAAGACAAATGGAGACTTATTCAAGACCTTTGATATGATGAATGCTCCTTTCGGTTATCTGCAATCTCACCCATATAATCATTACCAGATACAGTTATCCCTATATAACATCCTTCTGGAACAACTAGGCTATCCTGTTTCTAATAGGCTGATAGTACACCTAGACTCATTAGGACAGTATAGGACTTATGATGCCTATTACTTTAGGAATGAGCTAGTAGGTGAATTAGATAGAAAACTTAAAACCAAACTGGCAGCATGATCTTAATAGAAGAAGCCATACAAACAATACAATCTATTTATAGTAAGGGATTGCAGAGTAAAGATACTAGGCTGGTTAGCAGGCATATCTATAGTGCTGCTATATCAGCTAGAGCTACACTTATCAGGCAGAGAAGTAATAATGGACAAGCTATAAATAGTGAGTGCTATCAGGTACTAACTTGTGTAGAGATGGAACAAGCAAGTGCTACTGAATGTAATCTTATACCTGCTTCAAGTTCTGTAGTATTGCGGAGCAAGCTCCGGCTTCCTGCATTCATTACAGACTTGAGCAGGGATTTAATTAGAGACATATATGCAGCAGATAGTGGTAGTGGCTTTGATATAATTGAATATGAGGCTAGTAAGTATAGGAAAGGTAATAAGTACACTTCTAATAAGCCTGTAGTCTTCTTGAGAGATGGGAGATTATATATTACTGTACTTACTCAACCTACTACTCTTGTAGTAGATGGGCTATTCCAAGACCCATTAGAAGTACATGAGTTTAGAGAGAAGACTGATTGTGCTAGTTGTAAGTGTATGAGTGCCTATGAGGTAGACTTTGCCTTTGATAGAGAGCAAATGAAAGCTCTAGGTCAGCTAGCTATGCAAGAGCTAGTAATTCTATTTACTCAAATGAAAGAAGATAAGGTTAATAATGCTAGTGATGATATTACCATATCTGGTAATATGGTTCATCAGCCTCAACAATATCAGCAACAACAAAGAGAACAAGATGATAGACAAGCTTAATATTAGGGATGATGCCTATGGGTACTATCTTAAGAACTATCCAGAGAAGGTAGGACAGGAAGTGTATGCAAAGATAGTATATGGTATGATGAAGATGATAGTTGATAAGATGTTTGATGAGGCTACTGATATAGTCTTACCTTTCAGGCTAGGTATGTTCTGTATAAGAGGAGAACATATAAAGCCTATTATAGTTAAGGAGAAAGTTAAGAAGATGGTAGTGAATGAAAATGGTATAGAGGAAGAGATAGAAGTAGAAGAAGAAAGGATAAGAGGTATAGCTCCTGATTGGGGAGCTACCCGGAAGCTATGGAGAGAGAACCCGGAAGAAGAGAAAAAGAAAACTAGAATATTCTGCTTTAATGAACATAGTAATGGCATCAAATACAGAATACTTTGGTTGAAGAGGGGAAGTCTCTTCAAGAATAAAGGGGTATATGGCTTTGCTGTTACTAAGGATAATAGGACAAGGTTTGCAGCAGGAGTAAAAGCAGGGAATGAGTATCTGGTTAGTGATAAGCCACCAGCTAAAGCTCCTACACCTAATAGAAAGAAACGTAAACTTATAAATAGAGTAGTACCTGTATGGGAAGGTTAAAAGATACTAAGAAGACCATGAGAACTACCTCTACTTCTGTCACTGAAACTAAGAGGAAAGAAGTACCTAAAGGTGCTAAGATAATAGACAAGACAGTTAGGACAGAGATAGAAGAGGTAGAGAATGGTTGGCTCATAAATAAGAACTATGACATTACCTATGAGCAAGGTAAGGAGAGAGGTTATGCCTATTATAGTAAGAAGTGGTATAGTAAGGAAGATCCTTTAGAGATTAAGCTAAAGGATGAGAGCCTTGCAGATGTATTTGAAGATGATGAAACAGATTAAATATGAGATATCAATATACAACTATGGATACCATATTCTCTAAGATGACTAGAGACTTTGGTTCTGAATGGGATGAAGGTGATGTTATAGAGTGGACAGGAGAAGCTCTGGAACATAGTGGTGGAGTTAAGTCCTATGAGGAAGCTGTAGCCTTTATGGAAGTAAAGAATCATCAGGTAGAGATACCTAAATATATGCACTCCATTATACAGATAGCAAGGAACTGGAAATGGACACCATATAATTGTGAGCCTCCAAAAGTTATAGTAGAGGAAATGAACCTAGCTTATAATACAATAGGTTGTAATGGATGCAAAGACCAAGGCTATGTAGTACTAGACCAACAAGGAATGCCACTTGTAGAGTATGATGTAGCTTACTATAGACCTTACTTTGACCTTATAGGAGAGTATTACTTATGGTCTAATACTTACAAATATATGAGTGACTATGTTCCTGTAAGATTAAGTAATCATAGCTTCTTTAATAGTCTGGTGTGTACACTTACAGCAGACCCACTTAATCCTAATAGTAAGCAAGTATATAATGAGCCTAGAGGAGATGATGAATATACTATAGTAGCAGGGAAGATTCTACGCTTCTCGTTCAGGGAAGGTTATGTAGCTGTAGCTTATACCAGACAGGTAGTAGATAAGGATACAGGTTATCCTATGGTTCCAGATAATATATCTTTCAGGGAAGCTATTACTATGTATTGTACTATGAAGATACTAAGAAGACAATGCTATGCTGGAAGGCAGGGTACTTGTAACCTAGCTAAAGAAGCAGAAGACCAATGGGATTGGTATTGTGGTCAGGCAAGTAATCTGGATAAGATGCCACATGGAGAAGATGAACACCAGAACTTATTAGAGCAGAGACAATATATATTACCAAGGCAGAATAGATACTATGGCTTCTTTGGTAATCTGGGCAAAAAGGAGTTTAGGAAGTTCAATGACCCTAATGGTAGAAGTAGATTATACACTTATGTAAGTTAATAACATGGCTAAGAACAATGGTAGTGTCCTAACATGCGGCAAGGGGATAGACCTAGATAGTGACCCAGTTAATCAATCTCCTAACACTAGGAGATTTACTTTGAATGGACTAGTTGGTTCTATGGATGGGAAAAAGTACCAACTAGGGATGGATATGTCTAACTATCATACTACTACTATACCTGATGGCTTCTATGTTATAGGAGAGAAGTACATAGGGGATGATACTATAGCTGTCATATTAACTAATCCTAAGACCAGTAAGACAGAGATAGGCTTAATAGATAAGAGTGATAGGTACATAACTCATGTTAATACAGGTACTCTAACTACTAAGCTAACTAAGCAATGTGATATAATCTATAGGTTAAGAAGAGGGAATCAAAGAATTATATACTGGGTAGATGCTGATAACAATGCTAGGACATATAACTTTGATAAGCCATATAACTATTATGATAATGGGTATGCAGCATACATTAGGAATGGTGGAGATCCTACTACCTACACTACAGAGAAGTGGGATGGTACAGCCTTTGACCTTATTAAGACATATAAGAAGATACCTTCCTTTGAAGATGAAGAGATAATAGAAACTGGTAGCATACTCCCTGGGTCATATAACTTTGCTGTCCAACTAGTTGATGAAGACCTTAATCCTACTAACTGGATTACTAGTTCTAACACTATAAATATCTACAATGATACTACTACAATGAACTATGAGAGGATAAGAGGTAGTAGAAATATACAGACAGATTCACAGACATTCTCTAGGGCTAGTAAGACGATTAAGCTTACTATGGGTAACTTAGATACTAGTTACCCTTATTATAGGATTGCTATTATAAGGTCTGCAAGTAATTCAGGAGAGCCAGATAAGGTACTCCTGTCAGAGTTGTTTTCAACATATGATGATACCTTTATCTATACAGGTAATGATGCTAGCTTAACTGATGGTACTCTGGAAGATGTAATGATAGATAAGGAAGTCATTTATAGGCCACATCATATAGAACAGTTAGAGAATAGAGTTATACTTGCCTATAGTCATGGTAAGGGGATTGATTGGTGTACCTTTCAGAGATATGCTTCTAAGATAAAATCTGACTTAACAACCAAAGAGGTACTGTTAAATACCATAGATTCTGATGCTAATGTTAAGAATGCTAAGTCTACCTTCATGTTCAGAGGATATATGCCGGGTGAGGTATATTCCTTTGGTGTAGTGTATATCTTCAAGGATGGTTACATATCACCTGTATTTCATATCCCAGGAAAGAATGCTACTGTAGTTAATGATATGGCCTTTCATGAGATAGATGCTGTGTACCTTAATACACATAACTGTGCCATGAATAACTATTGGGGGGCAGATATTACAGGCAAACCTCTAATTGGTGAGAAGGTTAGGCATCATAAGTTTCCTTTTAGGAAAGATGTAGGGAAGCCATTGATAAGTAAATCTGGTGTTACTACTCCTATAACTAGGTATAGACTTAGGGTCGTAATTACACTTAATCCTTTACATACACCTACACCTGAATATCCAAAGGATACTGTTACTGGAGACCCTCTGGTAATAGGTGCTAACTATGTTTATAAACTAGTAGATTTGCCTAGTACAAGTAGTAGGCTTGATAATGTTAGGATAACAGATATGGGTATAGTCAAGACTATATATGATGATACAAATGAGCTTGACCCTATATTTAGTGGTGGGGCATATGGAGAAGTAGACCCTGTTTGCCAACTAGGAGATATACTTGATGATGGTAATAGTCCTCTTCTGCATACCTTTACTTATGATAGCTATATACTTACTACTTCTAATGATATTGATACTGCTGAGATATTTGGTATAGAGTTTAGTAATATAGAGAAGCCTCATCCTGATGTTATAGGATGCTATATAGTTAGAAATGAAAGACTGGAAGAGGATAGAATAATAGTAGACAATGCTATCTTTGGACCTATGACACAGCATCAGCAATATAGGTCATTTGGTCTTATAACCCCTAAGCAGTTCTATACTGCTACCAACTGTGGTACTAGTACTGCTCCACCTGGAACTCCACTTGAATACTATAAGAAGGGTATATGGTTCTTTAATCCAGAGTTTGAATACTATAATAAGAAGACAGGATTTGATAGAGTAGAGATAGAAGGTAAGTACTCTGAAGCTTTGGTTAGTATGCCTACTATTGGAGATAATGATACAGCTTGTACATTTGGTTTAGCTAGAGGAGTAGGAGTACAAGATGTACAGGCAGGTACTTCCTTTAATGGTGAAGTTAATACTGGAGAAGATAGTGATGGCTTTGATCTTCTAGTAGGATATAGGAATACAGATATGATCTATGCCATAGAGTCAGGTGTAACCTTACCAGATAAGCTCAAGGAGATATATCTTAATGCAGCAGCATCACAGGATGAAGGTAGTGAGACTATGTATAATGTATCTGTAGATAATAAGATAGGTATGTATCTTACTGAAGATGATATAGATATAGAGGAGTTACATGAGACAGCTACTAATAAGAATAATCTACTATATGGTTCATTGGTAAAGAATAATACTTCAAGCTATAGTAACTTTATAAATAGACCATACTATAAGGAGCATAATAATCTTATAGAGTTTGGTAATAATAGTATATTGAGTGGCGTGAGAGTATATAATGGAGATGCTCAAATATCTGCTATGCACTTTGTTAGTAGTGTATATTATGATACAGTAGTAGCACAGAGAGATAAGAAGACTAAGGTATGGCAGATAGTAGCTGGAGCTATACTTGTAGTAGCAGGTGTAGTATTAAGTGTAGTAGGGGTTGGTGTAGCTATAGGAGCTTTAGGAGTTGCTTTAATAGGACTAGCTGTATCAATGGGAGTATCATTAGCAGTTGCAGGTCTTAAATTTGAGCAGTATAAGAAGATGATTAATACAGATTATAGTAAAGGATTAAAGGAAACTGTAGTAGATGGTGGAGTATATGAGACTATAAGAGATACTATAGCTGTGGATGATGATACTATAAGATGGTTTTCTGATAGGGTATCTAATATCTATATGGAGAGTACTGTAGCATTTGGATTAAGGAGTGGACTTACAGCAGGAGCTACAGACTTTGTAGATGCCCCTAAAGCATATGATGAATATACCTTTAGGGATTATCTAGTAAATAAGTTTACTGTAATAGATAGAGACCAAGGTAGTGGTAGACTTTATAAAGGATATGCAGGAGCAGAGGTATATGATATGAACTTAGACTATCTAAGGTTTAATAAGCAGAAGATATTTACTCACTTAGGATTAGAGTATGACTGCTGTGCAGATGCTAAGGAAGTATTTCCTCTACGTAGATGGTATTCAGAGCAAGCCTTTCAAGAAGAAAGAGTAGATAACTATAGGGTATTCTTACCTAATAACTACTCTGATATGGAAGGAGAGCATGGAGAGATAACTGGAATGTATAGGTTAGGTATCAATCTATTTATACAGACTAGAGAAGCAGTATGGCAGCAGCCTGCTAATATGCAGGAGAGAGTGACTAATGAGATTGTGAGCTTTATAGGTACAGGTTCTTTCTTAGCTATACCACCTAGGAAGATAGTTGATGATAGTATGGGAAGTGCAGGTACTGACCATAAGTGGGCTAATCTAAAAACACCATTTGGAGTTATGTCTATTAGTGAAGTAGAGCATATGGTTCATCTTCATAGTCAGAAGTTAGAACATTTAGGAGAAGGTATGTCATCATATTTCTATGATGAACTAAGACCCTTCTTATCTAAGCAGCTACATGACAACTTAGGTGTAGACTTCATGCACAATAATAATCCAGCTAATCCTAATGGTTGTGGTTATACTTCTGTATATGATAGAAGGTTTAATAGATTTATTATCAGTAAGAAGGATTACTTACTATTGCCTGATAAGCTAGCTATACTAGGTGTGATAGATAAGATACCCCCTCTGAGGAGAGTAGTAGGTGGCAGTTTTCCTATCCCACATGATGATGAGCCTATACCTGTACCTACTGTTGACCCTGTGACATTCAACTATTGTTTACAGGATGGGAGATTCTATCTAGGCACACTACCAGTCAGCCTCACCAATAGGAATTACTTTGAAGACAAAGCCTTTACCTTGTCATACTCTTTCCTCTCTAGGTCATGGGTAGGATGGCATAGTTACTTACCTAATTACTACATTAGAGGAAAGAATAATTACTACTCTTTCATAGGTAGCAATCTAGGTGAACTATGGAAGCATAATATCACTCCTATTGGTAGTGGTTCATATAGGACATACTATGGCGTTGAATATCCTTTCATAATAGAGTTAGTGCTTACTAATGTAGTAGAGACAGCCATACTCAAAGATATTAAGTTAGAGACTATAGCTTATAGATATGATAATGTTAGCTTACAAACTGTGCCTATTAATGATATTACATTTAATAAGATAATAGCATATAATGGTAGACAGAGTACAGGAGAACAAGAGCTTGTGATTAAGCTGAAGGATGCTGATTATCTTAGTCATAGGATAGTTAAGCAGTCAGGAAAGATAGGCATTAGTAAAGAGAAGAGAGACTGGTACTTGAATGAGTTCAGGGATATGGTAGGAGACTATGATGAAAGCTTATTTACTAGAGAGTGGACTAAGAGAGAGCCAGAGTACTTCATTGATAAGGTACTCAATCCACTAGCTATAAGTCAGGCAAAAGATTGGTCACAACTTCAGGTTCTAAGAGATAAATACGTTATCTTTAGATTTAGGTATGATAAGACTGATGATGTGAACTTAATCATGTATTTTTCAATTCCATCTGAATCACCATCAATTTAAATAGCATGAAAAAGAAGATGCCTAGAATGTCTGCCAGAGAGAGGTTGGATAGGTATGCTTGTGGTGGAGAATGTGAGCATGAGGAGACATATGCTTATGGGGGAGATAAGGATAAGAAGAAGAAAGGGGAACTAGCACCTGTTACTGTATATAGTAAGACAGACCCTGCTTATAAGAGATACCAAGATAGTTTAAACATATACAATAAATCAAAGGCTCAATGGGACAGAGATGTAAAGGAAGAATTTGAGCGTGATTTGAGGAACTATAATAGGTTAATGAAGTCTGATGTTCTTAGTGAAGAGAAGAAGGCAGGGTTTACAAAACCTTCAATAGGACATTATTACAAATATGATACACCTAGCCCACACCTACAAAAGATAACAAATAAGAACTTCTTTAAGGGGGAAGGCTATCACCCTGATTATAAGGATTACTATACTGTAAATAAGGGAAATGATTATCCGGTCTGGGATGAGATGTATAAGAAGGAAGGTAGAAAGAGTCCTATAAAGCCAGTAGCATGGCATGGAGTAGAAGGCGGTATAGGTAACTTTGTATATAAGAAACCAGTACAGCCTGTAGTAGTAAAAAGACTTGAGGGAGAGCTTACAGATATAGATACTAGTCCTAAGATTGGAGTTACTCCTGCAATGACTAAGTCACCTTCAATGACACTCAAGCCTGATAAGACTCCTTGGTACTTTCAATATGCAGATAATGGACAACAGAAGTTACAATACTTCCAGACAGAAGCAGACTATGATAAGGCATTGAAAGATATAAGAGAGAATAATGCAGGCAACTTTATGCACGATACTACTACTAAGGAAGGTAGGAGTGCTACTATACGTAGGAAGTATGATACTGGCGGAGTAGTGAAGAAGACTACAGCACAGAAGAGAGCAGAGATGATGGCATCTCTTATAGAGAGAGGGACATCTACTAGTGATAATACTTATGTACCTAGGATGATGCCTCAAGACTTTGCTGCTAATGTTATAGCAAGTAATGAGGCTTTAGCAAAGAAGAAAGCACATACAGCAAAGGTAAGAGCTAGGAGAGAAGCGTTAAGAGAAAATAAGGGAGACCTTAGTACTGGTCAGAAGTTTACTACAGGAGAGAAAGGTAGGTTCTTTCCAAATAGTGTAGGTGGAGTTGGGCAAGTAATTGATAATTGGATTAATCCTGTAAAGCAAGTAGCTGACTTAGCGGAAGATTTAGGTAACAGTCTGATTGAGGGTAAAAAGAAAGGTTCTTTTGAGCCTGTAGGTGAGGCACTAAGTAATACTGTATTGCAAGGAGTTTTAGGACTTAGTCCTTTAAGTGTTGTTGAGGCTATTCCATCAAAGTATGCAGTGAGGGCAGGGATGGATAAGCTAGTTGGTAGGTTAGCTGAAACAAAGCCAGTAACTGCATTAGGACAAAAGCAAGTAGTTCAAGGTAATAAGTGGTTAAGAGATTGGTATTCTAACCCTAAGATACAGCAGAGATATAAGAACTTCTTAACAGATACTAGGAAGCTTGAAGAGCTTGACCCTAGTGAGCTTCCCTTTAAGAGAAGTAGTAAAGAAGATGTTTATAGACCAGGCTCAGATGAAGATATAGATAATCCATTTGAAGAGATGATGAATAGGGAGATGGATGATATAGAGGTGCCAGATTGGGATGAGCTAGATATGGAGGAAGCTAGGAACTTTGAGCCACCTGAAACTGAACCTGATTGGGGTGAGTTTAGTCTAGAGAGACAACGGCAACAAGAAAAGGAATATTTAGAGTACTATGCTAATGCCCCGAAGATAGCAAGACAGAACATGAAGGAGTTGTTATCAGGTAAGGATATAGTAGAAGGTACTATGGAGGACTTACCATATTATGGTGTATTTGACCCTATGGAGAATACAGCTAAGGTAGCTATAAGGAATCCAAAGCACTGGGATTGGAGGAGTCTTTTTAATAGGAAGAGGTATAATGTACCTAATACTACTGTACATGAGGGTACACATAAACTTACTTCATCAGATTATGGTATAAGTCAAGATTGGCTAGATAAACTAGCTGATGCTTTTCATAGTAATGTAGAGGACTTTAATATTGATAAAAGATGGAGAGAATATCTAACAATGCCTACTGAAACTCATGCTGTTATAAATGAGTTAAGAAGGGCATATAAGATTAAGCCTGATGATGTAGTTGATGATAAGATGATAGAGAAGATAATAAAGGAAGGGCTAAAGGGTAAAACATCAGCAGAAAGAGATTGGTTTAGACTTATAAAGAGTAAGAAGGGGCTTAAAGACTTGTTTAATACATTACCTGCTGCAACAGGAGTAGCAGCAGGGGTAGGAGTAGCAGCTAATAGTGGTGAAGAGTATGGCTATGGTGGAAGAAAGAAGTATAACTTTGCAGGCCCAGTAGTAGGTGCTCTATCAGCTAATCCTATACCTAGGAGGAAAGGAATGTCATCTGAAGATGCAGCTAGTCTTATAGATGCAAATGCAGGTGGCATATCTAGTATGGTTACAGGTATGATAGACCTGCTAGGTCAAGAGTCTGTAGATAACACACAACCTATATTAACAGCATCAACAATAAATAATATGGCAAATCCTTATTCAAGAACAATGGCTTTTGGTGGGGATATAGAAGACCTCACTCAAGAGGAGTATGCACAGCTTGCAGCTAGAGCAGAAGAGATGGGTATAACTATAGAAGAGCTAGTAGAGCAGATGCAAGGAGAGCTAGGATATGAAGGTACAGATATGGCAGAGGAAGAGTATATGCCAGAGGAAGACGAAGAAGGTTATGGGCTTCAAGAAGAAGGAGAGACAGATGAATACGGTAAAGGTGGATGGATTAAAAAGGCGGTAAACCCTAAGCATAAAGGGTACTGTACTCCTATGACCAAAAAAACATGTACGCCTAGAAGAAAAGCTTTAGCCAGAACTTTCAAGAAGCATCATGGTTTTCATGCTTATGGTGGAGTAACAAGTTATGAAGTAGGTCAAGAATATGATGTAGATGAAAGTACTTTAGCAAGTCTTAAACAAGCTGGATATAAATATAAGATGCTCTAATGCCTAGAAGTATAATTATATATAATGAGAAAGAATGTCTTCAATGTAAGAAGATATTTAAGTATAGCGCAGACCAAAAGACTAGGAAGTATTGTGGTTATGTGTGTGCTAAGGCATCAAGAGAAAGGAGAGTTACTCTTGTGTGTCCAGAATGTAATAAAGAGTTTATAGTACAGAGTTGGAATAGTAATGCAAGATATTGTTCCTATGAATGTAAATATAAAGCACAGAGTTCTGAATTGGTAGAGTGTACTTGTGCTAGTTGTAAGAAGACTTTTATTAGGAAAGAACATAGAGCTAATAGGGCAAACAATACCTTCTGTAGTTTAGACTGTGCTAATGATTATAATAGAGGAGAGAATCATTATGAGTATAAGGAGAGCTTACATGATAAGGATATTAATACCGCACTACATCAATGGGCAGTACAAATAAAGGAGAGAGATAATTATATTTGTCAGGAATGCGGAGATACTAGAAGGAGTATATTGGAAGCTCACCATGTACTATCAAGATCAGATAGACCTGACTTGATATTTGAGTTAGATAATGGAATTACCTACTGCTTATGGTGTCATTATAAACAACATACTAATGACGTAAGAGCAGCAAGATTAATAATGCATAAAATTAATAGGTATGAAAATACTAATAACAGGAGTACCACAGCAGTCTAGTAAATATGCTCTAGGTGGCTTAAGTGCGAGTAAAGCTAAGGAAATGCTTAGAGACGGTACTGTACATGGTAGACCATTAACTTCTAAACAGAAAAGATACTTTGGTATGATAGCAGGTGGGAAGATGGCTTATGGTGGTAATGACATAGAAGTAGAAGGTAATGAGATAGTGCATGAGCCAGGAAAAGAACCTGTTAAGGTTAGAGGCCCTAAGCATGAACAAGGTGGAGTAGATATGAATGTAAAGGATGGTACTAGGATTTACTCTGATAGGATAGCTATTGATGGAGAGACTATGGTAGATAGGAAAGCTAAAAGGGAAGCTAGAATAGAGAAGATAAATAAGCTACTAGATAAGTATCCTAGTAATAGCCTTACTAGGAATACAGTTAAGAGATCATTAGAGCATATTGATATGGAAGAAGAGAAGGATACTGCATTACAGAAGATGGCTAATGATATGTATTCACCTGAAGGTACTGCTTATCTTGGAGATGAGATAGACCCTGAACTTGACCTGACAGGTATGGGTGGTAATCCATACATACCTAATATAGCAGGTATGAATTATAGAGGTATGTCATCATTAGGTATATCTGGTGGTATAAATGTACCTTCACCTGAGAGTGCTATGTTTGATTATCAGTTTGCTAATAGGACTCCTAACTATAAGCCTATGGTTAGTCCTAACAAGAGGAGTACACTTAATAACTACCTTACTAGGACAGATAGAGCCAATCCTCTTACACCTAAGGGCAATCCTATGTATGGAAGGAATGTGTTGAATACTGTGATGGGTAATACACCTGAAGGAAGACCTGACTTGGTTGCAGGACTACATATGTCAAATGATGTAGGAGACTTTACTACTGAACCCCCAGACCCAGGAAATCCTGCTGACTTTACTACTGGAGATTACATTGGTATGGCAGGTGGTATAGGTGGAGCTATAGCTCCTTTCCTTACTAGTGGTCAGGCTAATAGGGCTACACAACCTGTAATAAATAGGTACAAAGGATTTGGTAGAGATGCCTTAGCAGCTAATGCTACAGCTCAATCTCTAGCTAGTAGGAACTTGGGAGAAGGTCTTATTGATGTAGATAGTGGTACTGGCGCTGCTATAGGTAGAAATAGGAATAGTGCTATGGGAGTAAATACACAGAGAGCATTAGATACATCTACCTACATAGGTAGTAACAGAGCTAAGAATGCTCTTAGGAATGCATGGGTTAATCAGATGACAGGACTATTAGGACAGCAGAGTGGGTTAGAGAATGTACAAGACCAGATGGTAGCTCAAGGACAGACTGCTGCTGACGTAGCTACTCAACAGAATGTAGATAACTACTATACTCAAAGAGCACAAGATGTAGCTGGTGCATTCAGTGGAGCACAGACTTTAGGTAGAGACTTGAATACATCTTGGTCAAATAGGATGGATGTTAATCTACTAAGACAACTTAGTGAACATGGATTAACCTATGATAAGTATGGTAATCTTATAAAAGCAACATAATGGGAAGATTTTATAGGACAGCAGCAGCCAGACCTGTGGACTATATGCACAGGTTGAATACTCCTTTAATGGAGAGGGTATTGGCTGCTAATGAAGGGTTTATAAATACTAGGCTAGACGTAGCAGATAAACTTGCTCAGTTTGACTATGAGCATATAGATAAGGATGACCCTGAAGCTCAAAGGTTAATTAAAGAGTATAATGACTATGGAGAGATGCTATCTAGTGGTATTAGGGAGAACGCTGCTAATTGGAGAGAGTTTACTCCACAGATTAAATATGTACAGAACAAGTTACTTAAGGATTATAAGACAGGTACTATAGGTAAACAGGTAGCTAACTTTGCTGCTAGGAAAGCAGCCTTTGAGAAAGCAGACAAAGATGAAGAACTATATAGAACTTCAGGAGGAGACAAAGGAACTAATCCTACTGCTGTTAAGCTATATAAACAATGGTGGGATGATAACTTCACTGGTACAGGTACTCCTGAAACTGGTGGTTATAATGTGTATAGGGGTGGTAGTACAAGACCTGATATAAATGTAGAGAAAGTATTAGCTGAAGGTATAAAGGATATGAAAGCTGACGCATCTAATAGATGGTATGAAGGTCCACAAGGGCCAATGATATGGAATAAGGTAACTGAAGAATATGAGAGAGTAACACCAGAAAGGATACTAGGTGTAATGGCAGGCAGAGTTCCAGGTCTAATACCATATCTTTCAGAGAGACAGAATATAGGTGAAATACAAGGAGTGTTTGATGATGCAGGTAGATTTATACAACCTTATAGTTATGATTCAGTAGAATCTACTCCTGAAGAAAGGACAAAGATAGAGACATTGCAGAGAGGTGTGGATGGATTTAAAGGTAGCGTAGAAGATAAGAAGAAGCTACAGGATGCACTTGATAGTTATAAGAATACTGTAGCTAGTAAGACAGAGCTTGGATGGAATGAAGAAAGCTATCTTGCCCCTATGATGAGAAGTATAGTTGGACTTAATGCTTGGAGTAAGTATAAAGGTGGTAATGACCTATCAGGTAATCCAGCAGGTATAGCTGTATTTAATCAAGGAGAGGCAAACTTTAGACAAGATAGACAGCTAAAGCAAGCTAAAACTATACATGATGAGAATATAGCTATGACCAAAGATCACTTTGATAGGACACTTGAGCAAAGAAAATGGGAGTGGGAACACCCGCATACTAAAGGTACAGGTACAACTGGAACACCTGGACTTCCGGGAGCTGCTCCAGAAGTTCCTGTAGAGAACTCTACAAGTGACTTGTCTACTAATCTCTATAATAACTGGAAAGTATTTAGTCCCGTAGCAGGAAAGAATGTACCTGTAGTGTCAACTGCTGGACTATCTGCCTCAATAGAAAACACTAGAGGTTTATTAGCAGCTAGCACTGATGCACTTGCTAGGGTAAACACACAACTTAGTAACCCAAATACTCCTGTAGGAAATCTACCATTCTTACGTAGTGAGAAAGCAAGATTAGAACAGGATAATTTACAATACACATCTGACTTAGGTAAGTATAGGAGTTGGTATAAGAGTGGTGATGATGCAGTACTTACTAATAAAGCATCAGCTGATGGTGAGTTGTTTGGTGGTGTTAATATAACTAAAGAACAAGTAGCTAATTATAGAGCACATGATAATGATAGAAAGGGAGAAGCACAGTTAGCTAGAGTAGTAGAGTTAGAGAAGCAATACCCACCTACAATAGAATATCCTAAAGACCCAATTACCGGACAGCCTAAAACATATGATGCTATAACAGGTGCTCCTGTAAAACCTAAGAAGATTGACCATCCGGTAGTAGCAAAGGCTAGGGCTGAATGGAAGACTTATATATCAGATAAAGCTCTAATAGATAAGGCTAGAGATAATGTGTTTAATAAGATGAGAGAACAGACATTTGAAACTAACTCTATTAATGTTGGTAGTAAGGCTAGAGATATAGCTAGTAATATAATATTGAACAATACTCAAGGTATGGCAATATTTGATTGGACAGGTAAGCCTGCTAGTGGACAAGAGATTGATGCTAAAGGGATGAGTTGGAATGATGAATATACATTTGACTTTGTAGGACAGAATAATATAAGTCAGTACTTACGTGATAATCCTAATGTTAAGATGGTAGTAGAACAAATAGGTATTACTACTAAGCTAAATAGAGGTATGTCTACTCCTGTAGCTAAGGTTCACTTTGAGAATACAGATGGGTCAATACCTAATACATTCTATTATATAACACTTAATCAGTCAGCAGCTAGTGATTTATCTAATCTGTTTAAGGATGATAAAAATGCTAGTGTTAAGGAAGCTGCTATTGAACTAACTGATGCCTTTAGTGCTAGTCTAAGAACTCAATTTGCTGAACCTTCTATTAATGAGGCTTTAGGTAGATATGGTAGAGAACCATATAATTATAACATATTTGTGCCTGCTCCTGATGGCAGTACTAAAACATTAAATGTTATACCTATACGGGAAGAAGGTAATGAGAGTTACTATATTACTATAAAACAAGATGGTAAAGATATGAACTTTCCTAAGTTTGATAGTCAAGGTAATATTGTAGATAATTCAGGTATCTTTGCTCATAGGGAAGAAGGGATACAAGGTATAAAGAATGCCATGAAACCTAATACTAATCCTAAAGCTAACAAGAATGTACCCATTAGAAAGTAAGAAGACAGCCCCACTTCAGCCTACTGACTTCTTCTCTACTATAGATGGAGTAGCTGGTGTGCATGGCCCATCTATAGCTACTAAGAAGACTGGTCGTGGCTCTTTTAATCCAGATAACTATAAGAATGTTAAGGGAGCTACTTCTTTCGATGACCCTGAAAGATTGTCAAACCTTAATGCTTACTATCAGCCTACAAGTGAAAGGTTAGGGAATATGTTCCAACAGTTTGGAGCTAATATGTTATCATCTGTAGGACAGGGTTTAGCAAATACATTTGACTTATATAGTTTAGTTAAGTCTGCTAGAGGAGCACTTACAGGTGAAGCTGATGACTTCTCCAGTAGTCTCTTTGGTTTGAATACTAAAGAGATGCAAGAGTGGGCTAATAAGATAAATGCTGATAACCCTATATTAAGACAAGACCCAGGAAGTTTTGACCCTACTGATGAAGGATGGTGGATGGAGCAGTTTGCTAGTTCAGGTACAGGTATAGGTATGGCACTAGAAGCATTAGGTACTACTGCTCTTATTGGAGCTGTAACTGGTGGTATAGGTTTGCCGGGAGCTTTATCTAAACTAGGCAGTAGTGTAGCTAGATTAGCTAGGCTAGGTAAAGGTGTTAAGACAGTAGAAGGAGCTAAAGCTGTTCTTGAGGCTGTTAAAGCAGCTAAAGGAATGAGAAGTGCTGCTACTGTATATGGTACTATTAGTAGATTATCAGAAGGAAGAATGGAAGCTAGTAATAACTATGATGCTATATATGATGAACTAAGCCAAGAAACTAAGTTAGATGGCTCACCTAAATATACTGAGGATGAAAAGACTAAGCTAGCTACAGCAGGTGCTCAAAGAACTATGGCTTGGAACTTAGCCTTATTACCTCTGGATATATTATCATATAGGACTATGACATATAATCCTATTAGTGGAACAGGTGAAGGATTCTTGGAAAGAGGGTTATCTAGGATGGCTGCCAGTATTGGTACAAAGACTGCAATAGGTAGAGGTACTGGATGGGCACTTAGTAAAGGTGTTGGTGTAGGACTTGAAGGACTTGAAGAGGGTTTCCAGTTTATAGGTGAAAGAGAAGGTAAACACCATGCTAGAGTATTAGCTGGAGAGGATGATGGTAGTAGTTTTATTAGTAGATTTGGTGAGGATGTAACTAGTGATGAGTTCTTTAATAATGTTGCAGGTGGTATAATAGGCTCACCTATTATTGGTGGAGCTATGAACTTACTAGACAGGACTAGGAATGGTAGTTACATGAGACAATTAGCAAGCTTACATGCTGACTATATAAAGAATGTAGGCAAAATGGATAGTAAGCTAGCTCAGTACATACAGTTAGCTGAGTCAGCAGGATATAAGGAGCAAGCATCTAAACTTAGAATACAATTTGGAGCTGATAGAGATTTATCAGCTTTACATCTAGATGCTAAGAGTGATAAGAATACCGCTTGGGAAGCTAACATAGCTTTTAAAGAAGGAGTACTAGAAGAACTAAAGAAAGGTGATACTAAGGCTATAGAAGACTTAGGTATAAAGGTACAGTCCCCAGAGCACATGCAGCAACTGTTAGTAGAGTATCAAGCAATGGTAGATAACGCACATGAGATAAAGTCTATCTATGATGAAATGAAGATGAGGTATAAGTCCAACTTTGTACCACAAGTAACAGAAGCTCACTTTCATCTTAGGCAGATGGCTAAGCAGGAGAAGGTTGTAGATGCTAACTTAAATACTGCTAAGGCTAAACTATTTCAATTTGATCAACTATCAACTACAGGTAAACAACTATTTGATCTTGACTATAAAGCTAGAGGTTTGCTCAAAGAGAATGACAGACTTCAAAAGGAAGCAGCTAACCCAGAGGATAGCTTTGAGCAAGAGAATATAAATGCACAGTTGAAAGAGAATGAGGCAGAGCTTAGAGCTACTAATGAGAAGATAAAAGAGATTACTTCAGAGGAATATAATACTTCAAAAGAGGGTAAGAAAGATGCTTTGATAATCCATGCTATAGGTGATAATGTAGAGTATGAAGAAGCTGCAAGGAAGAAAGAAGAGATGAGTAATACTATAGACCTTCAAAGAAGAAATGTAGCTTTATGGGATAATGAGAAATATATAGAACATAAGACAGATAAGGCTATAAAGAATGCAAGGACTCAAGAGCAAGCTGATGATGCAGCTAAGAAAGCTACCAAGAAACAGAAGCGAGAAGCTAAGACTAAGAAGAAAGATATAGCTGCTGATGAAGCTGCTGCTGAAGCTAAGAGAGATGAAGAGCTAAAGAAACAGGAAGCTGCTGCTAAGGCTGCTGCTATTACCAAGCCTGAAGAGAAGATAGGAGATGAGAGCTTGTTTGATGATGATGAGGTTATGGCTGCTGCTGCATTGCAGAAAAATAAGCAGGCAGGTAAACCACCTGTTGTCACACCTGTTACACAACATAAAAGAGAAACTGCAAAGGAAAGAGTACAAGGAGATATAGAGTATCATACGATAAGAAGTACTACAGCTACACATGAATGGGAAAAAGACCAGTCAGCAGCATGGCTTAAAATGCTACAGACAGACCCTATCAAATATTATGAGATGAAAAGAGATATGAAGTCAGCGGCTAAGCCTGATGAATATTTCTTTGGTGAAGAAATAAGAGCAGAATACGACTTAACTATTAATGAACTAAAAGCACAACAAACAGGTACTACTGTTACTCAACCTCAAAACAAAGCCGCTAAGCTAACCTTAGAAGAACAGAGTACTGTTCTACAGCCCGGTCATAATAAGGCTGCTATGAAAGGTAAGAGAGGTATAGTAGAATCAATAACAAAAGATAAATGGGGATTTGTTAAACCTGATGGTACTATAATATGGAGTGATAGTAAGGATGCAGTAGAGGATATGATATATGCCAAGTATGCTGCTAAAGGATTACTTATACCTGATAGAAGTACTGGTAGTCCTTTTCAACGTGCCCCTATACAATATGATATGGAAGGCTCCCCACAAGAGGCTAAAGATCAGATTAAGGGAGCTATAGGTAATATACTCAAGAAGATGGGTGGTAGTCCTTCTTTTGAAGACCTTGTTAGACGTTTGATAAGGATATATGGTGGTGGCCAGACTGGTATGGATGAAGTAGAGGATATGTGGAACTCTATTGTATATGGATGGGAAGCTAATGAAAATGCTAAAGAAGATTATGATAGAGTGTTTGATATTGTCTTTATGAAAGATGAAGGTGCAGGTTTGAAAGCAGCTACAGGTGCTCTTAGAAGAGCAGATAAGGATATGTCAGAGGCAGATAAGGAAGCAGCAAAGCAGAAAGAAGAATTAGATAAACAGACAGCAGGGGTAATAGCTTCTGAAAAGAAGCCAGATGGATTTGATAATAACAATAAACCTACAACCAAGCCAGAGACTGAACATACACATAAATATGATGGGCCAGTATCAAATGAAAAAGAACCTAAGTTATCATATACATCCAGACTTACTAAGAGTACTGTAACTATAGATGAAGCAGGTATTCATAAAGTAACTCATAAATATATAGATGATGACTTGAAAGCTAGTGATGGTATAATTGATAGCTTGCCATTACTAGACCCTGATAAGTTCCTTCCGGGTACTAAATTGGTTATTAGAAGACCTGCTAATTACATGGAGATACTAGTTCCAGTATTCTATCCTGATGGAACTAGAGAGAAGAGTATTCCATTCAAGCAATATGTAGATGAAAGGAAACTTACTCCTGATATGCAAGAATATAAGGATAAGATTCCTTTAGTTGTATATGCTAGTGAGGATGCTAAGATAGGGGTGGCATGGGTACATGATATACATTGGTACAACAATGTAAACTTTAATCAGGCTAAGCCAGAAGATAAGGCTACTGCTATAGCTAATACCAGAGCTATGAGAGAGGAAGCAATAGCTGATGCTAATGCTGGTACTTTTACCAGAGCTACTGTTACAGGTAAAAGACAGACTTCCTTCAAAGGATTAAAGTTACCTGAAGGTAAAGAGATAACTATAAGACAAGCTAATCCAGAGGCTACATTTGCTTCAACGATTAATGAACTAGGAGCAGGTGACCTATATATAAATCCTGGAAAGAAGTTTGGAGATGATGGTAATGTTATATCTAATACAGAGTCTTGGGATGAAAAGGGAAAGGTAGTAGATATAAGGAGGTATGGAACTAAGAATGGTAAGAAGACTTGGATGGCTTTTCCTGTGATAAGAAGACCTATAAGCCAGAAGGTTAAGACTAGCGTGATACAGGCTATATCTATTTATGCTAATAGGCTAAATAAGAACCCTACTGTTAGAGCTAAGCATGACCCTATTATAGCTAAGATAAGATTACCAAAGGAACAGGGTGGTATGGGTATAGATATTACTGAAAAGGATGGACTACCCAAGTACCTAAAGCATTTCATTAAACTAGAGAATAAAGCTGGAAGTACAGCAGAGGTTGAAAGAAGAGCTAGTGTTGAGAGAGCACATGGTGTACGCTATATAGCGTTTGTAAATGATAATATAGTATTTGGCATTAATGGTCAGAATGCTTTTCCTAGTAAGGATAAAAATGGAAATCCTATAGCTGTAAAGTCATGGTTTATTAATCCTAATGTAGCTGATGCTACTGTATCAGGTAAAGCTATAGCTGCTTTTGCTGATGAAAATATGATAGGATGGTATGCTCAAAACTTAGGGTTAGAAGCCTATGATAAAGCTAACAATACTCCTGTTATACTTATTGATATAGATACTAAGAGTGGTAATCTTACAGCTAATACAGTAGCTAAGACCTACCATGATTTCTTAATGGATGAGTTTGTGACTAATGTACAGAGTCCAAATATAGGTACTAAAGAAGAACCTAACCATGTAACTAATCTACAACCTGTAATAACATTTGATACAGATAAAAGAATAGCTGCTAAAACTAAGACAGATACACCTGCTGATACAGCAGAGAAAGTTATAGATACTAAGGAGATAGGGAAGTCTACAGAGGAGAAGAAAGAAGAGAAGGTAGCTTCAAAAGAAGAGACTCAACTAAGAGCACAATGGAAGGAAGAGCTTACTCCATATACTGTAGACTACATTGAAAGTCTATTAAAGAGTACTCACCTAGAAGGTAATAATGATAGACTTATACAGGCAGTAGTTAATCTAGCAGGACTAGGCAAATATCAGGGAGATGCTCAGGTAGGAATGATAGGAGCATTGAATAAGAGAGGTCATGTAACTAAGAAGAATTTATTAGAAGCAATATATAATGTATATGGAGAACTAGTTGGAGATAAGATGGCTCAACTACTTGAGTCAGAAGAAAGACAGTCAGGCTTTGAGTATGAAGAAAGATTAGTAGAAGGAATTAACAAAGAGTATGAAAGGAAGCTAGCAGACTTAAAAAAGAAGGAAGGTATTCCAGATATAGAAGAAGAACAAGGAGAGACTACTAAAGAGGAACTTAAGAGTGATATACATAGCCTATCTGGTGAAATAGGTATGGACTATAACAATAAGAAGTTCATGGATTTGACTGAAAGGCTAGTAGGTAAGAGACACTTAGATGATATGAGTGAAGCTGAATTAGAAACTGTATTTGAACATTTAGATGATATTAGATTAAAGTTAGAAGGAGTAGAAGTCAGGAGACAAGATGATTTATATGAACTTTCAGAGGTAGAAATAGAAGCAGAGAGAGAACCTGTAGGTATAGGATTCTATGAAGGTAGATTTGTAGGGGCGTATCGTAATTCAGATGGTGTTGAGGTAGAACAGTTTGAAGCTCCTACTATAGAAGAAGTTAAAAGGAAAGTTAATCAAAGATATGATGAAGAGAGAGCTGCTCTTAGAGGAGAACTTGTAACCAAGGAAGATATTAAGAAAGCAGAGGAGAAGTTTGATGCTACTAAGACGGAACAGGAGAAAGAGAAGGAGAAGAAAGAAGCAGAAGAGAGGAAGGCTAAGGAGAGTGCAGAAGAGAAGGCAGCACTTGATGCTTTAGCTGAACAGATGCTTAAAGATACAATGAATGACTTAGGTTCTAGCTTTGACCCTAATGCTAAGAATAACTGGGCAAGGCTACCACTTACTGAAGAAGAAAGACAGAAAGCTGTAGGTGTAAGAGTAACTATAGAAGGACTTACACATAATCAACAAGGTGACATAGTAAAGTATATGTATCACCATATTTCTGCTTACATAAGGAAGAATGGTACTATAACTATAGAGCAAGCCCATGCAGAGATTAGAAAGGCATTTGAAGAGGTATATATTAAGGCTAAAGAGAATTATCAGACTAAGGTTAATACTATGAAGGCACAGCTAGCTGCACATCCAGGTCTAGCAGATAGAGGGATACCACTCCTTATAGCTAACTATGAAAAGATGATAGCTAAGATGGAAGCTGTGGAAAGGCAGTATGATATATTAGTAGAAGACACAAAGGCTAGAGTAGATAAGAAGACTAATATTCGTGTTACCAAGCAAGAAGCTAATCAGGAATATAAGGGAGAGAATGAAGAATATAAAGGAGATGATGCTAATAGTGATATAGATGATGCACCAGAGGCTGCTGTAGACTTCTGGACTGACGTTCTATCAGAGAGTCCAGAGAATAGGCTTACGTACAAGATGCGTATGTTCTTTGATGGTATAAAGAAAAGAACTAAGGATGGAGCTTTTGTAGCTGGCTTTATGGGGGTAGATGGTTATGAAGAATCTGGAGAGATAATTAGAAAGCTGATGGCTACACTAGCTGATGTACCTTCAGACTTTGATCTTATGCTGGCTAAACTGAAGGAAAGGAGAGAAGCTTTACCTTGGATGGATGATGTTATAGCTAAACTTGAGGCTGCTAATGATGAAGAGAAAGCACAGTTTACTACTATAATGAGTCTTACTTCATTGAGGATGAGATTTTCTATGCTCAGTTATAACTTTAAGACTAGTAGTTGGACTAGTAGGATATATGAGACTAACTTAGGTGGCATAGCTGATGCTGTAAGAGCTGAATGGAAAGATAACCTAAATGCAGGGCCACTTGTAGACCAGAATAGTGATGGACTACACACTCTTAATGTAGCTCAGGCACAGAGGATGATAGATGAGTTCAGGGGATGGAGAGGGCTTAATCTAGTTGAAGCAAGTGTACCTAAGACACTATGGGGTGACCTTGTAAGTAAAGTTAAGGATAAGAGTCCAAAGTTCTTTAAGCTTGAGGAGATAGCTAAGAATCTAACTCCTGAACAACTTACTGTACTAACAGCACAGTTACAGGATAATCTTAAAGAAATATCTGATAGAGTAACCTTCTCTATGAGTGGGCATGACTACCAGATAAATAAGGTAGATGATACAGGACAGTATATAATGAGTAGGCTGGTTAAACATAGTGCTACAGATGAGGCTGTGGCTAACTGGTTAGCTAAGTTTGGTATTACCCTTAGTCCTAGGACATTAGTAGACTTACATAATAAGAAGTTCACACATAATCAAGTAACCTTAAATTGGAATGAACAATTTGAGATAGGTAGTAGTAATGGCTTATTTGGCATCTTATATAATAAGCTTGTAGCTTTAGTAGACTTATCAAATGAGGGTGGAGTATTATTTGAAGAGCAAGGTAATTCCCCACTAGCTGATAGTGTAATTACATCTCTAGCTAATCT
>Ga0208685_1000167_pt1 | contig 25475 bp, 25 predicted proteins | sample EasRivMeERMLT890_FD_187533 | JGI IMG/M metagenome (GOLD analysis project Ga0208685, IMG submission 187533) | Soil microbial communities from meander-bound floodplain in the East River, Colorado, USA - East River MetaG ERMLT890 (SPAdes) (version 2) | ecosystem: Environmental > Terrestrial > Soil...
CCTCGACGTCGAGACGCTGCGCGCGCTGGAAGAGGCGCTGCTCGAGTTCGCGGGCAGCGTGCTCGTGATCTCGCACGACCGCTGGTTCCTCGACCGCATCGCGACGCACACCCTCGCCTTCGAGGGTGACTCCAGGGTGGTGTTCTTCCCCGGCAACTACCACGAGTACGAAGCGGACAAGACGCGGCGCCTCGGCGCGGAGGGGGCGATGCCGAAGCGCCTACGCTTCAAGCCCCTCAAATAGCCGGGAGGGCGATCTGAAACGCAGTACCATGTAGCCGATTCCCCACTGTGGAGATAAGGCATGCATGAACGGAAGATATCCGTACTGCTGGCGCTGGTTGCGACAGCAGGCATGAATGTACATGCGCAGGACAAGTATCCCACCAGGCCGGTGCGCATTGTCACGGCGACACCGGGTGGCGGCAACGACTTTCTCGCTCGCATCGTCGCGCCACCGCTCGGCAATGCGATCGGGCAGCAAATCATCGTCGACAACCGCCCGAGCCGGCTGGTAGGGGGCATAGCGGCCCGTTCGACGCCCGACGGCTACACGCTGGTAGTCGGCGGCAGCACGCTGCAGTACACCCCCCTCTTGGAAAGAATAGACTACAACGCCATCACGGACTTTACTCCGGTCTCGCTGCTGGAGCGGTCGCCGAACGTTCTGGTGGTGACCCCCGCTCTGAAGGTAAACAACGTCAGCGAGCTCGTCTCGATGGCGCGCGCGAAGCCGGGCGTACTGAACTACGGTACGGGCGCCGGCGGTGCCTCGCTGCATCTCGCTGGCGAGCTTTTCATGATAGCGACGAACACCAGGCTGGTGCGCGTGCCCTACAAGGCGACCGGGCCCGCCGTTCTCGGCCTGCTGACCAACGAAGTGCAGTTGGTCTTCGCCACGGCCGGCGCGGTCGTTCCCCTTCTCAAAGACGGCAAGCTGAAGGCACTGGGCGTCACGACCGCGGAGCCCACGCCGCTCGTCCCCGGCATTCCAACGATAGCGCAGCAAGGCGTGCCCGGCTTCGAGCTCGTAACCATTGGTTTCATGCTCGCGCCTGCCAAGACCCCGCAGCCGATCGTGCGGCTCCTCAACCAGCACATCGTGAAGTTGATGCAACAGCCGGATGTGAAGGAGCGCCTGGCGGCCGGCGGATCGGACGCGACATCGAGTTCGCCCGAGGAGCTCGGCCGCATCATGCGCGAGGACGACATTCGCATGCGAAAGCTATTCAAGCAGCTCGGGCTGTCTGCCGATAGCTAGACTAGAAATAACCCTATCTGAGCTCAATGGCCCCGGCCGCGACCAGCTGGGAAATGACCTTCGTCCACTGTGCCGTCTCCGTCCGGACAAACTCGTTGAGCGCCTTCGGTCCGTTGACCGCGAGCAGCTGGCCTTCCTGGTCGAGTATCGCTGTCGCGCCGGGCTTGTCCGTCGCCTTGCGTACTTCCTTGTAGAACCTTTCCCTGAAAGCTGCCGGCGTGTTCCTGGGCGTGAAGATCCCGAACCACTGGTGGGACTCGAATCCCGGCACGCCCGACTCCGCGACGGTCGGGAGATCGGGAAACACGTTCGTGCGCTTCGCGCTGGTGACGGCAAGCCCCCGCAGACGCGAAGCCTTGAGGTGAGGCGAAAGCGGGATGACGGTGGTAATGACGAGCTGCACGCGGCCGGCGATCGTGTCGATCACCGCCGGCGGCCCGCCCTTGTAGGGAACGTGCATCAGACTGATGCCGGCGGCGCGGTTCAGCATCTCGATCGTGAGATGGTGGATCGAGCCGACGCCGGGGGTGCCATAGAGCAGGTCCTTGGGCTTCGCCTTGGAGAGGCTGATCAGCTCCCGGACCGATTTGACGGGCAGCTCAAGATTGCTCGCCAGTACGAGCGGCGCGAGCGAGACGAGCGTCACGGGCGTGAAATCCCCGACCGGGTCGTAGGGCGGCTTTTTCGTGAGGTAGGGAACGATTACGAGGCTGCCGCCGCCGACGATGAGAAAAGTGTAGCCGTCAGGAGCAGCGGCGGCGGTGATCTGCGCCCCGAGGAGGCCGGCCCCGCCCCCGCGATTGTCCAGGATGAGGGACTGCCCCATTGACTCCGTCATGCTTGGGCCGATGATGCGCGCGATGATGTCGGGCGCCGTGCCCGGCAAGCCCCCGATAATGAGCCTGACGGGCTTGGTGGGATAAGCCTGACCCCAGGCAGACCCGGTCGCGACGAGCGCGAACGACAGTGCGGCGAAGATCAACTTCATGATGCCTTCCTCCTTTGTGTTGTCGCGCCTCGAGCGGGACGCGACTTTTGTGCCGCATTATGGACCTTATTCTGTGGCGGCGACAACCGCGAAACTCCGACGGCTACGCGTCGGGGATTTTGGGATCGATCGGGACCCGGACAAATCGACATCCAGGTGGGAACGCGGGCCGGAATCCTTCATCTAATAGTCGTTACCCGGTCACCCCACTGCGAGCCGCACTGTCGGCGGTTGGCGACGGTGTCAGCGGGGAGACCCCGGACTCTGAACCCATTTCCGCCGAGGAGGCGCGTATGAGGGAGTGGCCCGGCTGGAGTCTTCGTGGCAGGAATGAACCCTCCCTGGCGGTCTCGTGTGTACTGGCGGGCGCTCTCCTGGCGCTCCCGGCGTGCACGGCGCCGTCATCCGATTCGGTATCGAGGGGCAACGAGATCTTCTTCAACCAGACGTTCAACGGGAACGGGCGGACCTGCGGGACCTGCCATCCTGCCCGGAACAACTTGGCCCTCGATCCCGCTTTCATTGCCACTTTGCCGCCCACCGATCCGTTGTTCGTCGCCGAGTTCAACCCCGACCTCAAGAAGAATTTCGAGAACCCGAAGCTGATGCGCCAGTTCGGCCTCATCCTGGAGAATCTCGACGGTTTCGACGACCTCGAAAACAAGTTCGTCATGCGCGGCGTGCCCCACGTGCTCGCGCAGCGGACCTCCATCGACAGCAATCAGGGACCGCGCACGGGCTGGTCGGGGGACGGCGCCCCCGGGGACGGCTCGCTCCGCTCCTTCGCCACCGGGGCCGTCATCCAGCATTTCACCCGGACATTGAATCGCGTGCCGGGGGTGGACTTTCGGCTGCCGACGGAGGCGGAGCTCGACGACCTCGAGGCCTTCATGCTCTCCCTGGGCCGGCAACAGGACCTCAGCTTGCCGCTGCCGCTCAAAGGGATCGTGGCGCAGCGCGGCCAGGAAATCTTCCTGGATAACCGGCTGGGCAAGTGCAATCTCTGCCACGTCAACGCGGGAGCGACGGCGAATTTCGGCGGCGGCAACATTGGAAACGCGAACTTCAATACCGGCGTGGCGAACCTGCCCGACCAGCCGGCCGATCTCGCCAAAGAGCGGAATCCGCGCGACGACGGGTTTGGAAGACCGGGCGACGGCACGTTCAACACGCCGCCCCTGGTGGAAGCCGCGGACTCCGGCCCGTTCTTCCACAACAATGCCGTCGAGACCATCGAAGCGGCGGTGGCTTTCTACAACGGCGACGCGTTCAACAAGTCGCCCTCGGGGCTGGTTCTGGCCAAGGGCGATCCGCGCGGGATCGGCATCCGGCTGGACGCGACCCAGGTGGTGGCGGTGGCCGCGTTTCTCCGGGTCCTCAACGCTCTCGAGAACATCAGGCAGAGCATCGAGCTCCTGGAGTCGGGCGCCGGAAAGGGATTTGCCGAACGCGCTGAGGCTCGAGAACTGCTCGAGCGGGCCGTGAGCGAGACGCAAGACGGCATCAAGGTCCTCGACGGCGGAGGGCTCCATCCCGTGGCGGTCACCCATTTGCGGAAGGCCGGGGCGCTGGCGAAGAAGGCAGCCCGCAGCTTCTTCAGGCGGGGCACCCTCGCCCGGCAGGCCATTGATGAGCAGCGGAACGCGCGCGCGCAACTCACCGGGGCACCCTGAGTGCGCCCGCGAGCGAGGGGCGATCGGGAAATGGAAGGAGGCAAGTCATGCTGAGCCGTTACGTGAGAATGGCGATCATGGTCGTGGCCCTCGGAGGCGCGCTCGACGCCTACGGGCAGGAGGCGACCGAAATGTACATCCCCATCGGACAGTCTCCCGGGCTGTCGGGCAAGGGGAGCCTGATCGGGACCCTCGAGTCGGTAGATCCGAAAACGAAATTAGTGATGGTTTCGAGCCCGTCGGGCCCACGAGCGGTCGCGATCGCGGAGCGGACGCCGATCTGGCTCGACCGGAGCCTGCAAAAGCAGTCGAACCGGAGCGGCGTGTTCGCCGATCTGCAGCAGGGCCGTAAGGTCGAGATCAAGCTTCGCAAGGGCGAACCGAAGCCGGTCGCCGAATGGATTAAAGTCGAGGTCGCAGGAGCGAAGTAGTCAGCCTGGCACCAGGACAATCTTCCCGAGCGTGCGCCTCGCCTCCATCATCTCGTGAGCGCGCGCGGCCTCCGCAAGCGGCAGCACGGTCGGCGCCGGCGGGCGCAGGCGCCCGGCCGCCATCATCTCGATCGCGCGCCCCATCAGCGCGCGCCGCAGCGGACGGTCATGGTCGAGCGTGTGGATCGAATAGCAGCGCACCCCCAGGCACTTGCCCTGGCGTTTCCGCAGCTCCGCGAGCAGGTCCAGGTCCGGCATGGGACCGCCGAGGAATCCGAACGAGACGAGAGTGCCGAGGGGCGCGAGGAGATCGAGATTGCCAACGAATTGCGCGGTCGGCCCCCCCATCGCGTAGACCACGTCCACGCCGCGGCCGTCCGTCAGCGCCAGGACCCGCTCGCGCAGATTGTCCTTGCCGCGGATCAGCAGGTTTACGATTCCCGCCTGCCGAGCGAACGCGCGCTTTTCCTCGGTGCTCACGATCCCGATTCCCGAGATGCCGTCGCACTTTGCAAGCTGCAGGAGCGCCGTCCCGACGCCCCCGCTCGCGCCGTACGCGGCGATGCTGTGCGGCTTGCGCACCCCCGACTCGTACAGCAGTGCGCCGGCGAGCTGATAGTTCGGGAGGCTCACCGCATCGTTCGGCGCAATCGCCTCGGGGAGGGGGAACACGGCTTCCGCGGGAACGCAGATCGCCTGGGCGTAGCAGCCGCCCCGGAATGGAAGCTCCCGCGAGCTTACAAGCACGCGCTGTCCGATCCGGACGCCGGTTGCATCGCGCCCGAGCGCGTCCACCGTCCCCGCCATCTCGTTGCCGGGTGTCGCGGGAAGCGGCGGCATCCAGTTGTAGACGCCCTTGCGCACCAGCATGTCCGCGCTGCTGATGCCGATGGCCTGGGCGCGAACGCGCGCTTCGCCCGCGGCGGGCTCCGGCAACGGCTTCTCCACGACCTCGAGCACTTCGGGCCCGCCCGGCTTCTGCATCTGGATCACTTTCATATGGCATATTATGGACCGGGGGAGGAGATCGATATGAGCATGCACGTCCGGATTGTGACCACGTTCGCCGCTCTGCTGTCTGCGATCCCCGGACTTGTCGCGGCACAGGCGTATCCATCCAAGCCGCTGCGGATCATCATTCCGTTTCCGCCCGGCGCCGCCACCGACCTCACCGGCCGGTATATCGCCCAGAAGCTCGGCGAAGCCTTCGGGCAGCAGCCCGTCCCCGACAATCGCCCCGGGGCCAACGGCACGATCGGGCTGGAGCTCGCCGCGAAGGCGCCGCCGGACGGCCATACGCTCGTGATCGGCCAGACCGGCAACCTCGCAATCAGTCCCGGCATCACCAAGGTCAACTACGATCCGGGGCGGGACTTCGCGCCAATCAGCCTCCTCATCGCATCACCGCATGCGCTGGCGGTCCATCCGTCGTTGCCGGTGCGCTCTGTGAAGGACGTCATCGCGCTCGCGCGCGCGAACCCCGGCCAGCTCAATTACGCGTCCACCGGCAGCGGCAGTGCGGGACATCTCGGGATGGAGCTCCTGAAGAAGGCGACGCGTATGGATCTCGTGCACGTGCCGTACAAGGGCGCGGCCCCCGGGCTTGCGGACCTCGCTGCCGGCCATGTCGTGCTGATGTTCACGTCCGCGCTGTCCACCGCGCAGATCCAGCGAGCCGGACGGGTGCGCGTGCTTGCCGTCGGCAGCCTGCAGCGCTCGCCCTCGCTGCCGGACGTGCCGACCATTGCCGAGTCCGGTTTCCCCGGCTTCGACGTCGTCTCGTGGTGGGGTGCTTTGGTGCCGGCCGCAACGCCGAAAGACATCGTCGCTCGGCTCCACAGCGAGATTACGAAGGCGATGGCATCGCCCGACGCGCGCACCCGCATCGCCGCGCTCGGGGCCGACATCAGAACGAGCACGCCCGAGCAGTTCGCCGCCTATATCCGGAGCGAGCAGGTAAAGTGGGGACAGGCGATCAAGGACAGCGGCGCGCGCGTAGATTAAAGGCTTCTTTCCAAGGACCTTCCATGGCCAGACTACCTTCCATCACCGGCAAGAACCAGGTCGCAGCCCAATACCACCCGATCGTGGACCGCGTTGTCGCGAGCCGCGGCGCGATCCAAGGGCCGTTCACGATGCTGCTCCATTGCCCGCCGCTCGCCGAGCACGTCATGAGCCTGGGCGCCTACGTGCGCTTCGAAGGGGAGCTCGACAAGCGCGTGCGTGTCATCGCGGCGATGACGGTCGCGCGCGAGCTCGACGCGGTTTACATCTGGGGCGCGCAGACCGGCCAGGCCCGCAAGCAGGGCGTGCCGGAGGCGACCATCACCGCGATCCGCGAGAAGCACTCACGAAGGCTGCCGTCGGAGGATGCGCAGATCGTGGAATTCACGCGCGACTTGATCCGCAAGCATCGCGTCAGCCCCGCGGCCATGAAGGCGCTGCAGGATCGGTTCGGCAACTTCCAGTTGGTCGAGCTGACAGGAACGATCGGCTACTACAGCATGCTTGCCATGACCGCCAACGCCACCGAGCTTGAGTCCGGCCCCGGCGCCGAGGTGCTAAAGGCCTAGACCTGCATTACAAGAGATTGGTCAGGTTGATCTTGAGCTGAAAAAACCACAACGGCACCGACTTCGGCTCGATCTTGGGGATGTAGGTGAAGTTGAGCGCCACGTGCTTGGTGCCCACGGAAAATGCCGGCAGCGCGCCGAGGAACGGGTCGCCGTCCCTGTAGCCCTTGCGGGTCATGACGAAGCCGACGAGGCCCGCGTCCACGTGCACGTCCTCGAATTTGAAGCGGTAGACCATTCCCCCGCCTGCATAGTAGGAGGGGTTATTGTTCGAGTCCTTGAATCCGGAAGCCGTCGCGAACGGGACCCAGTTGCTGCCCGCGCGATTCCAGTCGTACTGAAGGCCAAGGCCCCAGTTGCCCTCATTCAGATTGCTGCTCGCGGGGACGCCCAGGTGCATTGACTTGCCGTTGACGAGCAGGCTCCACTCATCGGCGTGCGCCACATTGACTGTGAGGATTCCGACGAGCGCGAGAAGGCAGGCAAGCCCGCGCGCTGACGGTTTCACTACACCACGACGAATCTCCATCGCCTCGTCCTTCCCACCTGAATAGGTGTTTGCTCCGGCCTGCCATACAGCAACGGGCATGCCAGCGCGTGAGGTGGAAAGAACGTGCGCGATTCCCTCCCCCTCGACGGGGGAGGGCGAGGGTAGGGGTGAAAAAGATCACCCCTTATCGGGGGGAGGGATTACGTGGGGGTGGAGGTGACGGCGAAGCGACGAAAGCTCTACTCAGCCTTCATCCCGCGTTCCTTGATCACGCGGCCCCACTTCGTGTATTCGCTTTGAACGTGGGCCGCGAATTCCTCCGGGGAGCTCGCGATCACATCGAGCCCCCGGTCGTGGAACCGCTTCTGCTGATCGGGAGCAGCCATCGTCTTCTTGAGCCGGTCGTTGAGCAGCGCGACGATAGTACGGGGCGTATTCTTCGGCGCCCACATGCCGTGCCAGGTGGTGAACTCGTAGCCCGGCAGCCCCGCCTCGGCGATCGTCGGAACCTCGGGCATCGCCGCCATGCGCTTCGTGCCGCTCACTCCCAACGCGCGCAGGCGGCCCGCTTTCGCGAATTCGGAGGTCTCCGCAAAATTGGTGAAGAGGATGCCAACCTCGCCGCTGATGGCGGCGATGATCGCCGGCCCGCCGCCCTTGAAATGCACGACCTGGATGTTCACTTTGCCCAGCAGGTTGAAGAGCTCCCCGGCGATATGTGGGTTGGTCGCGGGCCCCGCCGACCCGTAGTTGAGCTCGCCCGGCCTCGATTTCGCCAGCGCGATGAGTTCCTTTACCGAGCGCGCGGGCACCGAGGGATGCACCGCCAACAGGGACGGCGAGGCCGAAATCTGCATGAGCGGGATGAAGTCATTCAGGGGATCGTAAGGGAGTGTCTTGTACAGAAACGCGTTCGCGACGAAGGGGATGGTGTTCACCAGCAGTGTGTAGCCGTCGGGCGCGGCGCGCGCCACGACCTCGGTGCCGATGTTGCCCGAGGCGCCGCTGCGGTTCTCCACTACAACCTGCTGCCCGATGAATTCCGGGAGCTTGGCCGCGATCAGCCGGGCGACGAGGTCCACGCTGCCGCCGGCCGGGAAGGGCGAAATCATGCGGATCGGCTTGGCGGGAAATCCGTCCTGCCCCCACGCCGCTCCTGCCGCGAGGCACGCCGCGGCCGAACACAGGATCTTGAGGAGTGCTCCCTTCATGTCCCCCGATCACTCGCCCTTCATCTTCCGCTCCCGGATCACCCGCGCCCATTTCGCCTGCTCGGTCTTCAAGTAGGCGATGGTCTCCTGCGGCGTGCCGGAGAAGTGCTCCATGCCGCCCTTGTCGAAGCGCTGGACGACGACGGGGTCCTTCAGGGCGGCCCTGATCTTCTCGTTCAGCGTCTTGATGATCGCCGCCGGCGTGTCCCTTGGCGCCGCGATGATGTGCCACGCCGCCATCTCGAATCCGGGCAGCCCGGATTCGGCGACAGTCGGAAGGTTAGGCGCCGAGGGTGAGCGCTTGAGACTGCTGATGGCCAGCATGCGCACGCGGCCCGCCTCGGCCATCCGCGCGGTCTGCGTGATGTTGGAGAAGCCGATCTGCACCTCGCCGCTCACCACCGCGGCGAGCGCCGGGCCGCCGCCCTTGTATTGAATCGCCCGGATCGATGTATTGCCCATCAGGTTGAAGAGCTCGCCGGTGATGTGCGAGTTCGTGCCGATTCCCGAGGAGGCATAGATGAGCTGGCCCGGTTTCGATTTCGCGAGCTCGAGCAGCTCCTTCATGGAGTGGACCGGCACAGAAGGATGCACCGAGACCGTCGTCGGCACCTGGGAGATCATGGTAATCGGCATGAAATCGTTCACCGGATCGTAGCCGGCGTTGCCATAGAGGATCGGGCTGGTGACGAATGCGATGGTGTGCAGGACCAGCGTATAGCCGTCGGGCGTGCTGTCCTTGACGAGCCGTGTCCCGATCTGGCCCGAGGCGCCGCCGCGGTTGTCGATGACGATTTGCTGCCCGAGCTGGTCCGAGAGCTTGTCCTGGATCGCGCGGGCGTTGAAATCCGTGCTGCCGCCCGGCGGAAACGGCACGATCACGCGTATGGGCCGCGTCGGGTAGCGCTCCGCCGCCTGCACGGGCAGGGCGGTCGCGGCCAGAAGCGCGGCGGTTAATAGACCGAATCGGATAGAGCTGCGGCAAATCTCTTCCATGGCCATCCTCCTATGTCATTATCGAGCGGCATCGAGGCCGTCTCTGCGCCCAGTATATTCTTCCCCTCCTGCCTGAGGGTGAGCCGGGGGTGTTAGGGCAGAAGGTAACTCCCCTCCTGCCTGAGGAGGGCTCGCAGCAAAGCTGCGGGGGTGGTGGGAGGATTTGAGGGATGAATGTCTGACATCGGAAATTTCGCCGGCAACGGGGTAGCCGATGGGGCCGGGTGAGTGGCCTGTCGGGCATCGACCTGCGTACTCTGGCGCGACAGGTAAATCCGGGGCTGTGTGCCGGACCTTGAAGGATTGGCGAATGAGCTGCGCCCCTCCCTCAGCCTGGGCCTCGGCTACCAATTGCCTCTTGGAGATCGGCTGGCGACGCAAAGGCCGCAAAGGAATCAACATTGGCTATCGGCACGACTCCGGTAGATACTCTGGTGCTATGTCTTCGCTGGTACAGCGCCACACGACGCTTTTATCCTTGTTTCTTGTCGGCACGAAGAGCAGTGACTTTCCCTCCACCGGTCGGAACGACAGCGCAATCCGGAGGAGCCCGGTCTTTTGGTCCACGCTCATCAGCTTGATGTCGGGTAGCGCTCTCGGCCGGACATAAGCTTCCTCGAGATATGACGGGAAACGTCCGTGCTTCTTGACGTAATTCCCCACCGCTTGGGCAGCCTGCCGGCCGGTCACTGCTGCTTCGGCAATCTTTGCGCGAGTGATCTCGTCCTGATTGCCGCAAGCACACAGTTGGAGCACGCACGTTGCTGCAAGAAGGTATGCTGCCTTCACTTTCACCTCTCGTAATTAAATACTGGTCTGATCTACGCCGTCATAATAAAGGAGGAGCCCATGTTTGCGAGACTGATTTACGCGCTGGTTGCATCCATCCTGGTACTCCTGCCGGGTGCCGCTCTTGCGCAGGCTTATCCCACCAAGCCGATCCGCCTGATCGTTCCGTTTGCACCAGGGGGCACCAACGACATCCTGGGGCGCATGGTCGCAACGCACCTGAGCCAGACGCTGGGCCAGAACATGATCGTGGACAATCGCCCCGGCTTCCAGGGGATCATCGGCACGAATCTCGCCGCGAATTCGGCTCCGGACGGCTACACCCTGGTGGTGATTTCCGCGGCGTACACGATGAATCCGGTGACGCTGAAGGTGCCCTACGACACATCCAGCGCGCTGGTGTTCGTCGCCAAGATGGGAGCGAGCTACCTGATACTGAGCGTCGGGCCGTTGCTGCCGGTCAAATCGGTGGACGAACTGGTGGCCGAAGCAGGGCGCAGGCCCGGCGAGATCGTAATCGCAAGCTCGGGGGGCTTCATGCACTTCGCCTCGGCGCTCTTCCAGAGCGTCACGAAGCGGAAATACAACATCGTTCTCTACAAGGGCGGGTTCCCAGCCATGATGGACGTCATCGGGGGACAGGCCCATGCCCATTTGGCAGTGAGCGTGCCCGCGATCCCGCACCTGCGCGCGGGCCGGCTCAAGGGCCTCGCGGTCGGCACCCCGAAGCGTGCCGACCTGCTGCCCGAAATTCCAACGTTCGAAGAAGCGGGCGTCAAGGGCTTCGATGCCGCGAACTGGTACGCAGTCGCGGCCCCGGCCGGCACGCCGCGGCCCATCGTGACGAAGCTGCACAACGAGATCGCCCGGTTCTTCAATTCGCCCGAGATGCAGAAGAAAATGGCTGACCTGGGCGCGGTCATTGATATCAAGAACGCCGACGAGATGCGCAAGATCATTCCCGCCGAGATCGCCAAGTGGACCAGGGTCGCGACCGAGGCGGGCATGCCGCGGGACGTGAATTGATTCCAGCTGCCGAGGTCAGAACGGGACCGAGCGATTCACGGTCACGCGATCGTTTCAGTGTAGCTTCGGCTTCCGCAGGTAGTCATTGCGGTCTCCCGACTTGACCGTGATGTGAATCACATCGCCGCCGCGCGAGACGGTGAGAGGCACTTCCACCCCGGGCGCGCCAAGGCGCCACACGGTCCGGAAGAACTCAGCAAGGCCTTGCACGGTTGACCCGCCGACGCCGAGCACGATATCGCCGACCCGGACGCCGGCACGGCTCGCCGGACCGTCCTGGGACAGCCTGGCGACGACCAGCTTGTCTCCCAGGTCCTGCGTGGACATTCCCAGCCACGGACGGGGCGGGTGCGGGCTGCGGCCGGTTTTCAGCATGGCATCGAAGATCGGGTTGAGCAGGTCGACCGGCACGAACATGTTGACGTGGCGGGTCTCGCCGTTGATCTCCTGCTGCACCAGCAGCGACCCGGTGCCGATCAGGTTGCCCTGCGCATCGAGCAGCGCCGCGCCGCCCCACTGCGGATGCGCCGGCGCGGTGAACAGCGCTTCGTCGAGCACGTATTCCCAGTGGCCGGCGAATTCGTGTTTCGCGATGATCCTGGTCTTCAGGGAGTGGGCGCGACCGCCGTGTCCGATCACGAACGCCGAATCGCCGACCTTGACGTCGGCCGCGAGGCCACGGTGCAGGTGCGGGGCAGCCAGCTTGCCCAGGGGCTGGATCAGGCCGAACCCGGTCGCCTGGTCGTAGGCCAGCGGGTAGCCGGCAACGGAGGCGCCGCGATGGGTGGTGAGCCAGATCTGCGTGGCCTCGTTGATGAGGTAGCCGATCGTGAGCACGAGTCCGTCCTCGCGGATCACCGCGCCGTACCCGCCCCGTTCGGTGCCGAGCGTGGCGGCGCTGTAGGCATCCTCCGGAATTTCGGAGCGGACCAGCACTACCGCGTCGAACGCGCGCTCGAGGTCGAACTGGGTCTGGTCGGCCTTCGGTTGGACCGACTCCGGGAAGGACCAGGATTGCTCGTCGGACATGGCGTAATTCTAAGGCGAAAGGCGTAGCCGCCAAACCACAATAAAGCGTTGACACAAAGGACACGGAGGACACAGAGGAAGGCGATACGACGAGTCCCAAAGGACGCGGAGGGCGCGGAGGAAGAGAGAAGCCTCACCGCCAAGCTTGTCCTGAGCGAGTCGAAGGGCTTGTCCTGAGCGAGTCGAAGGGCCTGTCCTGAGCGAGTCGAAGGAGACGCCCAAATTCGGTGATGGGTGATGAGTAGCGTGTCGAGAGGAGGAGCAGGACCGCCGGAGAGCGGAAGAGGGGCCCCGGAGATTTATTGAGGGTCTGACCTCGCAGGCGGTCGTGGGCGGCGGTTCTCTTTCGTCAGGCTCGGGTCGCATTCCCAACTAGAGTTGTGGCCTCTGCTACACCTCGTCAGCCGCCCCGCTTGTCCGATCGAGCTTTGCGAAGGTGGGTTACGTTGTTCGGGCGATTCGTGATTTCATGCCGCAGTTGCCGAAAATCGACTGTGAATTTGTGACGCAAGAACCAAATTAATATTTTTGCCGTCGAATTCGTGCATCGCTTCCACTCTATCATGAGCCTTTGATTGATTCGATAACCCTGTCCGGAGGGGTGCCGATGAACCGACTGCTGATCGTGCTGGTGTTGGCGGCATTGGGATGCGCGATGCCGGGCGCTGCCCTGGCGCAAAGCGAGCGCGGCCCTGTTGCTGGCGTCGCAGAACTCATTCTCCTGTTCTTGTCGGACATATCGCGCGGCTTCCTGCCGCAGCGCGTCGTGGCCGAGAACAAGAAAGAAGATGCCGAGACGGGGCAGGATGCCCACAAGTCGCAGGAAGAGCGTCGGCGCGATGCATTAGCGCGCGTGGAAGAGCAGGAGCGCGAAGCGCGCAAGGCACGGGCGGAATATCAACTCGAAACCCGCAACGCTCTGGCAGAGCGTGAGTATGCGGGGGAGCGGCCCGGGGACGAGCAAGAGCGTTATGCCGGCAGAGCGCGCGAGGAGCGACTGCGCGTCGCCGAGCTGCGGATGCATGAGACGGAACGCGAGGCGCAGAAAGCCAAAGAAGACTATCAGCGTGTGGCTCGCAAGGCACGCGAGGAACGTATCCTGGAAGCCGAGGCGGCAGGCCAATGGGACTAGCGGCCCACGGCGCGCCGCACGCTCCCGAAGGCGCGCGTCGCTGGCACGGCAGAGAATCTCGACTACCACAACCAAACCTCAGAAAACCCGCCGCCCGGCGGGTTTTTTTTGCCTGGCGTTTACGCCTGCAGAAAAGAGTCGGAGTCATCTCCGATTAGCGAAGCGCGGATTGTGACAATGACTCCGACTCCATTTTCCCCCGGTTTTACTTTCGAAGTTCGCCGTTCACCTTCCATCTTGCTTTTTCCCCCGCGAGCGGTTCAAACTAGTCGCATGCAACCTTCCACGTTCATGGCCTTGGTCGTGACGGGCACTGCGCTCGCGGCAGCGCCGGGTATTGCCCCGGCGCAGCAGGATTACCCGAGCAAGCCGATCCGCGTGGTGGTGTCGACCACAGTGGGCAGCCAGCCCGACATGCTGGCGCGCATGATCGGCCAGAAAATGAGCGAAAGCCTGGGGCAGCCGGTAGTCGTGGACAATCGGCCGGGCGCGCAGGGCGTACTGGCGGGGACTCCGGTCGCCAGGGCCGCGCCGGACGGCCACACGCTTTTGTATGCGCTGCCGAATTTCGCGATCAGCGCGGCGCTTCAGTCCAGCCTGCCGTACGACCCGCTCAAGGACTTCGCCGGCATTTCCCAGATCGGCTTCACCACCAACGCGCTGGTCGTGGCGCCCGCGCTGGGCGTGAAATCCCTCAACGACTTCATTGCGCTCGCCAAGAGCCAGCCCGGGAAGCTCATTTTCGGCACCAGTCCGACCGGGTCCGCGGCCCATTTGAGCGGGGCAAGATTCAACGTCGTCGCCGGGATCAAGACCGTGCACGTTGCGTTCAGGGGTGGGCCGGAGGCGACGATCGAGGTTCTGGCTGGGCGCATCCACTATCACATCGGGACCCTGGGGGTGTTGCTGCCGTTCATCAAGGATGGGAGGTTGGTGGCGCTGGCGGTGACCTCGCCGCAGCGCACGCCCGCATTGCCCGACGTGCCGGCGCTGGGCGAGTCGCTGGCCGAGTTCAAGCGGCCTGAAACATCGCACGGCTGGCTGGCGCCCGCGGGGACGCCGCGCGCCATCGTAAACCGGATCAGCAAGGAGATCGGACGCATCCTCGATCTCCCCGACGTCCGCGAGCGGACGCAGAGCATCGGCTATGTCGTCGATGCGAGCACGCCCGAGGAATACAGCAAGATACTGCGCGCCCAGATCCAGACGTTGACGAAGCTGGTGCAGGATGCGGGACTGAAGCCGAAGTAATACCGGGAGGGCGGGAGATCGGGAGATCGGGAGATCGAAAAGACCGGGAGATCGGGAGATCGGGAGGTCGGGAGGTCGGGTGGGCGGAAGATCGAAAAGAGCGGGAGATCAGGAGGGCGGGAGGGCGAGCCAAAACCCGCGAAATCGAGAGATGGAGAGAATCTGCCTTTTCGATCTCTCGATCTCACGCTCTCACGGATTTAGTGCTTCTTGACTCTGTGCAGAGCGTAAAGCATTCGGTCTACCCGCGAGAGTAACTCGTCTACCTCCGATCGTAACCGTGCGGGGACGAAGCCCAGGTCGTAGGAAAGGTCGAATTGCGTATCCAGCTCGCTCAATGAGCTCCTGGCGATAGAGAGGAAATTCCTGAACTCGTTGTCGGAGTCCCGCGCGGCACCCTCCGCTATATTGCTTGGGATGCTCACTGCCGCGCGCCTCATTTGGGACACCAGACCGAACCGCTCCTCATTGGGGTAGGCCGCCGTCAGGCGATACACCATCCGGGCAAGCGCCATCGAGAGAGTCCAGACGTCCAAGTTCTTGTGCGGCTTCTTCACAGTGGTCTTCTACCTGATTCGACGGCCAATTCCGCCTAACGTGCCAGCCTTCTACTGGTTGACGCTTGGCTATCCCGATCTCCCGACCTCACGACTCTTTGTGTGCGTGCTAGCATGGCGCCTCGACAAAATATTCTGGAGAAGTGATGAAGGCAGCATTTTTCATGAAAAACGGCGGGCCGGAGGTGATGCAGTATGGGGAAGTTCCGGACCCGGTGGCCGGAACCGGCCAGGTGCTGGTGGACGTCCACGCCGCGAGCGTGAACGGGGCCGACTGGAAGGTGAGGGCGGGCCAATACGCACCGATCACCAATTTCCCCTACATCCCGGGCCGGGATTTTTCCGGCGTGGTGAGCGCGCTCGGCGCCGGAGTGACCGACCTCAAGGTCGGCGACGCCGTGTTCGGGGTGGTGGAGCAGACCGCCGAGTTCTGCTACGCCGAGAAGGTGGCAATCAAGGCGTCCATAGTCGCGAAGAAGCCGGACCGCCTGAGCCACGTGGAAATGGCTGCGCTGGGCCTGACCGGACTCACCGCGCTCGTCTCCATCGAGGACACGCTCAAGCTGAAGGCCGGCGAAACGATATTGATCCAGGGCGGCGCCGGCGGCGTGGCGAGCTTCGCGATCCAGGTCGCCAAGCACATCGGGGCGCGCGTCATCACGACCGCGAGCGCGGCCAACCACGATTATCTGCGCAAGCTCGGCGCCGACCAGATCATTGACTACGCGAAGCAGGACTTCACGAAAGCCGTGTCAGGCGTGGACGCGGTGTTCGACACCGTCGGCGGCGATGTCGCCAAGCGCGCGTTCGACGTCCTTAAGCCCGGCGGTCGCGCCGCGTTCATCGGCTCGGGCCCCACGGCGCCCGTCCCGCCACGCAGCGACGTGACCTCGCTGCGCCCCAAGGTCGGGCGCGACCGCGCGCATCTCGAGCGGATCGTTGCGCTCGTCAGCAAAGGCGCGGTGCGCGTGCCGGAGATCAAGACCTACCCGCTGTCCGAGGCCGCCGCGGCGCACCGGGTGAGCGAAGGGCGCCACCTCCGCGGTAAGCTCGTATTCAAGGTGCGCTAGTCAGCAGTGACGAGTGACGAGTGACGGGTGACGAGGAGAGAGGGGCGAAGCGCACTTTGTCGAAGTCGAAAGTCGAAAGTCGAAAGTCGAAAGTGGAAAGGCGGAAAGCGGAAGGGAAGAGGGCTTTCTCGGGTTTCCATAAGATGCAGTAGTCACGGCTCGATCTGACGGTCAGTGTCCGCAATCGGCCAATAGCGAACCTTCGACGTAGCCCCCTTTGGTAATGACTCGCCGGTCTGGAGAGAGGGCTTGATCCAAACTAGCCCCCCACTCATCACGTGCTTTACCGAACAGACTCCCGGAATTGCTCTTTGCTAGACTATCCCGAGGCTATCCCTTGGTAGGAACGGTCAGGCGGTCAGTGCGCAATAAGTGGCCCTGCTCCGATTCGATGCCCGAACCGTTGCTGTTGCACGTTTAGGGTTCTTTAATCAAGAGGTTGTAAAAGAAACGAACATGAAACTTTCAAGAAACTATTTCAAAGCCTTGCCATGGTTGATGGCATCACTATTGGTTGTTCTTATCGGCGGATGCGGCGGCGAAAGTGGTAGTACCGGCTCAGCACCGGGCACGCTCGGCGTGTCGCTGACCGACAGCCCAGCCTGCGGCTTTGACGAAGTGAACGTGACTGTCAGAAAAGTGCGTGTGCACAGAAGCGGCTCGGCCTCCGACAACGATGCCGGCTGGACCGATATCACGCTCAACCCTGCACGGAAAATAAACCTGCTGAACCTGACCAACGGCGTGCTCGACAATCTTGGCCAGACGCCATTGGCCGCAGGGCATTACACGCAACTGCGCCTGGTGCTGGACCCAAACAACGGAGCGGGCTTTGCAAACTCGGTTGTCCCAGTGGGCGGGGTTGAGACCGCGCTCGTTACCCCAAGCGCGGTGCAAAGCGGGATCAAGCTCATCCACGAGTTCGACGTGCCATCCGGGGGGCGAGTGGATCTGGCGCTGGATTTTGACGCCTGCAAGTCCATCGTAGTGCGCGGTAACGGAACCTATGCGCTAAAGCCTGTAATCAAGGTAATTCCCTTTGTACTGAACGGCATCAACGGCTTTGTAGCTCCTGCGCTGCTTGGCAGCAATGCCATGGTGACAGCCCAACAAAACGGCGAGGTGGTTCGAACCACGGCGCCGAACGCGCAAACCGGCGAGTTTCTGCTCGCTCGCCTTGCGCCCGGAACCTACGATGTCGTGTTCACTGCGAACGGCCGTGCCACGGCAGTCATTGCTTCGGTGCCGGTCGCGACCGCCACCAGCATCGTCATGGTCAGCACCAGCGCCGCGCGGATCACATTGCCGGTATCCGACACCCACAAGATCAGTGGCACGGTAATCCTGAATCCAGCCGATCCGGCTACGGTCGTCGATGTGGCGGCAAAACAGACTTTCGGCGCAACCCCGACCGTGACGGTCAAGTCGGTAGCTGCCGATGAGGTTGCGTCCGGCGCGTACTCGCTGACATTGCCCATTGGCGAGCCGCAGCTTGGGCAATACAGTGCGACGCTTCCAATTGCGCTTGTTACCCAAGCCGGCATGGCGGGCCAATACGCCGTCGAGGCCTCCGCGAGCGGATACCAGACCCAGGCGGTCAGCAAGAACATTTTCGCCGCAGATGCAACGCAGGACTTTATTCTGGTGCCATAGTTCAATCCGTCGCCGCATAAAGAGATGTCAGCTATTGGCCAAGATCAGAAAGTCCCATTTGCATTTGAATTTCGTCCCAATCGCCCATTCGTGAATTGAATCCGCGCGACGCGTGGGGGTCATCCTTCCGGCCCGCCCCGTTGCATCGGGTCGGGCGTTCGCCGTCGCCGGCTCAAACGTGCGCAGGCACGTTATTCGAAACCCCGGCTCACTCCCTCATCCTTCGGCCCGCCGCGAATGGAGCGGTCGGAGCTACAATTCGCCCATAACAATGGAGAAGGCCATGATCAACGGCGCCCTGAGCACTATTCTGCCGATCGCCGGCTGGCCCGAGGAACGGGCGCGCGAGGTCGAGATCACCGGCGGCACCGATCCGATCTTGCCGACGCCGTTCCGCATCACTGAGACCAGTACCGCGACGCTGGCGGCGGTCGGGCTGGCGGTCTCCGACCTTTGGGAGCTGCGCACCGGGCGCCGTCAGGGGATCGCGATCGATGCCCGGCGGGCGACGGCGTCGCTTCGCAGCGGTAGGTACCTGAAGCTGGACGGGGTGACTATATCGGATGCGCCCAACAAGGTGATGGGCTCCTACCCGGCTAAGAACGGCCGCTGGAGCTATCTCCACTGCAATTTCCCTAACCACCGCGCCGTCGCTCTCACGGTTCTCGGCGTGCCGGAAGATCGCGAGGCGGTGCGCAAAGCGGTGGCGCAGTGGGACGCGCTCGAGCTCGAAGAGGCGATCATCGCCGCGAAGGGCGCCGGCGGCATGGTGCGCACCATCGAGGAGTGGAAGCAGCACCCGCAGGGCATGGCGGTTGCCACTCTGCCACTGATGGAAATCGTCAAAATCGGCGACAGCCCGCCGGAGGCGCTGCCCAAGGGCGAACGGCCGCTGTCAGGTATCCGGGTGCTCGACCTGACGCGGGTCATCGCCGGGCCGACCTGTGCGCGCACACTTGCCGAGCATGGCGCCGACGTGCTGAAGATCACCGGAGCGCACCTGCCAAGCCTTGGCCGCCAGGAATACGACACCGGCCACGGCAAGCTCTCCGCCCATCTCGATTTGCGCGAGGCGAAGGACACGGAGATCCTGCGGGGGCTCGTCCGCGGCGCCGACGTGTTCTCTCAAGGCTACCGGCCGGGAACCCTCGCCGGTCGCGGCTTCTCCCCCGAGGCGCTGGCGAAGATCAGGCCGGGCATCGTCGCGGTCTCGCTATGCGCATTCAGCCATGTCGGCCCATGGGCATCGCGCCGCGGCTTCGACACGGTGATTCAGACGGTCAGCGGCATCACGAGCCGCCAGGGCGAGCTGTTCCCGGGCGCGGAGCCTGGGCCGCAGTTCTATCCGGTGTCGGCGATCGACTTCCTGACCGGCTACCTGATGGCGTTCGGCGCGATGGTGGCCCTTGGCCGCCGTGCGCGCGAGGGCGGCAGCTGGCTCGTGCGGATCTCGCTGGCGCAGGTGGGGCGCTGGCTGGTTCAGCGCGGGCAGGTGCCGGAGGCCGAACTCAAGGGCGTGCCGCAGGACTTCACCCCCGCGGAACTCGAACGCTGGTCGATGACGAGCAACACGCCAGATGGCCGGTTGCAGCACCTCGGGCCGGTACTTCGCCTCTCCGAAACACCGCCCCGCTGGGCCCGGCCCACCGTGCCGCTGGGCTACCACCAGCCGGTATGGCCTACGTAGTGAGTGCCATTCGTCAGACCCCCCGGTTTCGCCCGGAATAAATAGCCGCACGCGCCTGTTTATGCCAATGCGCGGACTGCCTGACCGCGCGCTTCTTCATCAAGAGGACGCCAGGGACGGACGAATTATATTTCCCACTTTTTTCAGGAGGTCCAGAATGAAAACACTTACCAATCGACCAGTTGCGGCGGCAGTCGCCGCCGTCATGCTCGGCTGCACCGCTTCGGCGAATGCGGATAACGACCGCCGTAACAAGGACGATTTCGCAGCGCGGCTTTCCGGCTACAACGAGGTTCATTTCGCCGCGGGGCCGCCGGCTGCACTTCGCGGCGCGATATCGACCGGAGCCCGCGGGAGCTTCAAGGCCGAGATCGACGATCGCAAGGGCGTGATCTATTACGAGCTGAGCTTCGAGGGTCTCGAGAGCGATGTCACACAGGCCCACATCCACTTCGGCCAGCGCCACACCGTCGGCGGCATCGTGGTCTGGCTTTGCCAGACCGCGGGTACGCCGGCCCCGGCGGCTGTCGCCGACCTCACGCCGCTGTGCGGCGGTCCCCGGGCAAACACTGTCACTGGGAGTATCACCCCCGTCCAGGTGCTCGCTCAGCCCCTGCAGGGAATTGCCGCCGAAGAGTTCGAGGAGCTGATCAGGGCGATCCGCGCCGGTGCGACCTACGCGAACGTGCACACGGTGACGTTCGGTCCCGGCGAGATACGCGGCCAGCTCGACGACCGCAAGTCCGGCCGCGGCCACCACCACTGATCTCCGCGACGACCGGCTTCAGCAGCTGAACGCCCGATCCCGCAAAGGATCGGGCGTTTTACGTTTTACTTTGGCCTTAAGGATCTGCTTATGGGCGGATCAGCTTGCTGCCTCGGACGGCCCTTCCGCAAAGCGTTTCATTGCGCATAGTGCCTGCGCACGCGATTGATCGTAGCCCGCGACACCAAGATGGAGAAATAGGGTCCATATTTTTGCTGAATCCGTTGCCGGAAAAGTGGACCTGGACCGTACGACCTCAAGACCTTCCGGCGCGCGCCGTTTGATTGCATGGCGTTTGCCGATAATCAATAATAGGGCATCACTGAAGGAGGAAAGCAATATGAGGAACCTGCTGATCGCGCTGTTTTCATTTCTCATGCTGGCCGTTGCCGCGCCTGTTGCGGCAGCAGAGCTCAAGGGCCAGGTTTTGCGGGGCGCCGGCGCGCCGGCCGCCAACGTGCCGATCTCCCTCAAGGGACCTCAAAATGAGGAAACGAAAACGAACGGGAGCGGATTCTATCGGTTCCCGAACATTGCTCCAGGGACTTACACGGTGACTATTGGGGGCCGGGATGAAAAGGTCACGGTGCCTCCGCAGGGCACGGAACGGAACTTCCGGGTGCAATAGAGGCAACAACAAGGGGGCACGGCATGGCCGAGGAACGGAAAGAAGCGAAGAACGGGCAGGGAGATCTTTGGCAAAAGGTTGAATCCTTCGCCAAGATCGTGGCCGCCGTGGCGGTGACCATCGGATCGGTCTGGATTCCGTACGTTATTGGAAGGACGTCGGAGCAGAGCGACAGGGCGAAGGTCTACATGCAAGTCATGAGCGAGCGCGAGAAAGCGGACACCGCCATCAGGCAGGAAATGTTCAAGACTCTGCTCACGAACTATCTCGGACGATTCGAGGACAAGAAAGATGCGGCCGAGAGTGAAGAATCGTTTCGCAAGCGGATCATGTTTCTAAACCTGCTGACTTTGAATTTTCAGGAATATCTGAATGCCAGACCGCTGTTCGAGGACGTCTATCAGCGGTTGGAGAAGGCGGAGCAAAGGGACGGGAAAGACGGCAAAGCGTACAGAATCTGGGGGGAGTTGCAGAAGGACCTGTTCCGGGTGGCGAGAAACGCCGCCTCGGGTCAGGCGGCGATGCTGACGCGTTCGGGGCTCAGCAGAACTTTCAATTTGACGAAGGGGAAAGCGGTTTGTATCCGCCTTTACTCCGTGGAAGCCCTTGTGGAACTGACGGATAAATTCGAGAAGCAGCCCCTTCTGGACAGAAAGACCGAGAGCTGCAGCGATGCGTCCGTGCAGAACCCCCAGAGGATGGACAAGGGCTTTCCTGCGATCGATGTGGAGCTGGAAGAAGTGAATGAGTCGGGGGTGAGGGTGAAGGTGACTCCGTACCAGGAATCGTTCAGGAACGGCACGTTGAACTTCGTGCAGGCGCTCAAGCCCATCAAGTTTGAAGTATCCTTTTTCGATTTGCCCTACATGGACAATACGCGATTGTTCGACGGCAGCCGGTTTGCGCTGCTGTTGTCGTACGTCGACAAGAAAGAAGAGACCGCCGAAATCAACGCGATCATTTTCAAGGGGGAATTCATGAGCCTCCGGGATCGGCCTTTCTTCGAGGAAATGCTGCAAAAGCTGAATCAGGAAGGTAAATCCAATTGAGTTGCGCCTGGGGCTGCCGGCGCTGATTTGTAATGGTTGCAGCTCGATCTGACGGACGTAGTCTGATCTGGGACCACATGCAAGCGATTCCAAAGGGCCACATGCGGCAATCGGTCACACCCCTGTACGTTGATATAGATCAAGCTACGCGACCGGCAGGATCATCATCCCATGTAAATAGGGTGTGTCCACCCATTGCGCGCCGCATGGAACGGGGTAGGCTGGTAATCACAATATTCCGACCGAAAGCGTGGGAGTATTGATGCCTTGGCCGGAAGGTTCGGGGTATTGAAACAACCAGTGGTGCCAGGACAAGGGAAGAAGCTGAAAGCAAGTGCTGCCGCTTAACTCAAATCAGTGGCAGTCCGTATGAAAGGAGGATGGCTATAGAGGAAAATCACTACAGCTCCACCTTATCGCCGGGGGGACGGACCCCCGGCATACGTCGCGGTGACGCGACGAAATGAAGCCACAGCGATGTGGCGATCCTGCGAAGCCCTGCGATGATCGTGGGGCTTCGCGTTTGTGTGGATGCTTCGCCAGGGTGGGCAATCCTATAAAGTTAAGGCCTGAAGATGGAATCCCTTTCGACCCGGGGCCGGTGGCTCATCGTGATCGCGGCGGCCGCTTGCGTGCCGTTTGCGGTCGCGGCAACGATCGAGGACGCCCAGCGCATCGTTGACCTGGCAGAGCCACTGCAGTGCGAGATCCATGCCCTGGAGGGGAGCCTGGAGGGGACCGCCGCGGGAACGGAGGAGTTTGCGAAAGCAGCCGACGAGATCCGCAATGCAAGAGCGAGGCTGAAGTCGCACTACATGGCGACGATGACGGAGTACATCGAAGTCATGAAGACGCTGTCCTTCGAGGACCGGAAGAAGGTTTACGCCTATTCGAGTGCCGTGGCGGACCGCTGCCCCCCCAAGGCGGGACTGAAGGAGCCCGCAGGGAAGAGGTAAAACCTTGCCGCCGGGGACGCGAAGGAAAAATAATCAGAAACCCAAGGGTGATCCGGCAGAGAGCGACCTACATCGACCCGCGGATTTCGATGCGGCTGCCGCCCTGGGCCGGAGGCGCGACGGAGAGGCCGCGGATGCCATGCTTCTCGATCGACTTGGCGACCAGCCCCGAGGCTTTGGCGTCCTCGATGAATTCGCCGAGGTACTGCGCGCCGGCGTCGCGGCCTTTGGGAACCCCGGCCGAGTAGCCGATCACCGTGTAGCGACCCTCAACCAGGCGCGACCCCGGAAGCTTGTCCGCAATTGCCAGGAGCGACGGCTTCAGGCTCGCGTACGCCTCCAGCTTGTCCGCGACGAAAAGCTTGAATGTGGCCTCGGGGGAGGGCGCACGGACCAGAGTTGCGTTCTTCAGCGTGCGGGTCAGAAAGAGATCGTTGCCGCCCTTCGCCGATACGGCGATGCGCACGCCCTTTTGGTCCACGTCGGTGGCGGTGCGCAGGGGCGATCCCGCGGGCACCAGGTAGGTGGCGTCGGTCTCGGCGAAGGGCGCGCTGAAGCTGATCTCGTTGGTGCGCCCCTGCTCGAACGCCAGGAACGCGACGTCCCAGCCGCCGGCCTTGAGTCCCGCCGTCAACTGCCCGCCGGAGTTGTAGCCGACCAGCTCGACCGGGACGCCCAGCCGCCGGCCGAACTCCCGCGCGAGGTCAACCGCGATGCCCGAGCCTTCGCCGGTCTTGGGGTCCCTGACGGCAAACAAGGGGTTGCCGTAGTTGATTCCCGCCCTCAGTTTCCCCGTCGGCGCGAGGTCGGCACGCACGGCAGGGGCAATCTGGGGAGTCGTTGCGCACGACGCGAGTAAAACCAGGCTCATGATCGTGATGGTGGTCCTGAACATCGCGGTCTCCTCCCGGGAATGATTGTTTCGACAAAATCGTATTAAGTCAAAGCGGCCGGGCCCGATTCTTCGCAATTCGAGCCTGACTCATTTGAACTTGCAACAGGCCATTCCCCCCGCCCGTCTGCCCGTCCCGCTGCGTCGGTTCGGGCGTTCGCCCTCATCCCTCATCCCTCATCCCTCATCGCTCCGCCCTCAATCAAGCCGCGCCCATGAAATCCCGCTTGCCGATTTCCACGCCGTTGTGGCGCAGGATGTCGTAGGCGGTGGTGGCGTGGAAGTAGAAGTTGGGCAGGGAGCGGTTGAGCAGCAGCTCGAGCCCTTTCATGTTGAGCTCCCGGTCGCGCATCTTGATGGTGACGGCTTTGTCCTCGGTGCCGTCGATCTGCGCGGGCTTCACCGACTTCAGGAACTCGATCGTCTTCTCGATGCGGGCGACCAGCTCGGCCAGGCTCTTCTCGTTGTCCTCGTGCTTCGGCGCTTCCATGCCGGCGAGGAGGGCGGTGCAGTTCTTCGCGTGGTCGGCCATGGCCTGGATCTGGCGCGCGAAAGTGAACATGTCCGGAAAGAACCGGTGGCTCATCAGCGAGGCCTCGTCGAATTTCTTCGCGGCGTAATGTGCCTGCGCTTTCTTCAGGCAGCCGGCGAGGCCGTTGAGGTGTTTGATGAAGACGGGCACGGAAATGGGGTACATCGAGACGGACATGGGGTTCTCCCTGGTTTGAATTGGGAGCCCATTCTACCGAGAATTTTGCCGTCGGCCGAAACGAAGGATGAAAGCGGAAGGAGTGAGCCGGGGTTTCGAATAACGTGGGGATACCGCGCCTGGAAGGCGCGATTGGCGCCTTGCACGTTAGAGCCGGCGAACGCCCGACCCGATGCAGCGGGGCGGGCCAGGATGACCCCCCGCGCAGCGCCCGGGAGACCAGTCACTGGTCACCGGTCACTGGTCACCGGATTTATTGGCACCGCCCGCCGTCGTCCGGGCGCCACGGATTGGAGAAGGTGCTCAGCGATTCGAGGAAAACGACCAGGTCGGTCTGCTCGCGCGCGGTGAGGTTCAGGGGCTGGGCGGGCCGCCCGTCCTTCGCGTGCAGCAGGGCGGGGTCGAGACCGACATAGTGCCGCACGACCTCGGCGATGGAATCGATGCTGCCGTCGCGGCCATAGGGCGCGGTCAGGATCAGGTTGCGCAGCGTCGGCACCTTGAATTCGCCGGAATTAGCCTTCTCGAGGGACGCCTGGCGCGTGTGCGCGGCACTGGCGCCGGTCTTGTCGTCGTTGTAGGGGCCCAGCAGGTTGAAACGGCTGTTCAGCAGTTGCCGGACTCCGGCTTGCCGTCCGGGATCGGGCCTGCCGTGCGG